>Ga0065711_1001991_pt1 | contig 37583 bp, 27 predicted proteins | sample Hoacrofraction12_FD_59098 | JGI IMG/M metagenome (GOLD analysis project Ga0065711, IMG submission 59098) | Hoatzin crop microbial communities from Cojedes, Venezuela - Epithelial fraction 12 v2 (version 2) | ecosystem: Host-associated > Birds > Digestive system > Esophagus > Crop | place...
GAGCCGGGGCCTAGGCCGCGGCTTAGGCCGGAGCCTGGGCCTGTCCGCCGGCGCGGGCCCTTCCTCACGGGCCCGGCCTCCTTCCTCGCCGTTCCGCCGCGCCGCCCGGCTCGGTCGGACAAGGAGCGGGCGGCCCGGGGTCGGGGGGTTGGCTCCCGGGAGGGGCCGGTTCCGGGCTGCCGCGGAGGGTTTCGCCGCTGTAACCGCGCGGGCTGCGGCGGGCGGCAGCCGGCGGGAAGGGCGGTAGCGCTGTGGTTTCTAGGCTGCCCGGGGACCCCGCGGGCTGCCCGCTGTGAGCCACGCCGGTTCCCTGCGCACGAACACGTGTCTAACCTCTGCTTTTTAAGAGATTTCTTGGGCGTAGTTGAACGGGACGACAGTTAAGGTGAGCGGCTATCGGTAGTCAAATTGTGCGTTACTGAAGCTTAGTGAGTTGTGTGTTTAATATTCTGGCAATAGCTTTTCGTGTTATTTATCAATTTCACTTCATTTGTGGCACAAGACGTGATTAAAAAGCAGCAAGCCTGGTGTTTTGATGTGGGGGGTTGTGTGTGTGTTTCTTGCAGATGTCGGAAGACCTTGCTAAGCAGTTAGCGAGCTACAAAGCTCAGCTGCAGCAAGTTGAGGCTGCCTTATCTGGGAACGCAGAAAATGAAGATCTGCTAAAACTGAAGAAAGACTTACAGGTGAGAACTTGAGGGTATGAGTAGCTGAAACTTTAGGGTCTCTAGCAGGCGTTTCATCTTTGCTAAATGTTTGCATTACAAGAAAAATATGCTTGGTGGGTTTATTACTTTCTCTTCAGGTAACTTGCTACAATTATGGTAGGGATGGCTTGAAAAAACCCAGTGGGACTGTTCTTACACTTGTCTTGTATATTAGTAAAAAAGATGTACTAATTTAAATAGCAAACACTTCTGCTAAAAACTTTAGCCAGTGTGATGAAAGATGTGCCAGTGCTGTCTTTACTATTTCTCTTTCTTTACTTTTTTAAAAAATATTTCTCAAAGTCGTTTTTCTCTGTTGCTTTTACTGTGCCGAAGCCTGATGGTTCGGTTTAACGTTACGCCTTTTTGATTTTTTTTTTTTGAGTTGTCAAATAATTTCATCCAGAATCTGTTTATTCATTACATGCATTTGCAGTCATAAAAGCTTTAGAGTATAGTTCAGTATTCCTTGTACATCTAAGCCTTGATTGTGTTAAGGTTTTTATATAAGAAAGGAAGAGAGTTGTGTTCTTTATTTGTCACCTGCAGTTTTTTAAACATTTGAGAGCATGCCACATTCTTAAGAGTTAGAAAACATTTCTGACCCTTAGGGCATTGTTTGGTGACAGGAGGACCACCAGCCTAATTTTAAGTTGGTAAGAGGTCTTTGAGATTCTTGTGTGTATAAAGACACATTGGCATATAAAAAAAAAACCCCAACACTACTGTTAAAATTTGTCATGAGAGTGCAAGATGCTGCTTCATTTCTGTGGTGGATTGCTTTAGCCATTAGATCTAAAAATATATCACCTACCAGTAGGAGATTCGGTAACCACTATTCTCTATGGAAATAACAGCAGTAAAAATGATACCTCAACCAAAATACGAGTAGTGCCTCGAATCGGTGATCTTTAGAGTTCCTTTTAAATTACAAAGGCTTTGTCCCCACAGGGCACTTTATAGATCATCTTAATGTCCTTCGTTGTACACTGTTAAAAGCATGTGTATATTTTTATATTTTTAAAATGCACAGCAAAACCCATATGGGATGATATTTCCGATACCAACACGACCTCGGCTTTGATATGCAGAGATCATTGATGTGAAAGGACAACTTGCAAACTTTTTAATAAAAGCTTTCTGCACAGAATGGGGAAGATCTTTACACTTTCGTCCCCAAAAGGTTTGCTATCCCTCTGTTCCACCTTGAATATGACGTAATGTTTTGCAGACTTAATATATGCCAGACTAACAATTGTAAAAACGGGTTTGATGCTTCAGTATCCCAAGGAAATAGCTTTCAAAGTAGTTCAAAAAGACTGTTACGATGTAATTGAAACATTTTTTTCTATCAAAATAGTGATGCACTGCTGCATTTCGTATACTCGGCTTATTCCTGAGTAACAAGATTAAAATAAATATTAGAAGAATTTTTTGTAAATACTTTGCTTTTCACCTTTTGTTTCACTGAAGCACTTCTAGGACAGTGTCCGTGCAGCCAAGGACCAAACTTACCTTTTGTATCAAGTAGAACTGATGGCAGCTGTCGTCTTCTGTAATTGGAGATGATATATGTGGGTGTTGTGTTCTGCAGTGTAGCTCTCTCTGGCTTTGTAAAGACCAGTTGGTCAGGAAAAATCTTGGCAAACTAACTAGTGTTCTCTGTGGGTCACACCTTCATGTCACGGGGACGTGGCAGCAAGCCATATTGTTCAACCCATTTGGCTGTGCTGAGCTGCTGTGGTAGTCTAACTTGTGCTCAGCAGTCCTCTGTGAGTGAGCTCTTCCATTAAAGGCTTCTTCAGAACTATCTCAGGGGTTGCAGTAAAATCAATGTTTCTATCTTGTGTGCTTAGCGCTATGATATGTGGATATCAGATGAAGATTTTTACCAAAAGTTTGCTATTTGTAGCCCAGTGTTTAAGTGACTTTATCAAATTCGAAGAATCCTTTGTAGACTTGTCTGGAACTAGTCACATTTGAGTTCTGCAGTAAGCCATCCATGAGCGTGGCAGGAATAAGTCAGCAGTTTCATATTACTGGTAGTCTTTGTAGCTGAAACGCTCACTTTCAGGTAGCTTGTGCCTGCTGAAATAAGATACCTACTTCAAACCATGATGCCTCTTGGATTTGCAGAATACATCTGTCTAGATGTTGAGGAATAGTTTGGGATTTTGCATCTGGGAGGGAGAATTAGGCTGCTGCTGTATGTTCTGCAGAGTGCTCTTAAATTAGGTAACCTGATAATCAAAATCTGTTCTGGTTCAGCTGTAATATTACAGAAAATGGAGACCAAAGTAGAAGAAGTAATTGTAAGCATGTTTCTGTGCTTATGGTTGCTACTGGTTGTGCTTACTGTTGCACTTATTAACTAGCAACTCCTCTAAAATGAAGAGTAGAACTCTTGTTAGAAAGGTGTTGGAAATTCAGATGTTAACAGCTGCAACAGGAACAAACTGTTAGGCCATTCATGTCAGTTGTAGAGTTTATCAGATAAAAATGCATCTCAGTTTATGCTTTATTAACTTCTTCTGTGGGCACTGCTTATGATCCTCTAGGTTCTTGAGGAATGAAAACAGCTTCTTTACCGCTTTTTCCTGAGCTAGTCTTTGTATGCACATAGCTGAACTTGTATGTGAAACTGGGAGGAAAGTTCAGGCTCCAGTGAGCCTGGGTTGAACATTGTTTATCTGTAACCATCCCCTAATTTAAATATTTACTGTTAGTTGGGAGAGTGACAATGGTTCATGCTGAGATACTCAAAGAACTAAAGAATTTTCTTTCTGTAAGGACTGCAGAGTTGCTTTGCCTTGTACAGAAAGTTTAAATGGCCTTCTAGGTGCTGGCTTGTTTGACTTTCTAACGCTAGTGAAAACCGGTGGTTTTGATTGTGCAGAGTAAGAATTGTAACATTGAAAGGAAGTTGGAGAGGGGCTTGTGCATGCTCCTGTCTGGGAATGAATGATATTTAAAGGCACTGGAAAAATGTGTTACTTTGTTATTTGTTATGTTGGATTAGCAAGGGAAGGCCTGACCTGAAATCTTAAGGTCAGGGAGTTTAGAGGAGAAGGAACACTTACATCATAAGGACTTGAGGAAATAAATTTCTTTATTATGCACCTGAATGCTCTCTGTAAATGAGAGGGCTTTATAGACTGGCAGTCTTGGAAGGCATTCTTCCACCCTGGCTCTGGGTCCTTCAGTTCAGCCAAATCCACATATTTTTGAGGAAACCTAAAAATGTGTCATCACTTAAATGCTGCAATTATACTTCCAGTTGTGTGTTTTAGAGATTACGATATATAATATAGCCAGCCAGTCCCAAATGGGAAGAGATGGTAGAAACTGTCAGCTAGAGAGAGCATAGAAGCATTGTGTCCTTTCACATCTTGTGTTCAGAGCGCTGTCCTGCTGAATACTTGCTCTGCCACATGTTGTGTGATTTTTGGTCAATAACCAAGATCACATGCAGCCATGTGTGCAGTCACACCTGTGATTTTTTTTTCTTGACTGTCTAGCTATGTTATTGTGCCTATGGATAAGCAATTCATCTAGAAATAAATACTGCTGAATATAATGGGCTACTTGAAATTTTGGGGAGTGCATGGGCAAGTTTGCTGCAATAGAGTGAGGACTATACATCTTTTTATCGACGTTGGTAATGAGTGAGTTTAGTTAAATGATTAAAAAACCAAAGCAAACTTGGTCCGCTTTACATCAGCTGTGAATTTAATGCAATAACGTCAAAAAAACCAAACCAGTAAGCTTGGGGTAAAAATACGCATGGTAACAGAGTTTGAAAAATTACTTTTTGTGGGTTCTTTGTCTTTTATAGGAAGTCATAGAATTAACCAAAGATCTCCTTTCAACACAACCTTCAGAAACTCTTGCAAGTTCTGACAGTTCTGCTTCTGCTCTGCCCAGTCACTCCTGGAAGGTTGGGGATAGGTGTATGGCGATATGGAGTGAGGATGGACAGTAAGTGTAGAAACTTCTCTAACAGTTACATGAAATAGTTCAATGGTAAGAGACTTTATTTCAGTTTGAACGGCCCCTAGGGTGACTAAAAGCAAAAAGAAATTAGGAAAGAAATATGATATTAGCTGCTATTGTACCATCTTTATTAAAGGTCAGTATTTTAGATAAAAAGCAAAGAGATGTGGGGTCATTTTCTAGAAATGCCCTGTTTGTCACTAACCTTATAAAAGTAGGGTTGCTTTGGTAAATTACCATTTGCTAATGTAATAAATGGCAGACTTTTCATTAATTGATCTGTCAGAGCTGCCTTTAGTAAAAGTTTTGGGGTGTATAATTCGTAATTTGTCATTGCATTTGTATATATGTAATTGCTATCAAGAAAAATCCTTGCTGTGTCTCAGTTTGTGCCTATAATTGGAAATTAATTTTTAATTGGAAATGCTGGTTTTTTGGCTATGAAATAACTAGCTGTGTAATGTAAATATAGAATTAATGAACATTTTGGATTTAGTCTCCATTACATTAGCCTGTGAAGTTCTGGGAACCAAAGCAGTTCCTTCTGACTTCATAATATCTGAAATAAACATTCTAAAATTACTTTCCGTACTGCAAAAATGTGTAACTGTTGCGGCTTTTTAAAAATTACTATTTATGCAGGGCTAATATCCCAATCATTACCACTTAGAGAGAAGCTCTGTTGTTCACTGAATGTGGTTCTGTTAACAATGTAGTAACCACACAGAGATTCTGGTATAGCTATAGGTGTCTTAGGTAGAAAACAAACCTAAAAGTGAATAGTTCTTCTGTCACAGATTATTGAGTGAAATGCATTTGTGTAAGAACTTAAAAATTGAATCTGACTGTCTTAGGTCACCACTGGGTCATTCTTCTTGCTCTGATCACTGGGCTAGCGGATCAGAGCTTGGGGAGTAATGTGCCAGAGTGTCCACTGAAGTGGATCTTACTGGACTTTAATTAAATTGCTTTTTTTTTTAATCCCTGCTTCTGTTACAACATTTCTTAAGTGACCAGTGTTTCATGAAGAGCTAACCAGAGATTAATATTTTTTACCTCGTGGAGTTTGGGTTTCCATGTATTTTCATGTAGCTCAATTCAATATGATGTTAGCCCACTAAAATTGCACAAGAAATTAATTTAGTAAATGTTAATTGGAATATTGTGTGTGTAACATCTCATTTTATTCCTGTTTGCTTCAAATGTATCTATCCTTTTGCTCTGAATTTAGACTCAATTACTTTAAATATTTTTTGAAATGTCACTTGTCTTTTTTTCCTCTTTCCCATTATGAGGTCAGTTTGGTTGACCAAAACATTTCATACATATAAACATGAAGTAGACTGAGTTCTGCTATAATTTCAGAATTGGTATTTGAAATCAATAAGAAAACTTCTAACTTTGTAAGTGTTGAAGGGGGAATATTTTGAAAGCTTCAGTTTTTCTTAATTCTTTTTCATATGGAAAAAAATTGAATCAAAGCTTTGCTCTTGTGAGCTGACATTTTCCAAAACTCCTCAGTGAATTCCCTGAAAGATGTGCTCAAAGCTGTATTTGTTGGGTCTTTTTTTTTGTTTTCCTCCTACCCCATAACCTGCCAGAACTAGAACCAAATCAGGATATCTGATTAGATTGGCTCCAGCATTAATCAGTAGTTTTGATGACTGTGAGGCCATTGCTTCTTGATGTTCAAATTTGAAGGTCAAATGCAGCAGATTCCAGTCTTTGTACTTGTGTCCCTTTGACCTTAAGAAAATAATCTCTTGATTTGTGTATTGCTCCTGAAAATGAAGGCAAATATTTGCAATTTTTTTTACTTAATGCCATTAGCTGGCTGACAGTGTAGATGTTGAAGGGCTGAATATTAAAGCTTTACTCACATGCTTACAGCCATGATATCTTTACAGGTGTTATGAAGCTGAGATTGAAGAAATAGATGAGGAGAATGGGACAGCTGCGGTCACTTTTGCTGGATATGGCAACGCTGAAGTTACACCTCTGTTCAACCTCAAGCCTGTGGAAGAGGGAAGAAAAGCAAAAGAGGACAGTGGCAACAAACCCATGTCCAAGTGAGTAATACACAGGCGTAAATCTGAAAGCTGCTTTGTTTTGGTTTTTTCTTATACCCCCACAGCTATAAAAATTGGTTAATGAAATGACGTATCTCTCTTTTTAAATTTTACGTATCTTTTAATATCTTCACAGGTTTGCGTGAAAAAAGATCTTAAATCAGTCTAGCATATAATGTTTAATAGATTGTTGTGGCTGGTATCATGTGTTATGTATCCTGGCAAGATAACATGATAGACTTTGTTTTTACTCAGATTATGCCGTCTCAAGATACTAAGTATGTAAGCGGTAGATGAAAAAGAAGGTAGTGCTTTTTCACTGGCAGCAAAGAACCGACAAGTTTCAGCCCAGATCAGGTGCAGTCTGTTCAGAGCTGTGGGCTGGCTAACAGCAAGTGTGCTTACCAGTACGAAGGACTTCTGCTTCTGCCCCATCCCTGCTTTAGGATAGCTGTGTTGACCCCATCGCTGGGGAGATGTGCTTTACTTAATATCCTGCTGTGTCTAACAGAAAAGTATTTTTAAGGGCTGAAAACTTCATTTGGGGGAAGGGAAAAAAAAAAAAGGACAATTTCAGAGTTTGTTATAGGCAGCGATCCCTTCCCTGAGGGATCATTCTGGAAGGCACTGGATTGTGGCATAGGTCGACTCCTAGAACTTCATTACCTTTACTGAAGTAACTTATCATTGTTCTTTTCCTTCCATCCCTGTCCAATACGTGGTAGCATGAGAGTCCTGCAGACTTCCAGAAAAGTTTGAGCTTTGCACTTGAATGGGCTACTTAATTTTTTCCAAATCCTAGATGTTTCTCAAATGTAGAAGTGCCGATGGGTACATTCTCAGTTTCAGTTTGCCATGGTCTTAATCAAGTGGTGGTGGTGGTTGTTCTTATACCCAAATATATAAATAAGCAATATAATGCTTATGCATGGAAAGACTTGTTTGTTTGGGGTTTTTTTCTGTAGAAGTGGAGAATATTTACAAGCTTTGTTTTCTGTCATTTACTTACAGAAAACTATTGTACATGTCTCTTACAGGGGTTTTAGTTTCTTACAGGAAAAGGCACAAACATAAAATGTCTTTTTTCCTTCTCTCCAGAAAAGAGATGATAGCCCAGCAACGAGAGTATAAAAAGAAGAAAGCTTTGAAAAAAGCTCAGAGAATCAAAGAACTTGAACAGGAACGAGAGGACCAGAAAGTCAAGTGGCAACAGTTTAACAACAGAGCCTATTCTAAAAACAAAAAAGGCCAGGTTGGTTTGGTTTTGTCAGTATGTGAGTAACAGCAGGGCACAGAATTCTGTGCGGTACCTTGGGAGAGAGGAGGACGTGGTTCGTAAAGGGATTGAAAGGGGGTTCATCTTTGGGATTCTGAAGTGCACGGTTTGGTGTTCTGTATGCTTACAAGGCCTGGGTTTGTACTGGATGATTGTGGAGGAGTGCTCTTCAGAGGCTGCGCTTGTGCTCAGCTTGGAGAGCAGGGCACACTGTCAGTTGCCAGGTGCTGTCAGTTGCCAGGTGCTGTTTGTTGGAGCTGAGAGCCTGAGGCCTGTCTGAACCTCCAGGCCTGACTTCTTGCTGTGTTTATGACGTGGCAGGCACAGCACTGAGTAATTGCCCTGGAATAGCAAGCATAGCACAAAACAGGTAGCAGGGATATTTTAAAGCCTTGTTTCATGGCCTTGTTTCAATGGCCTTGTTTCATGTTATCATGGCTTGACCAAGAGCTGCCAGACATAGGGGTAAAACTTCAGTCTTCCCTATGAACAATTATTAGAGATCATCTTATGAGAGGTGAACTTGAGTCACTACTGGCCCAACCCAAGGTGCCTAGTACCATGATCATGTCCCGTACTTTGGTGCCCGAAGTTCCCAGCTCTGCTGCCTCACTCGCTGATAGTGTGCTACAGCTGAGCTGGCCTTTAGAACATGTGCCTGTCTGTACAGTAAGAAGTTGAGGATATTGAAACGCTCCAAATGGTAATGACTGCTTGTTATTTTTAAGAGCAGGTTAGTAATTATTCAGAAATGGTGTTTTCTGTTTCATTTGCAGGTAAAGAGGAGTATTTTTGCTTCCCCTGAGAGCGTAACTGGCAAGGTTGGAGTCGGAACATGTGGAATTGCAGACAAACCTATGACACAGTATCAAGATACCTCGAAATACAATGTCAGGCATTTGATGCCTCAGTAACAGCGGAAAAAGGTGGAACTTCATCTCTGCAGGGCTTTACACTTATCTTTTTATCATTATATTTTTCTAAAAGTAAATTATTTGTTGGCACATAGCAAATAGTCCATTTTGTCACCATCACTTTGGCTTCAGCTGATATGAGCCTTAAGTCTCCAGCTATTGATTTGACCCCACCCTAATTATTAAACTTTTTGTAGTTGCATTAAAATACACTCTGCAGGTAAATGCTTTCATGAACTGCTGTTACCTGTTACTCTGAAAGCAGCAACTATCTGCAGCTTTGATCTATGGAATCTTCCATTCATACTAGGAGTTAAGTTTTTTTGTTTTTTTCTTCCTTAAGAAAAGTGATGGTATAAAAATGGCACCTTAACAGCCTCCCTTGTTTCTGTACTCCCCGTGCTGTCTGTCTCAGTGACGAGCTCAGCATTACAGAGCCGCTGCAGCTCTGGGAGAGAGCTGGACTCCATCATAGCTTACATGTCACAGGGAATTGTGAAGGAAGTTCTAAATTACTCCCTTAGAAATCCACAGAAGATCGATTCATACAGCTGTAAATGAGGGCAGAACAGGGGTGGTAGGATCTTTATTACTGATGATGATTCATGTGCTAGAAACAATAAATCTGACTTTAGTCTGAATTTCCTGTGCTAGAAGTTAAGCAGAGGAGATTATTTTTTTTTTTTAAATACTCATCAAATTTTAATAGGTTATTGAAAGGTTGTTGAAATGTAACCAGAAAACCATAGGACAAGATGTTTAGACTCCAGTTTCAAAGTAGAGAACTGTACTTAAAAATACCTGCCCCTCCCCAAGGATGAGAGAGTTGGAGAACCAAAGTGGTTGTGCTTAGGGAAGCAGCCATCATCTTCCCTCTTGGAGATCTTGTGGGTTTGAGGGTACAGACACAGCCCTGGAATATAAGTGACAGCTTGTCATGTACAGCTGGAGCACAGCGGATACGGGTGCCTAGATACCACCGAGCTAGCAAAGGTTAGTCTGAAGTTTGTCTTTCAGTAACTGAATGGCCCTGGTGTTCATTGTACCTTCAGCTGTATTACAGTGCTGCTGAGCCCCTTCAGTTTTTGTTCAGGAAACCACGTGTAAAAGCTCTTCTTGTGTTCTTGTATTTTCTATGTGATTTGCTTTCCTCTGTTACTTGTCTCTCACTTACGGTAGTGGTGCCATCTCTGAACCCGTAATGTGTTTCAAAGAAGTTAATGGGTAGCCCTGTATACAATGTAGATATTATTTTTGTAAAATCTAGGGCTGAGTTAATGGACAAGAGTACATCAGCTGTTTCCCCCATTAAATAATTAGAGGGTGTTTCTTGTCCATTGACCCTGACCATTATTTCCCTGTATATTATGTTAATGTAGCTCATTTTGTAATTTGTTAACTAGATCAGGTCACGTCAGCAATTGTTGATGCACTGATTGGTGGAAATGTCCATCAGTTACCTGAGTCACAGCTCAAGCTAAACTCTACAACTGGTAGTTTAGAATCCATGCATAGAAAAAGGCTCTCCCTATAATGGGAGAATGTGATTTTTATGAATACAAAGTGTGTTAATTTCAGTTTTGTATGTTTAACTTTTATTAAATAAAGTGTTTAAAATCTGCTGGATACATTTGGCAAAGTGAAAGAATTCATTGGGGTGGCAATGAATGGTCAGGAGAGTAGGAAGTATGGAATCCGCTGGGCAGACTGTAATGGGGAAAAGTGACTGGAGAGTCCTCCACACTTGCTACATGATGAAGTAGATGTTGCCTGATTCCTCATCGTCACTGGTAGTGGGGGGGGGGTGTGTAAATTTTCTTTTGCATAGCACAGCTCTTAAAAGTAGAATAATCTGACTCCACTGCTTTTTAGAAAGGGAAATTGTACTGCAGCCCTCACCCGATGGAGACCGGTGTCAGCAGTGACATTAAATTGGTGACAACTAACTGTTGCAGGGCACCTGTTGTCTTTGGCAGAGAGCTGTGATACAGAGATACTGTGTCCCTCCTGCTGCCCGAGAGGAGCATCTTCCTGAAGTCAGAACTGAAAAACACTAAAGGAGGCAGAACAGGAGTTTTCAGGAAGCCTTTTCCTGTGTTTACCTGTTCTTTTTTTTTTAAAAAAAATAAAGTCTCTCTCTAAAGAGACTTAATCGGTACCTGACATGCACTACCTGTGCTCCTCTTTTGATGCAATAAATACAATTCAGGGTCTGTCACAGGGCTATTTGTTCACCAGTCCTGAGGAGAACCTGAGGTACAGCAGGACGTTGGAACACAAGGGGTGTGGGAGCTTCCTTTATGCTATCAGACAGTCCAGCCCATAGTAGAAGGCATTGGTCCCATGGACTTAATTTTTGCTGAGCTTTTAAAAAAAACAATTTAGCAAAACTAGTACATTTCCTCTGAGTCACTTACTGTCACCTCTCTTACAGTATGGGCTGCCTAATGAACTTACCTGTAATTCTTCTGTTGGACACTGCAAAGAAAGGCTGAAAAAAGTTTTAATACACGTTTTTCCTTCAATGCCTTACCTGGAATAGATAGGGACACAGTAATACCCTTGTGGCTGGGCGGTCTGACCTAGGGAAGAGAGAGCATTTTGAAGACAACCTGTATAAATAAAAAAACCCAACCAAACAAACTGCCATCTTGGCCACACAGCCATTCCTTGTGGCACTTGATTTTTTTTTTTCTGATGCTGTTTTCTCATCTGCAGGATGGGGCCAATTCCTGTGTAGTCTGGCTTTCGAACACTGCTTCAGTAAAGTGTCCTGAGAAATTCGCATCAAAAAAATAAATCATAAGTTAAGCAATGCTGGTAGTTGCCAAAACAAACAAAAAAGTTCCTTATTCTGCAGACGCTGAAGTGACTTGAAATGTGGGGCTGAAAGTGGTTTGGGATTGGGTTTGTTGATTGTTTTTTAAATATAATTTTATACAATTTTTTATTAGCTGCTTTACAGTAAGAAACCCGATTTTTCAGAACTCATGTTCTGCATTGACTTCAGTGCCTCTCAGCAAGCAGAGTAAGTACCTACTGCAGTGCTATAAAGCAGACAGTACTTAGAAATACTGAAAGGACAGAGGGAAAGTTAGTTAAGTGCAAAACAACTAAGCTAGAGATGTTACGGAAAAGATATTTGCTGGAGAACACAGATCTGTTCCTTTCAGGTAAGGCTACTATGCACGATGAGCAGTATGGGAGGCATATTTCCTCTTAAAAGCAAGTTACTACAGGAGAAGGTTTATCATCTAGTACAGCCTCAATCTTGTACAAATTGTCATCTGTTGTGGAAATTAAACCCATGCAAATTTGAGTCACAAATCTGGGACTGCTCCGGTCAGTTGAAGTATTTAGAACACTCTTAAGAGCAGCAACTTTAAATTGCCATGGTCATGGCAATGCATTTTGTTTTCCCTTACACCAGAGAGCACTGTGTCACTTCTGTAGATGCTTGGTCTCAGAGGTTTGTAAACACAAGCTCAGAAGACTGCAGTTCAGCACTGGAGAGGCTTAGAAGGCAAAACCAATCACAAACCTCTGTTTCCCATGGCTGTTCCCCTCGCCTGGATCAGCAGTGGCAGTACTTCGTGGAACAACCGCCACTTGCATCTCTTGCAAGGGTTACACTAAGCCTGGGCTTACGGAAAATGTTCTTGGGCCAGGCACAAGAGAGGGCTCGCTGGTGCTGCTCTTTGCGTTGCGGTTTGTCCAATCCTTGTGCTCTAAAAAGCTTCACTTAGATTGCAAAATAAGGAGGGACATTTGCATGAGGACTGCGGTGAACACCTGTGCCACACCCCCACCCTAGCAACCTGTTAACATACGATGCCATCAAGCAACTTTGCCGCCGTGGCAATACTCTGGCCTTGAGCTGAAGGCTCTGCTACACAGCAGCACGGACAGCATTTCCTTTGCTAAAGCAGCTGCCTTTCTACACGGAACGCACAGCGATGCCTCGGCTGGTGCAGAAGTGCAAAGGTTTCCCACGATGGACGCTGACAGAAAGCGGTGTGCTCTCACCTGGACTGAAAGGTGATGTGACTTCCCAGCGAGATGGTCTCCGTGAGGAACACGCGTCATGCTCAGTTTTAAGCCTTGCATTTTTAGCAGCCCTGCTGAATCTGGTGCTCCCTGGGGTGCTGAGTGCTATTTTGTACAGTTGTCCACCACTCCAGGAGAGGAAAGAGCTATTTTATTTCCCCATCAAGCCTTCCAGAAAGAGATCCAAAACAATTCATTGGTTTGAGAAGTTGGAAAGGGGTCAAAGGGAAAGAATTTCCTAGCCTTAGCGAAACTGAGCACGAGCTCCAGCACTGGTAGTCAAGCCGAGTGACGGACTTGGTCTGTGTGTGTTCTGACTAGCAACCACAATGTCACAACCACCGTAAAAATGCTTTACATTCCTTGATGGTTTATGATGCTTTGCTGCAATGTTCCTCAAGATCAAAGTTAATCCTTGCTGAAACGCAGCCCTGCTGCAACGTTCATGACTGCAGTGAGACCTTAAGGAAGGGAGGAATTTGGCCCAAAGCTGACCGCACGTGCCCGGAGTGGCTTTCTACCTCGCTAGCGTTTCTTTCAGTGGGACTCACAGCGGGGGGGAGAACAGATGAACCCTAAAGCCATCTTCTCGCAGACCACCCCTGTAACTGTCACCTTGTGGGGGAGGCACGTGACAGCTATTACTTGCTGGAAGGCAACAAGAAATGCCAGCGTCCCTCTGCCCCACGCACGCTACAGACAGATCTGGATGATGAAACAGCCCAGAGGACATCTGCAGACAATCCCGACCAGGGAGCATCCCCTGCGGTGAGATCAGCGTTACTACTGGTGCTCAGAGCCACTTACTCACTGTTCCTCTCTGCCGGCTTTCTCTGAAACGCCCCATTTCCAGTGCGTGAAAGCCCCTCATGGCCTTGTAACCGCCGGCCGGGGCCACCCTGCGCGCCCCGGGCACACGTGGAAGCTGGCCGCCTGCCCTCGACCTGCTGAAGACCAACGGCAGTCCTCTGCAGCGCCGTGTTTCCTCCCAGTAAACGCAGCTTGGGCACGTGCCTGGAGCGCAGCAGCCTGCACGCCAAGCTGCTGAATGAGTTGTTAAAGGCCAGACTAACCAGCTACCCCCACCAGCTGGCTCTGGGCCTCAGCGGGGTACTACAAACTACAGGGCTGATTTTTTTAGTGGTAAAAATAGACTAAAATATTACCCATAGCCCTTACAGCATGGTTACCACTGCAGATCCTTCTGAAAGAAAACAGCATTTCACCCCTTTGACCGTCACCAGTCAGGCCGGTGGCACAGGGTGACTCAATCACCAGCCCTGCATGGGCACACAGCTCGCAGGGCTCATCCACCCTTTCCAGGGGCTGCTCAGCCACCTCTGATCTCTGTATTTTTGAGGGGACCTCAACACGAGCGTCCCTCCTTATGAGACCACACTTCAGTTTTAGTCAAACACAGCTGCATCCCAAACAGAAACTATAAATACTACGTATTTGGCACCACGGCCACAGTACCAATACCCATAGACTCCTCCTTTCTGCTTCTGCCTAATAATTAAAGGGGTCCTTCCTCTTTTCAGGCAGAAATGAGCAGAGCAGCAGAGGTCAGTGCTGATGTAGCATCCCCAGTTACACAACCTGCCTTTCTGTAACAGGTCGCTCCAAAGGAAAACACTGCGTATGCAGACAACCACTCTCCTCTCCCGTGTTCGTCCTCCCAAACCTCACTCAGATCTGCTGGCCGCTTTCAAGCAGATTTGACAGCGCATCAGTATTTTCCAGGTATTTTGTGCAGCCTGGTGAAGAGAGAGGAAGAAGGATGCACTCCTCTTCCCCGAGGGTCCCACAGGACAATTCAGAGACTGTCTCGCAGGTGCAGAGGAGCTTCAGGCGCTATCAGGTCACAGAATTTATCACTCGCCAGAGAATCCGTCCACAGGACGAAGCCTCGGGAAAAAACATTGGACTTCATTCTGTTATTTATGGACTTCTTTTTCATCACTAATATTATTGCTTCCCTAATCTCAGAACAAAGTCCTGGTTTTTACTGTTATCCTCCAGGAAGTGAGCCCAGTTTCTCTTTCCAATGACGCACGGCTGATGCCAGAAAATATGCAATAACGAAAGCTTACAATTTTTTGGGGGAAAAATAATAATAAAAAAAAGACTGTCTCCATTTAGTGCATACACCGGATCCCACTTCCACTGAAGCCAACTGCTTCCTCCATTTCAACAGGGCAACACAGAAACACAGGGAGCAGCGAGCAGGAGAGAACAAAGAGCGGGAAAGCAGGCGGCTGGCGCTCACCCTCCCGACAGGGACGGCAGCAAACCAACAAAAAGGAGAACACAGCCACAAAACCTGGAAAACGACAACTCTGCACCATTAACCCCACTTCTGTTGGCCGACCGATTTCTCGAGACGGAAGGATTTGAGAGCACCTCCGTCCCGGACATGCCTCTAACGGAACAGACACTGAAGTGACCTTCAAGTGACAACTCGCCGCAGGACAGCCATGACAAATGCAGCCCGACAGCCACCACCAGCCTGGCTGCCGAGGCGAGATGACACGCTGTAATACGCTTGTGTCGAAGGAAGGAACAGGCCGAATGGTCTTTTTAATGGCTTTGGCCGTGGCAAAAGGACCCACCAGGGTTCTGATTTACAGAGGGAGGACCGGACAGAACGTGCTCACGAGGGAGCTGTGTGTGTGTGTCTGCTCTGCGGGCAAGCTGCCCCAGCAAAGCACATCCGATTCTGTCTTCACAGGGAAAGTCACCGTATTCTTGTAAAATTAAGCAGAGAATAGATTTAGGACTTCTGTTACTCTACAACCACAAAAATAAAGCAGAAAAGCAACAGCACCCATAAAGCAAACCACAAAAAATCCTCACACGACTTTGCAAAGGTGAAAGGAAAATGTGATTCCATGCCCGAATCACCATGTGGTGAGAGTAAGTGCTGTCTGGATGACACCACAGTTCCCGAGGTGGGCAGACACCTGGGGGCACCGAGGAGGAGACTGGGAGTGAGATATTCCACTTTCCTCCCTCCTTGCAGAGGAGTGAAACGAGGCCTCAGCAGCAGCACAAATCCCACACAGTTGTGCACGAAGAAATACTGGAGTGGAGAACCCAGAGTCTTCTGGGGTGAATTAAAATAACTTTTTTTTTTCCTCTTAAAGGATAGAGTTTGGATGAAACAGACAGTAAGCTTCTGTGAGCACCTTTTTTGTGGAAAACCAGGAAATTCGACTTGCTCTTTTGGCCCTCAGAGTTCTGTAATGAGGGACCACCTCAGCTTCCAAAGGGCAAGCGAGACTTGACCCTCCAGAGTTTGGATCTGCACCTTTGGATACTCACTCTGTTTTGCAAGATTTCAGCGTGGCTTGAAGAGCTTTGAGGGTACTTTGAAAAGTGACAGGACCTTAAAGCAGATCTGGCATGTGGGACTACTCTGGCTTGCCGCAACAGGGACAATTCAGGAGATTCATGCATTTTTACGCAGAAGGAACCGTTACGATCATGTAACTGATGTCCTGCATTATGCAGTGGGCTGTACAACCATCTAACAGTAACTTAAGCAGCTTCTCTGAGCAAATCAGTCGTCTGGAACACTTCGACGCAACAGAGCAGACCAGCGAAGGGAGAGGTGAGGAGCGCGACAGACCGTGAGAGCTGCAAGCACACAGAGGCGGCCAGGGTCCACGATGCAGGACAACCTCAAAAAGCCAGAGAAATGTCTCCATCACATAAGAAATGTCTCCAACCTCTAGCTGAAATCTGTTGAGACCTGCACAAGGAACCCTCCAGCATCAGAGCAACAAACCCCATGGCTTCAGCAGCTGTTACGAAGGCTCTTAATTTTGTTTTATCCCTTGTCCTCATCCTGGCTGGACCACTGCTGCTAGCTGAGCGGTCAGGCAGGTGGCTGGTGATGGAAGCTCATCTTCTGCTACATTTTCCCCATTGTATTTGCACTTGATCCCTTCGAGTCCACAGTGCTAGAGAAGGTAGGAGATACCAGACTGGCCCTGGAGCATACAAGCAAACATTTCAGACATGTTTATTCCAACAATAGACACATCGCTGTTTTATACCAACTAGGAGAGTGAAGCCATTCCCCACCTCTCAAACTTCAGTATCTCTCAGCTATGGTATTTCTTTCCCAAGTGGTCATTTAAAGCAGACAGGAGTAACAGGAAGGAGGAGGTGCTGGGACAGCTACAGAAAAAGGGTCATATGTAAACAAATCCCACTGGTATTCAGCTGCTCAGCACCAGGGCTGCCAGTGGTCACCACTTTCAAGGAGAATAATAATGAATAAATAAATAAGGCCTTGCTACAGCTAAAGTTTCCCACTTATCACCACTCAGAAGACTGCCCCAAACCTTGTGTCATCCAGAGATCATACAGACCCCAAAAATAAATCCAGGCAGCATTTCTTCTTTGAAAACCCTGGGGTCCCATTTGTTAACCTAGAGCTCAGTTCAGCCTGTGGCAGGCTCCTGCTCCTGCCAGTTCACCTCCCAGAAGGACGCAGCACAGATGGACTGAGCCACTGGATTACACACACACAAGTGAAAACAGATGTAACAGCAACCTGATCCAGACTTCGTAAGCAAATCAACTGAAAAAACCTCAAACCAAACAGAAATCGTTCATTACAGCCATGGCAAGAATATTTTTCTACCCAAGCACGTGTGCTGTGCCTCTTATGGGAGGTGACACATTTTGGAGCAGAGTGGGGGAAACATCAGAATATTTAAACACAGGCAACTTCTCATAATGCAAACGTCTACAGCAGACTCGCTCAGGATCTTCTCGTCGCAGGATCGAAGGGCACAAGAAGAACAGAGTCAGCTGAAGCGACACGAATGACCAAGATGGAAGAACACGACTCATTTCAGATACAGAAATGTTTAATGGCGTTAAAGTGCTACTTTAATGGGGACCATATGCTAACATTTAAACACAATTCCACTGCACTGCTAAATATGGTTGTCTTTATTTTTTTTATTTTACCTCTTTTTTGCCCAACCCTACCTAAAACAATAAAATAAAATCTAAAGGACTGAAATTAACAACCCATTCAAATCAGCAATAAGTTATGAATTTTATAAAGCATTTTTTCCTCTTTTTTTTTTCTTAGTAATGAGGGGAAGTTAAATTACTTAAGAATATACAAAGTTTCAAACAATGCCATAGGTGAGGATTCTATTAAGGTTTTTAAAACTTGGAAAACAAAATAATTCTGGCCATTAAAAAGACAAAAATAAAAAAAAGCAAAGCCCTCAAAGTGCAGGTTAGAATGCTCGTCTCCGAGAAAATTAGAAAACATTTGCTACAACAGCTCTTAACAGCACCTGCACAGATAAGATGGCAAGGCCCTTGGGAGCAGGACGTGCAGTCAAAACGTTACATTAACATGAGAGACGTGCTGAGCTTAACTAGGTTAACTACTGGACTGGAACTTCAAGAGTCAAAGGGAATGATTCTAAAAAGAAAACCGAAGAAACCCCCACTAAACCTGGCCTCTTCCAGTTAGCACAGCCTTCATCCACTGTGTGCATGGCAAAAAGCATCTTTACATTTCATTGGGTCAAGTGCTTCATCAAAACAGAGATCTTCTCATGGCATAAATTCATATAAAAGACATCTAAGGTTTCATATGGACAAGCTCTAAAAAGACGCATCAGACTTGGGGTGTTTTCCCTCCCAACACATTTACAAATGTTTATCAAAAAATCTCTTCAAATAAAAAGGTCGTAGCGGCTCAGTATCTGGGCATGACTTTCTGGCATATCACCTCTCGTATGTGCTGGTTTCTTTCTGTCCTCAGCTGGTTGTGTGCCTGCGCGTGAGCACGCGCCTACGGGAGATCTGCTGTCGGTGTCACAGCCCGAGGCACGACACAGCCCACGACGTGCTGGTAGATTACAGGTGCGTACCTCTTGCTTTAGCCACGCGTCAGAGGTACTTGCTTTTTAAATGATGTCCAACAGAAAGCTGAGCTGAATGGTGTCCTCTCCTGAACATCTCTCTTTGCTGCCCCTCTCTCTCTGGGCACAGAATGAGACCTTAATCATTATCATCATTTTTCTTCCTAGGCTACGGAAGCCTTCTTAGATTTCCTAGTACATCACGACAGTGCTGGATTGCGATAAACTGTAGGACACGGTCCTTTTAGGACCACAAAAGCTCTTCAGAAGGGCCTAAACTAGGTTGTTCAACCTGAATGAAATATAAGAAATTCTGACATTTCTCAGATCTCATGACAAGAAGAGAGGGATGAATCTCTAGTATCCTCTTTCAAACAAATAAATTCAAAACAAAGTGTTTCATCACTAAGGTCTAGATCCAGGTCCCACAGAAACAAACAGATTTCACTGACTTCAAAGGGACTAGTGTTTGGTCTAACTTTTTGCCAGCAGGAATTGGGATTGGTAACATGACCAAAGGAACACATGTGGGTTTCTGTGGAGGCTTCCTTTACCTCAAAAGCTTTTATATACAAGTCTCTCCAGGACTAGCTGTCAATAGGTCATTTCTGAAAGAGGATACTGGCATCTAGGACCCAGTCTGATCACCCCAGCGAAATCGTTCGCCCTGCACTGTTGTCTCACTTGGTTCTAGGAAGCAAACGAGAGCTTGACACTGGCGCTGGAGTAACCCTCGTCACTCCCAATACTCTGCAAGCTGCTGTGATCATCAATGTCACTGATGCTGGTTGTGCTGATATTGTCCACTTCTCCATGGGAGAACTCTGTGCTTTCAACATCCACTTCAATCTCTTCTGAAAAGGAAAATGAGAGAAACGCGCACAGGTTAGCAGCACGGACCCACCAGCTCCCTTCAAGCCAGCGAGCTGCTGGGACTCCCCCAGTCAGGGAGGAAGCAGCAGTCCGGCAGGAAGACTTTCGGCGTTCGCCCTGGAATGGGATGGGCTGTGGACATGATTTATCTAGATACCAGCTCCGAGTTTTTCTTAGGGACTTGGCAAAGGGTTTGACTACCAGCATAGGTGGGCCANCCCACCCACTGAACGTGTTCCGCTACCTCTTTCTTTGGAGTTCTGCTACCCCAGTGTTGGCAACAAAAAGAAACATAAAACAGAGGGCAACAGATAAAATGGAGCATGAAGTTACCCCAAAACATGCTACTTGCTTGATATTACATTGCCAAAGCCAGGACCACTCCTACAGGGCTGCATTGCCATGGGGGTCTGGGTTACTCTCAGAGATGCTCACTGGACTTTAGAACATAAATCTTTTTAAGAAGCACTCAGAAAGCAGAGATCTAGTTAACCAGGTATCTTGGTTCCCATACCCTTTAGGAATTTTCCAAAAGGAATTTTATTATTTTTTTTAACCTACACTCACACCCAAACTATACAGCATCTTTGGGTCTGTCTGTAAACATCAAACCATCTGTTGTACCTAAATATCTCTCTACAACAGAGACATTTAAAAAAGAGAAAGTTATCTGAATTCAGTTAGCCATTCAGACCATCTCTATCAAGTACTAACTGAAGAGATGAACTCTGTGGGAAACTTGGGCAGGGGTGTACAGAATCACTCTGGGAATTTTAGGAGGCAATTTGCTTGGTTCTGTTTGCTTGGTTATACCAAGGTACCTTGGTTATACCATGGCCCAAATACAGAATGAGAAGCTGGATGCTGCTGTGCAACATCCGTTCCAGTCCCACTAATATCTTCCTGGATTTTCCTCTTTGTGTTGCGAAGAGATTCAGTAGACAAAAGACCACAATGGACATCCCAACTTTACCATCAGGTATTTAGCTACCATCTTGTGATCCCGTTATTTTTCCTGACCAAAGCGCTGGCATTTTAGAGAGCTTTTCAGAGAAACAGGTCACTAAATGCCACATGTATCAGCTCAGGGTGACAATAACAACACTTCTTCCAGACTTAATTAGAACTCATGGAAAATATGAAACTCTTCATGTATGTCTGTGTGTGTGTGTGTGCACGTCTGAGCAAAATTAGCAGCTGAAATACCCAAGGCCATAAGAAGGGGGTAGCTGAGAGCCAAGAAATGGATGAATCTCATGCCCTCCCTTCACAGAGTCCTGGGGACTCAGTGCTAGTTCAGCGACACCCACCTCGCTCCGAGTCCGAGCGATCCGAGGAAATGGTAGATCCAATGCTGTCCATTCGTATTCGCTCTATCTCCTGAGGACCCTGTAGTTGTTCCAGTCTTCTCTTTAGGAATCTTTGTTCTCGTTCCAGGTTCTCAAGCTGGTGTTGGCTTCTCCTCTCAGCCTCTTCAAGTTTCTGACATGATCAAATACGACTCAATAATTAATTTCATCCTTTTCTCCTTCCCTCCCACCTCTACTGCCCAGCCACCTGCTCTGCTTCGGCCTTCTCAGGTCCTAGAAGGATTTAAGCAGCAAAAGAACCCCGAGCCAAGCTACCTTGCAATCTCCAAGAACAATGCTGTCTCCTCGCCATCTTTTCCACCTCCCAAGTCCTGATAAATCATACACATTAGTATAAAAAGCCCCTGAGGACAGAGCCTCTCCAGGGGAAACTATTTCAATTGGAGCAGTTTGTGGGTCATTCCACGCGGTTCAGCCACTTGCATTACCAAATCTGTCCAGGAAGGGGCCTCAAGTCCCTTAACCAAACCAGCTCAGGGTTGTGACATCAGGATAGTAACATCCACTGTAACATAAAAACGTGCCCTGGGAGTTCTGTGTTCCTTGCTGCACGGTTTAGCAGGATTTCTCAGAAACAGTTTTCTATTCACTAAGCAATTTATGCAACCTACTACAGATTTCTTTGATCACAGCTGGGAAATCTACCAGGGCACTGTTCTTTGTTTCCTGCGACAAGCGTATTGCATAAGGAGGAGTCATTTCAGGCTAACTCTGCCCCGTTGGCAGTGCTTTTTCTCCTTCACCAGCCATCCGCCCTCCCGCTGTCCTGACCTGCGACAAAAGTATTTCAGCCTCTTCCAGATACTGACAATGCTGCATTTTCTCTTCTTGCTTCGTTTTGCCAAAAGTGAATCTAGAAGAGCACTGGGCTAGCTGGCAGGTTCACATGTGAAACCTCAGCAAGCCAACGCCATCTCACACTCTTGTGGTTTGCGCTAAAGCTTCGCCAATGGAAACTGACTAGCACATCAGAAAAAAAGCTGCGTTTCCCATCAAAATGCAGTCACTCCACAGCAGGCATGCTTTTCTTTAAATAGATGCAGCTGTCAACAAACGATCACAATACAGAACAAGACCCCTGCTCTCCAAATCAATCATTTCTGTAGTTAACAGAGTTCATTATGGACTCTTCTAACAATGTGGCTTGTAGCAATGATAAATGATTAACCAAGGGGACAAGGCGTGCTTGCCTTTCTTTTTTTTTTTCCCCCCTAAAAGATGTCAGTCTCCTTCATCAGAGTTACCTCCAGGCAGCAAGAGCGAGCGACTGGACTGTACTTCCCAACAGCCCAGACTGGAAGCAGCTGGGCAAAGCAGCTCTTACCTTGATATGTGCTTTGGCTTTGTTGAGCAGCCCGAGCGTTGTGTGCCTGGTGCAGTCTGGTCCTAGCGGTATCAGAACTTTTAAGCGTTCTAGACACAGGCGGAGGTGAGCTCGGCTGCAAGGGAAGAAGAGGAGGATCAGAGCTATGCTTTCAGAACGGGACTGTCATTTCCTTCTCTACTTTCCTCCTACGAGGCAGTTTTCACATCTCCCTCCTTCCATACATCACAAGATTCCCCACAGGTATGAGAACACACTGCCACTAAGCTATTTACACTGCAGACATCAGCTTCTCACCAATACTCACATTATTGCTGACCTCTGACAGATACTGTTTATTTTCTTGCTGTCTGAACTGATAATCTGACTCATCTGGATGAACCTTGTGCAGGGGCAAGGCACACAGGCAAATGGTACAAGCACCTCGTGGGTTTCCTCTGTCCCTCCCAGCTATTTGCTATCTGCTGTGCGGAGAAGAACTTTGGAGAAAGCTGTTTTGAATGACTGCTACCCTCTGCACGCCTGTGCATTGCTGCCTTGGGGACATTTGCTATGAACCCATCTAAGCACAGTCTTTCTGCACAAGATTAAGAACAATGAGAGAAAAGGTCAGCCCTCAGCACCCAAACAATCCCTGCTGGCAGCTGAAGGAGCTAGAGGGATGGTGGTTCCCAGCACTGCACTCTTACTCCTTCCTGGGCCCAGCTCTGAAACGCTGCTGGGGGTGCAAGGTCTGTGTGAACATGAGAGCCCAAGACCTTCCCCTGGGCAGTCTGCTGACCTTGGCTCAGGTCTGCAAAGACAGGCTCAAGCACGACAGTGCTGATGATGATATGAGCCACTCTGTGCAGAATATGGAAACATCTTCTGGGGAAAATGGTTTGGGCAGCAGCGGCAAAGCACATCGTCCTCGCGCTGCACAGGAAAACTGCATCTCCTCCTTTGTATCATGTATGCAGGAATGAACAGCAGATTTATGGAAAACTATCAAGTGTGGGTTGCCTTTTTTCCTCTCCTTCATTAATGATTTATGTCCAAACTTGTCATCCCAATCAATAACACAATGACATCAGCTCCACCATTCACACGCAAGAAACTCCAGTGCAAGAGCGTCCTGAAAGCCTATCCCAGCCCCTGCTCGGGCACAAAGAAACTGAATCTTCGCCTGATCCATCTCAATGCAGGGGAAGGAAAAAAAAAGAAAAAAGAGCACGGACAGTTCATTTCCATTTGTTTTTCAAATTCATTATTGCAACCAGTTTGAAAGGGGTGGGGGAGAGGAGTCTGTAATCAGGCAATTATGTCAGTGACAAGCAAGGATGATTAAGGGTGGAAGGGTCAGGGGTTTTGCTGATGAACTGTCAGCACAGGGGAGCGTTCACTAGCGGTGCTGTAGCTATGAGCTCCTCACTGTTTCTATTATAAATCTCTTTACAAAGGGTCCATCATTCTGTCTCAGGAACAGCCACACGGCTGCCTATGACCAGAAAGGGCCTGGAAGAACACGTGCTTTCCACTAAATACTAACAACCAGAGGGGTGGGGAAAGGGAAACCACAATCCAAAAATCCAACTGAAAAAATAGTTATCACATCAATCTTCTCTTTTACTTCTCAGCTTGCTCTAGGGCAAACCCCACTGACATTAAGCCCTGTATGACTGACACGGGGGGATTTTTTCTACTTGGAAGCCCATTTTCAGTACAGAGCTTGACCAACAGGAGCTGCGTGCACCCACTGCAGGTGTTTGCCCCATGTCTCATGATGACCCGCAGGGCCAGCAATGAGAAAGCATTACTGGTTCACACTGGCACTACAGTTCATGTCATCCCATGGGAGACTGGACACCGACTTCTTGCAACTAGAGAACGGACGAGAAGAAAGGTCTTGCGGTTAAAGACGTGCTGGGTTTTGAACCCATTTTTGGCTATGCGACAGATTTCCCGAACGGCCACAGAGGCAGGTCACCGAGCCAGAGCTGCCAGAGCACAGCCGCCAAGCTGCAGCGCAGAGCGGCACGTGTCTCTTCACGGCACGAGTACGAGCACCAGCCATAGACTTCACGTACGGGACCAGCCCAAGTTAAAAACGCAGCCTGAGCAGAGCTAGAGATGGGTGCACAGATCTGGGGGCCGAGGAGCAGAGCTGGTTCCACCGAACAGGGGACTTGCTACAGAGCACCTGCTATGGGGAGTGACCCCAGAGTCCCCCCTGCCCTGCTGGGCAAGGGCTGCTCCCAGCCCATGGTGAAAACTGAATTATTTCTGCAACAAAACCCAGAAAGTTTGGGGAATCAACATCTAACCAGCATCAAATGTATCAGAGTCCACTCGTGAACACAGAGAAATGGACAACGTGTCTATAGCCTGGGCTCTGGGCTGAGTCTCAGTGCTGAAGGTTTTACCAGGAACCGGGGAAGGCCCCGCACCGGGAGCTGCGATTCCTGGAATGAACCATCAGCTCCGGGCAGCAGCGAGCCCTGGCTGCACTGCCAAGACGGCGGTTAGAGGGATGGCGCTGACCTGCCACGTCAGAAGCTAGGTTATTTGCAGACTTGATGAGATCAACCGAGTTAAGCATCTGAAAGCTATAGGAAAAATCCAGCCAAGTAATAAACCCCCGGACACTCAAACACTCCCCATCGTGTCCCAGGACCACAGCACATCGAAGATGGTTGTTGTGCTCTGCAGGCCCTGACACGGGCAGGGAGAAGACAAAGCAGTCAGAGGGTCCATCCTCACGAGGACACTGGAAAAGCTGGCAGACAGCGACTGGTTCTGGATCCCCACTCTGGCTCTCAAAGCCCGAAGGACTGCCCCAGGCTCACCCAGATGGTTTCTAGAGCAGCCACTCCTGCCTGAGGCTCTGCCGTCCAGTCACCAAGGGCCGTGGTGGCAGCTGGGGTGGTGGCCTCTGCTGGCTCACCAGACATCAGGGGACAGCAGCCGGCAACCGAGCATGAGTGCGAGCTGATAAGCTCTCAGCAGCACACAGCACGGCTCGGGCAATGCTGGGGCAGGTGCTGCTGGCTGAGCCGAGCAGGTCTGGAATAAGTTTGACCCAAGTAATCACTTCTGTGCTGCTGGTGGATTTCCCCCTTGTTTTGCACTCAGAGCTGAGCCACGCGGAGTTCTGACGCCACGGCAAACGTAAGCGCACTTCTGTCTCCAGCCCCAGCCTAACCAAGGGAAATGCAGAGGGCTTCAACCAGCACAGAGCAGCGGGCCAGCCTGGGCACGCAGGCAGGCGCAGATCAGGGACAGCCATGTCCCCCAGCCCCACCTCCCACTGCTGGGGACAACGCTGGCAGAGCTACCAAGCCCACAAACCATCCTGGCACGCGAGAGCGTTGCTTTCCTTCAGACAGACCAAATCAAACAGCTTCCCCAGCGTTCAGCACCTTGCTTTTCTATTTTTCAGTTCTGACCTGGTCACGGTCCCTGACCTCTCGCAGCTTCCAACAGACCAAACGGACCATGTTGGGTGCTTAAACCTTGGAGTGCACAGGCAGGTCTGACACACTGGTGGGTGGCTTCAGTAAAACCCAGAAATAAAACTCCAGAGCTCAAAAGCATCACAGCAAACTTAGCTAAAAGATCATTTCATAGAACAAGCAATCATAAATCTATTAATCTTTCTTATCTACTCCTGGAGCTGGACTGCTGTAATCCCACAGGTCAGGCCACGATACAAATGTCTTTTCCCCTTGTTTACCTGGACTCTGTTGCAACGTGGCTTTGACAACGCTGCAGGCTCTTGTATTCAATGAAAATGCCAGCACTGTGCAGGCTCCAGGCAGAGCCAGACGGCTTTCCATGTAAACCGCTGGATTATGCCAATATTTGATGCATCTGCCAATATCTGGAAAAACAAGTCTAAATGCTCATGCTGTTATATAACAGAGAAACTACTGGGACTCGGCGCAAAGGGCTGCTGCGTCTCTCTGCCTTGATCCCGGGGAAGACAGAGGATGACAGAAGGAGAATTCCAGTTTCAGCCAAGGCCGAAGCCTTTGCACGCTAGCTGTGGGGGAGACGGGAGAAGCAGGAGCCCTCTCTCCTGCCTCAGTGGCTTTGGAAAAAATTCAGGCTCTCACAGCAGCATCCTGAGCAAACGGTATGTGCTGTATGTGCTGAAGAAGGAATCCACGGGGGATTTGAAAGGAGGAGGCTCTCTTTTCCAAGAGAGCAGCCTGGTGCCCCCCTCGGGCTCAGCCTGTTAAGGGGAAGACTCCTCATACGATGCCATGTGGGGCATCAGGGCGGCCAGAAAAGGAGCAAAGCACCCCAGAGCCTTCAGAAAACCAGAGCCTACAATGCAGTGCTCTCCCAAAGAGCTGAGGACAATCTTCTGTTCTGTTCCACCTGGCAACTCCGGCTAGGACAGAGCCCCTCTGCCACCTCCCCTGTGTGGTGCCAGGAGAAGCCTAGAAGTAAGCTCCTCTGGGATGTGGAGGGCAAGCAGAGCGAGGATGCCCTCTCTTCTCCGCCCAGAGCTGCTGTGGGAAAAGGTACACCAGCCCCGAAACAGATGGGCCAGGAGACTGAGGCAGAAGAGCGATGAGCAAGCTCAGCAGCCCCATAGCCCTGCCAGCTGATCCACAACGAGCTATAGGTGGCCGCATGTGGAAGAAGGGGGTGCTGGCCCCGGGAACGGCTGCCCCACTGCTGCCCACCGGGCACGTGCTGTTCCCCCCCTTCCATTCTGCGCCCGTGTGAGAGCTTCTGACTGTATCTGGCTGATCCACTCCTACCCTGCAGGGCCCCTCCGAGCCCGAGCCCCTGGCCCCTCTGCCCCGAGCCCCTGTCAGAGAGGAGCCTGGGCCCTGCTCCCTGCAGCCCCCCCTTGCGCTTGGCTCTGCCGGGCTGCAGAGGGCTGCCATTCCGCAGCACGCTCTCCTCTCCGGCTCCCAGTGACATCACCCGCTCTGGTTACATAAAGCACGGGGAGGAAGCCTGTATTTATGCGTGCTTCTTGCTCGCAGCTTCAGCTGTCTCACTGCACAACGCGCGCCCAAATCCCGCCGCAGGAACCGGGCTCCCTTTTGCCGTGATCCAAACTGCAGTGCAGAAAAAGGGGCGGGCGCAAAACGCATTCCCCATCGCCTTCCCCTGCTCCTCTGAGGACGTTTTTGAGGGGGTCTGGGTAGGAATCAGCTTACCCCATCACTCTGCACCACAGCAAGCTGGGCACAAAGCCACCAGCCTCCTCCCTGCCTGGGGAGTCCCCAGAGAGCTGAGGGACTTGCAGTGGCAGCTCCAAGCCTTGCTGTGTAGCCTCCAAGGGGCTACACAGGGGCTGGAAACTACCTACCTCCAGCGCCCGCAAAGCCCCTGCGAGGGCCAGCCCAGGGCTGGAAGACCACTGGCCATTTCCCACCCCAGGTCCTGGTGGGCTCAGCCAAACCTCTGCGTACCGCCAGCCGTGGGCCTCAGCCCCCTGCTCGGGGCCATCCTCCTCTCGCCAACGTCGCAGCCACGGCTGCGGGCATGACCGTCAGGGAGCCATCTCTGAATGTAAATGTCCTTGGAGAGACGGCAGCTTCTTTGCTATGACAGCTTTTGGGCTTGTGGGGTTTTTTTCCAGCTTCCACCATGGGCAGAAGCAATGGAAGCCGAGACAAGAAACTTTCTCTGCTGAGGAGTCAGTCACATGTGCACCCTCAGCTCTGAAGCAGCAGGTTTACCAGATTCAGCACTATCCCCTAGGCAGAGGCTCCCGGTAGACTTTGCTGAATCAAGGCCTGAGCATCTGCGAAACACACACAGAGACACACGCTCTCCTCCCATCTTTAAAAGATCAAGCCTCCCTCCCAGCAGGAAATGACCGACGCTCCTCCAGCAGCATTTCAGAATGCTGAATTCTGATTTCTCTGTGTTGAAAGAAGGGAGCATCTGAGGGAAAAGAACAGCATTTCCCAGATATTTTGGTACTATGCCTGCAGGTCTACAGGGCTTGAATTCAACAGCGGATTTAAGCATGTGCTTAACATTAGGAACACGCTCAAGTTCCACTGAGACTAAATCAGACACTCGATCTCCAAGAGATGTTAAAAAACCAGAAACAAACCAAACGCAGCACCAAAAGAACAAGCAGGAGGAAGATCCTAACATGGAAAAGGACACTATCATCCTTCCTCTCTGCCCTCCTCCTCTTCCCTCTACACCTTTTCAAACCTGAGTCTGATTTAACCCTCAAATTGGAAACCACCAACTTTGTTTGGATTGCAGAGCTAATAGATTGCTTAAAAAATTCAGGAGGGATCACTGCTTAAAGAAAGCAATTCCTGGAGAAATACAAGTGACCCTGCATCAACAATTCATTGGACAAGAATGATTTTGAGATAAAAGTAATGAGAAACACATGCAAAAACCAGAGGGCGAGGAAAATGGGGGAAAACAGGGTTTCCTTCTAAAAGCAATTCACAGGTCAGAGGCGTGCTTCTCTCTACCAGCCGTCACGCGACGTGACAGTTCTTCCTTGCCCTTGCCTCTCGGCCCCAGCGCAGCCCTCTCTGCCCCGGCATCGACCCCCTGCGCTGCTTAACGCTTGCCTTGGCGAAGGAAGGGCAGGTTTTGCCGAGTGCCAGGACCAGGCACGGTGAGGAGCCGGGCGCTGAGCCCGTGCTCTGTGCCTCGGAGCGTGAGGCCATCGCCGCGAACCCTCCGCCACGAGCCCTCCGCCGCGCACGACGGAGCTGCCGGGGCGTCCGGCCAGCCCGCAGCCAACACACGCACGTCCCGCTTCCACCCAACACCAGACGCCTGTTTCGGAAGGAAAGCTGGCTCAGAAACGCACAACTAATAGTTAATGTTCTCTACCTGAGCTGGGAAATTCTTCAGAACAAGCCTTGCTCTCTGATTTTAAAGCAGGTCTCTTCTCAAGATTATTTATTTTCCTGCACTTGCTCCCAGCTGAGGGGGATACTTGCTCATTTGCCTCTTTGTTTCCAGTCAATTGCTACCGATGGCTCCCTGGCATGTAGCAGTATTTGTATTCCAAATGCTAATAAAATGTACCATGAAAAAGTAATTGAAAAAAAAAAAAAGCCTTTACATCTTCACATTTTTTAAGCCTTTCTATTGTTTACAATAAACATAGAAATGCAAATTTAGGACCGACAATAAAAAGACTTGACAACGTATTATAAATAGGAATTTAAAGGCACAAAAAAAGTTCTATGGGCAACATTTTCAGCCGCCTCTTAACCACATCAGATCTGTCTGGGAAAGTTAAAAATGAACACGTACCCAACTGTTTTCTCAAATCAAGGACAGATGAAAAACAAATGACAAATGAAGAGACCTATGATTAAACAATATTAAGAACACTACTAGTAATAAAAACAAAAAGACAAGGCAGTGCAGCTTTTCAGAGTCACAGCAATCAATGCAGCCCTGCCTGGTGACAGGCGACACAACAGGGAGGTAACGGGTGGGAGTGCTCGAGAAAGCAGCGTCCTGACCTAAGCCCGTCAGCGGAAATGAAATACAAACAGCAACGCATTGATGCGCTCTGCAACAGCCGTGCTGTGTCCACAGCCCACCTCAGTCACAAAACCAGACCAGGTACACTGGGAAACGAAGCATCTCACCAAACAACTGAAATACTTGGGAAAAAATGACTGGTTCTGTAGCACACAAACCCTTCTCCACATCTGCAACAGAAGCTGCAAGCCTTAAGGTAAACACCAAGCAAGGATTTTAACTTGAAATATATCGCCCACATCGTCCATTGTAAACTTGGAGCAAGGCTGCCCTACAAACCCTGCCCTGACTGGCCCCGAGCCCAGCATGGCCTCCACCGCAGAGCGAGCGTGTGGCCAAGGGCACCCCACAGGCACACCGAAGTCACTTGACACCCAGCCCTCCTAGATGGGAAGACTCCTCACCGATTTCAACTTTGGAAGAGCTTCAGGCTCTTGGCAAACAGAGGCTGCAAGACCAACAAGTGGTCTGCGGTCACCACTGGTCCCTTCCAACATGGCTCTAAGCTGCTGCTGCAGCCTGGAGTCAGACGTGCTCTCCCCATCTCTCTGTGTCACGCAACTCTCAAGGTCTCTCCCTTTCCTGAGATCCCTCTGAGCAGAAAGCTGAGTGTTACTGAGAGGACTCTCCTAACTTCATTGCAATTCTGAAAGTAAATGAATTCCGTCAAGGCTTTCCAAAATAATAATAAAAAAAAGACGAAGAGAGGGGAAATCAGGCAGCCTCCAACCCCTTGGTGAAATATGGGGGATGTGGCTGAAAGCTCTGGCTTTCCTGCAGGACAGGCGTCTCCTGGGCTGCAATATGGAGAGACAATAGACACTTTTGGCTATATCTCCTGAAGGCCGTTCTGCACTGTGCAGACATTTAGCGTAAATCACATCTAGTGGGTGCAGGGGTTGGCCTACAAACACCTTGAGCTACGTGAACACGAGAGAGCGTCCACTGCCCCGACCGAAGGCCACAGCACTGCAGACACAGCTGTGAACAGGACATTTCTGGCTCCCACTCTCATCTCAGAGGGCACTTCATGGAGCAGGACTGCTCTCATTGTGCACTGGATCTCTATTACCTCTCTTTTCACTCTGACCAGCACGGCAAAGGCTGGACTGTTTGCTCCACTCTGTTACTACTAGCCTTCATCCTTCATCTTGCCCAGGTTTTTGTTGCCGTCGTCCTCTCCTACACCGTATTGCAAACTCTTTGGAACAAGAACACAGCTGCCAAGGGCACTGAGACAGGATCCTGTGACTGCACTCAGAAATCAGGCAGGTCCCAAACAACTGGACTAAAGCAGCATTATGATTCTGAAGCTGAAGTGATATATCTGGGGCTATTTTTATCCATGCAATAACCTCTGGGCCTTCAGCTCCTATGTATTGTATATTTTCAAGTTTTTCTCTTTGAACTAGAGGGCTAGAATACAGAAGCTTCATTTAATTGAATAATAAAAAAGCAAGACCATCTGTTATCCTATGACTTCCAAAACTAGGATGCTTAAAGGAATGGCAAAAAAAATTGAACAGTGATGCTCACTGTAATAAAAATGTCTCACTAATACCATTTTGGAAGGTGCCTCCTCCAGAATGAACTCCCAGCTGTTCGTGACTGGTAACACGACTTCTCATCCTTTCCTAAACCCTTTGATCTTCAGAGGCACCAATGAGACATCCTACTTCAACCCAGTAGAGAAAGATCAAATATAACAGTCTGTGCTTCACAATGAAAAGGCGATGAGAGCAGGGTAGGTGGCCATCTGCCCAGCAGAGCAATGGAGTCAATCAACGCCCGGCATTTTCTCTTGCCCCTTCATTTTCATCCATATCTAGCATGGAGCTCTCAGTGCCCGTTCATCAGCTTCTCCTCCCTCCTCCCAGCTCCTCTATGGCTTTCTGCCTCTCTTTGAAAGCAGTTTGGACAGTTGTTAAGAGATGTCAAACAGCAACACATGCTCCAGAGTCTATTGTTATTATTTATCAAAGTCAATCTTCCCCCTAAACTTAAATATTGAGGATCTACTATTATTGATCTTGGCCATTAGCCATAAAGTATTTTAATCCTCGGTGAAGATAATTAATTGAACTTTACTGCAGCACAATACACAATGCTACCAGCTAAACCCCTTTTAGGCTGAGCTGTGCTTACAACAGTATGCTAAACCCTATAGCCATCACAGCCAAACACACAGCCCAGTTGCAGCCGGTATGGTCACATTTAGGTACCTGTGGCACAAGATCATTCAGCACCAACTTTTCACTCATGCTCGCTGCTGACCACGCGGGTATCACCATTTTGCTACCCTGGCAGTAAGATATGGTTACAATCCCACATCTGGCTATCAGGGAACATGCAAAGCCAGCCGTAAACATCGACTGCAACCCAGGCTGGTTAATTATAAAGCCCCAACTATCCCGGTCTAATAAAAATTTAGTCTTTGTTAAAAGGTGGTTAAAAATAGACCTGCTCTTTAAATAGCCAGTGGTGTCCTGTGCCCTCATTCTCACTAATGCCACTATAATCACCCTTCTAGGGATATGCAGTGTGCTCACAGCCACAGAGTCTGGCGACGCTGCTCCTGCCAGCGCAGCATCCTCCTCCACACCACCAGCACGCCTGCAAAGCAGCTGTGCCATTCGTCAGAAACCTGCCTTGCCGAAGAGGAGCCAGTAACCTGCTTTGCTGCGACCTGCGGATTTTCAGCTTTACTGCTAGAATTAGGTCACCAGCAAAGATAGCCAAGATTTTCCAAACTCGCCAGCTATTCTTGATTATTCTGTTCAGAGGTTTCCCGGCTAAGCGCCATGCCTTTGAAAAGAAATGAGGAGGTATTTCAGTCTCCTGCAAGGTTTCTGCAGTCAGACACCGAGAAGCGGGGATGCTCTCACCCCATAATCACTAACTGCCTCTAAAGAGACTGGAAGAACCCGAGTTATTAGGCAGCTTCCCACCAGGCAGCCGCAGAGTGCCCCTGGACCGCTCTCCTGGCAACAGTGGAAAAGCCACCCAGGGTCTGCAGGCTGTTACAGCAGTAAAGGCAGAGACAGTACCTCAAATCAGAGCCTCTGTTTCTTCATAATGCTACTGAAAAAGACCCTGGACTTTGGTGTCTGCTAAATATAGTCAGGTCTTAAAACTAGTAACCCCACTGACCAGCTGAAAGAAGCAAGCACTGACTTTGTAAGATGGACGTTAGTCCATTAGTGAAAGCGTAAAGGATGCCACCCACTTGTAATCTGGGAAAACGTGTTTCCCGTTTTCAAAATTGTGAGCGGGGAATGTGCTGATATCAACAATGCATTCTGAGCCGGTAACAGAAGCTATTTTTGCTATTAACGTAATTTTTAAAATTACACTGATAAGCTATTGCTACTAAAAGATATTTGTATTGTTCATTAAGGTAGGACAGAGTTTTTCCACCCCATACGTTTCTTTTCTGAAGCTATATTCCAGCTTCCTCACCTCATGGAAGAAAATCATAATTCCTAATGGAAAAATATTCTAAGAATGTGACCACTTGAAAAACTTGTTTATACAAAATCTTTTATGCCAGAAGGAAAGCATGTGCTCTTCATCTAATACCTCTTCACACTGTCAGAAATATTTAAGGAGTCATCAAATATCTGCTGTATGTTTCAGGTATAGAGGGCATGCATCTGGAACAGAGGAAGCAGTGCATGTAATTTCACCCTGTAAAATTATCTTAAGTTTAACCTCAGACTTCCCAGGAAAAAAGAATTACCAGCCAAGGTCACTATCAGACGTGTGTTTGGAAAAAAGCACTAGGAAGGGGAACTTAAAGAGATTCTAGCATCATTTTTCCTAGTGGATATGGATTTTTGCACACAAAAAGCATCAATACTGTATTTCAAAAGTCTAGGAGTTAGCTAATGTTAGGTGACAAACAGTTTTAACTCAACTTAACTACAAGCATTACTCAGCAGGGGAACCTGAACAGAGAAGCACAGCTCCCAGCACTATGACAGCAGATGAGTCACGACCCGATCTCATACATACAGAGGCACCAAGAAGGAAAAAAGCTTTTGAAAGGAGGTACCAGAGAGCGTGAAAACACACCTTGATTCTGCTTAACCGGTGTGATGTGCTAATACAAACTCATTGTCAACACAGTTCTTTCAAAGAGAAGCAGGGTTTATCATCTAAAAATTAAAACTTCAGGGAAAAAAAACCACCAACAACAAAACCATGCCTCTGTCTTGCCCTTTAGCTACCCTCAACACCTTCCTTGCATTTTCTTTCTCGCCTCTGGGCATGCGGGAAGGCCAAGAGATGTAAAACTGCCCAAAACCTCAGATAGGGAAGAAACAAGAAGCTGGCCACTTGGAAACCATCTCCTTGGGCAGAAAGCAAGACAAAATGTATCCAGAAGACATGAAAATTGCTCGACTTTTTTCAGCTCAACTACAAAACTCCCAGGGCTTCCACGGGGTTCAGAAAGTCATTATGTTAAGCACAGGACATTCTACCTAGTGAACTCCTGATCAGCTGGAGAAGTTTATTAGGACCCCCACCTGGGTCAGCAATGCCACAAAGGGATACAAGTTAATTCCCCCAAACCAAGAACAGCTGTAGTTGAGTAAACTAACATTTGTGGGAGGATTAGCTGCCTTAGGCTTGCTCGCTCTGTATTCTCCCCACAGGCAAGGGTTACGATCCCACCTGGGAAGAAACCAGACACTGAAAGGTTCATGGTTTGTTTTAGAAAGAAAAATAATCTAAAAAATAGGGAGGAGCTGGAACACCTAGTCCTCTGGTTTGGTGGAAACTGGTTTCCATTTGCTCAACTCCCAGGACAGTATTAAGAAAATAACCACACGAGCTGACAGAAATACCTGCAGTGGCACTGCATTATAGTCACAATCACACCCCTCCTTCCCTGTTACTTTGTAGTGCTTACGTCCCTCACAGGGCCTCATGAATTTAGGCAAGATAAATAACTGCTTCACAATCAGATATTTTCTGTATAGTGTCCCATCCTGAGATCACTCCTTGTTGGTTCTGGAAAAATCACTGGTGTTAAAAATAATTATCATTAAAAACCAAGAAAAACAACAAAAAAGATAATTTTCACTGCAAACCATTCCCCTGCGGACAGGCTGCAGTGGGTTTCCTCATCACAAGAACCGAATGGCAAACCAGAAGCACAGATTTCTTGACTCTCCCAGCACTGTGCTAGGCAGGAGCTTCCAGGAAGGGCGAAGCGGCAACCAAACGAAGCCGACATTTCAGCTCTCTCCACAAGCAGGAAAGGGTTATGCAGCAGGCAAGACCTTTCAGTGAGAGCCAGGAGACCTGTCTGCAGACAGCTTGCGTGACCTCAGGTAAATCCCTCGAGGAACTGAAGCACGCACCGCTCGTCCACAAAATGGAGCTAATCCTAATTCCTTCACAGGAGTGCTGCACAGCTAAATCCACTCTTGGTTTTCAAGTGCTCAGGTAGCTCTGCAGTGACACTGGTACATAAAAAGCCTAGTGAGTAGGACACTTTGGGGAGCTAATTCATTCAGCTTTCTCTGCTAGTTAATCATGCCCAGAGTACAAGACGGTCACATTTCTCAAAATGGATCAATAACCCCTCACTTCTCCCACCTGTACATGCAGCAAAAACTATCTGAAATCTCCTCTTACCTCTGTCCCGAGAAATTCCCAAGATGGAATTTCAGCAAAGTTCAAAGGAGTTTAGTTGGAATCAGGATGCTAAGATGTAGGCTGTATTGTTGACTTTGCAATCAAGCAGTCATTAAACTGTTTATTTCTTTAAAACATTTGGTTTCTGATGTCCGACTGTTAATTCCACGCATCCAAAAGATTGTGATTTAGGCCTCATAAAAATAAAAATACACCAGAGTAGCTCAGACATCACATGATTTACAAGAAGCAAACACACACCTGCACAGGATGCTTCCTCTCCTTTCTATTTTTTAAATGCATAGGTTATACTGGCTCATACACTGGTTTTCTGTGGGGGTACAAACACTTAACTCCGGGTGCTGGGATTCAAGAATCACAGAATATCACCAGAATTGCAGTGGAGCTTATTACAAGAGCTGGCAAGAATAATCATATTTTTGACTTTAAATAACAGACTAGTTTTAACAAATGCTCCTTTAAAAAGACAAAAAAAAAAAGGTGCCTATAAGAAACTCCTGCCATTTGCTTTCCCTGGGTGGCTGAGGGAAGCGCAAGGCAACCCTGCCTGCACAGACTTGAGAGCCAGCTTGGAGAGCTTATGGGTGTCCCCTACTTCTGCACAAAAGCTTTCCACTCTGACTGCTGCTAACCATTTACAATGTGCCCAACCCCCAGTATAACCCCTGTCCCGCTCTGCTTTTTCCCCACCACATGTATTTCTCTCTCCCCACCACATGTCTTTTTCTCGGAGTTAACTAAGGAAAAAAAAACCAACTCAAAGAAACTCCAAGAGACACTCATGACTCCAGAGGGCCTTTGCATGTTTTCTCGAAGGAGACAACACCAGATGTAAGATCTCCCTTCTCCTCCCCCTTTGCAATCCCTTCACTGAAATGCATCCCCATATGTGCTTTTTCCAGTGAACACCAAGCCTGTAAGCTGCTTTTCCAAGCCAAGAAAAGTTTAAAAGAGGTCATGCCACAGAGCAGGCTCTGCGCATTTCCTAAGAGGGTCATATTACGTAGAATATCCACCAGAGACAAAGTGTTCCCATCCGGTTTCCCACTTCTTTTGGCACCAAAGTTGCTTGTCTGGGTCGGTGCAGGAAAGATGAACATTCCCCCCCCTTATTTCCTTATCTCAGCCAGAATTCCTCGGCATTTCTAGGGTCTAAGAGAGTTATATCTGCTATGAAAGCTGATTACTATATTCAGCCTTTGGGACTCTCCTCTTCACACACACACACAGAGGCATTCAACTTTGGACGGCTTTTTTTCTCCCGTAGAACAACGCTGAAATAATTTTCTTCTTAGACTTCTGGAAAAATCTTTCTAGCGGTAACAACAGTTCATCCCTGCCTCCCTAGGCAATCCTGCTGTCAAAGGCTTTCAGGCCCATGCTGGACGGGCATCTGTCAGGAAAGGTTAGACAGAGCTTACCCTGCCTCGAGGCGAGGGGACAGACCCAAGCAGCGCTGCAAGCCCCTCTCGGCCCCATCTCCCACAGCTTCACCAAACACCACGTCAGTCTGAAGAGCGCAGTTTCTCGCCCTCCTTCAGGCCCAGGGCCCGAGCCAGTGGCCGGGGCAGCGTGCCCAGTCTCTGGGAAGCGCAAGGGAATTTTGCCTCTCTGAGCAAAAGCTTTGCTCCGGAGTGGCAGCTGTAGCTGCTGCGTGCAGCTGGAAAAGGGCAGGACTGCCACGCGTGCGGAGGCAGGGAGGCAAAGCAAAAAGGAGGGTCCTACAGCACCGGCAAGGCAGAGTTTCCACTAACAGAACGAGACAGCCCCCTGCCCTGCAGGCTGGCGAGGAGAGGGCAGGAGCAAAGCAAACAGGAGGGGTTGTGAGGCGGAGGAACCCCCACCCCAAGGTGCTGAAACCAGCTGCGCCCCAGTCGCCCCAGCGAGCGTCTCTGTATGCAGTGACGCAGCTGCAAACACGGCAAAGAGCAGCCAGCTCTGAGCGGCACCAGGAG
>Ga0065711_1004375_pt1 | contig 37579 bp, 26 predicted proteins | sample Hoacrofraction12_FD_59098 | JGI IMG/M metagenome (GOLD analysis project Ga0065711, IMG submission 59098) | Hoatzin crop microbial communities from Cojedes, Venezuela - Epithelial fraction 12 v2 (version 2) | ecosystem: Host-associated > Birds > Digestive system > Esophagus > Crop | place...
GGGGGGGGGGAGATAATTAGTTCTAATGCAAGTACTTAGAGTCATTTATTATGGAAAAATCTAAACTACAAAAAGTGAAAGAAAATTGCTCTTCTAAGAAGTATGAGTTGTATTATACTATAATATATAGAATAGATGGCTTTTTTAGAATTTCATTGCAATAATTATTACAGATGCAGTACATATTCTAAGAAGGAGTAAAACGTGTTTATTGTAGATGAACAATGGGCACAGAAGGAGAACATGCTTTTCAGTGCTGTAGAGACTTCTTTTGAAGTATATCGGGTTTACGTGGCAAGGTTTTGGTAGCTGGTAAGGCTTCATAGGTGGCTTCTGTGAGAATACACCAGAAGCTGTTCCCATGTCAGAAAAAGTCAAAATACAGATAAAGAAATATCCCTGTAGACACCAAGGTCAGTGGAGAAGGAGGGGGAGGAGGTGCTCCAGATGCCGGAGCAGAGGTTCCCCTGCAGCCCGTTGAGCAAACCATGGTGAGGCAGGCTGTGCCCCTGCAGCCCAGGGAGGTCCACGGTGGAGCAGATCTCCAACCGCAGCCCATGGAGGACCCCATGCCAGAGCAGGTGGATGTGCCCTCAAGGAAGCTGCAGCCCATGGAGAGCCCAAGCTGGACCAAGTTTGCTGGCAGGAGCTGTAGATGTGGAGAGGAACACATGTATGAGCAGGTTTTCTGGCAGGATCTGTGGCCCGTGGGGGACCCAAGTGGGAGAAGTTCATAGAGAAAGGAGCACGAGAGGTGAAGTGTTACGAACTGACCACAAGTCCTATTTCCCACCCCCGCCGTGCTGCTCAAGGTGGGGCAAGGAGGTAGAAGAGTTGGGAGTGAGGTTGGGCCTGGGAAGAAGGCGGGGAGGGAGGAGGGGGGAAGGTGGTTTTGGTTTAAAACAAGACCAAGTCATATTTCTGACTATTTTACTCTGTTATTAATTGGCAATAAATTAAATTAATTATCTGCAATTCAAGTCTGTTTTGCTCCTAACTGTAACTGATGAGTGATCTCCCTGTCCTTACCTCCACCCATGAGCTTTTCATCGTATTGTCCCACCCTGTCCTGCTGAGGAGGGAGAGGGACAGAGCAGCTGGGTGGGCACCCGACTGGCAGCCAAGGTCAACCCACCACGTGCAGTGGCACCACAAGGCAATGTTTGCAGGAACGTCTTATGGCATGGACAGGAAGTTGGTATGTAGAACCAGAAATTTCTCTGAACACCTCTATCTTGCAGTTCAAGTATTATTTCCCTAAGAACTTCTGCCTTAATCCCTGTGAAGTAAATGAATAACAGAAATTCATCATTTTTATTTGCATTAGTCACATCGCTCTTACTTCAATTTTTCAACAGGATAGTTAAGTAAATTTAATAGATTCTGACTGGTGTTTAAGTTGCAATAAATGAATTCTGTCCATAACGAAGCGACAGTCTCCCCAGACTTCTGTTACCCACTGACTTGCACATGACGTACATCTTGCAAAGGCTTATGCGTGTTCTTAATTAATGTGTGACTAGTCGCATTAATTAGAAGGGGCAGGGGGACACACACATTCGGTCTCCAATCAGTTGTGCCTTTCAAATCCTCTGGAATGAGAAGATTAAGAGTTCTTTTTTATTCCATTTTCTACTGTTTAGAAATGATTCCTAATATGTACCTACCAAAATTGCCAACGAGAGGTTGTCTTCAAAAGATGTTTGCTACTGTAAGACTCTCGCATGTCTTGAAAGGGTGACTTGCTCTTGTTGGTAGCTATTCCACCTAAAGTGCAATTTTGTGCCTTATTTCATAGGAGTTGTCCAGCAATAAATAAGATGAATAGGTTTTTTTCTCTTTTTTTCTTTTGCATGTAGAGAAGACTTCAATAGTGTAGAACAGGAAAAAAAATAGAAGGGGAAAAATAATTATTCATAAGGAAAAATACTGAAAGAATAAAAGAATTGATGTAAATTAAAAATCCCTGGGTACCAAATTCTAGAAGGAATGAAAGAGAACAACTGCAAAATGTTAAAAAAAAAAGACAAAAAAGAAATAGGAAAACAAAATACAGGTGGGTTTATTTATTTATTTATTTTGCTGGAAAACATTGCCCAGGCGTATGTACTTTAACTGCACAGTAAAGCTAACACTAAAAGTTTGAGTAGGTTGCTATAAGTTTCACTATTTACAACTGGTAGACAGAATAAAAGCTTTATCAATGTTACGAAGACATATTTCTGAAAAAATGTTGGGTCGTGCTCTATATCTCTGCTCACAAACTTTACCAATATAGCAGCATCGCTAGAAGAGGTGCTGAAGGAGAACTGGGAGAGCAGCATTCCTGTAGCACCGCGCAGCATTCTGAGATGGCGGTTCAATTTAATCTGCCAAATATTTGTTTTTTCATGTTCATATTTAGCAGCTGTATTTCAGGAAAGAGGAGACTGGGCAGCGAGAAGAAATGCTAGGTTAGTATTTCGATGCTGCTGGGGTTAAGGTGGTGGGATGGCGGCTGACACCAGTGAAGGGCCTGCCCCATAGACTTGGTCACATCAGGGAAAGTTCCCAGAGAAAACGGTTGCATACAGAAATGTCTGTGGTGTTCCTGGTGGATGTTTGTGTAGCCTATTCTGAGCTTTCAGTGAGCTATATCCTGCAGAGCAGTTTGGCCATCAGAACAGATTGCTTCAAGATTTTTTATAGTTAAAACTTTAGTTACTCACTTAACTGAACCTTGACTGCTGTATTGAAGCGTGCTTGCTCTGTCATCAGTGGGCACAGGGGATGGCTCGTTGCCTTCGGGGAGATTCCCTACCTATGCTATTGTGTTCCCCCTCTGTCTTCTGGTCTTTGACTAAACAGTATTAATATTCAGACAGAGAAGGAAAAAAAGCACAGTATTTGACCAGGTATGGATATAAACTGCTTGCAGCTGATTTCCATTTACGCCCGAAGAAGGGACTCTGTAGAGAGAGAGCTGGTACTGACAGGAATGAGTATCTGCATCAAGTCTTCAATCAAATCAGATACTGTTACTTCCTAGAAATCAGGACTTCACAGAGTGCTATCTGAAGCTCTGATGGGTGTATTTCGAATAGACGTGTCCCCTCAGCAATACCTAGCAGATAAATAGAACTACTGCTCTGAGGGTTACACTGCTGGTAGGTGCTGCCCTGCCCCTAGCCTGAAAAGAATCAGCCCGATAGAGTAAGTAGTTCCAGGTGGTTGGAGCCTCCCATTTCCATTTTGTCTCATAATGCTGGAATTTTCTAGGGAAAACAGGCAAAACCTGAACACCCAGCCGTTGCTGTGGTTGCAATTTCCTAGTAAAGGCTTTCAGAAAATCCTCAACACATTGGTAGCAGGATCAGGAAAGAGTAAACATAGGCTTATTCTCTCACCAGAATTGCAGATTGTGTTGTTTGTTCTCCTCTGTGCGTAGGCAAAGCTTTCAGCTAACAGAAGAATTTGTATTTTTTCCTGCATAAAAGAGTTCACAGACTTGGTGGAGGAAGGTGAGACGAGGAGAAAGCGCAGGTCTGTCCCTGTAGGGGTCCATCCTGAGGGTGTTATGGTGGGAACAGCAGCAGTACTGCTTCTCCTGGATGGACCGGTGCAGAAGAGGGGAGAGATGAGCAGAATATCAAACAATCCGCGGCCGTGCAGACTCAGCAAACCGGACTCACCCTCCCAGTCAACAAAATGTTGCGCTGCAGCTGTGTAAATTGCTTGGGTTTTGGGACTGAAGGCCGTTGCTCTCTGCCCTGCCTGCATTTGTTGGAGGAAATTTCACTGTTCTGGGATAAATCTGTCTCGCAACACTGCTGGGAAAAAGCACAGCAGGAATTTATTAGCAAAGTAGACCGAGTTCAGTTTTTTCACTGGAGCTGAAAGAGAGGAAAAAGGAGTTGATGAAAGGGTTGTTGATTCACCCTGTCCCTTACTGAAGGAACCTGGCACACAATGCATCTTACATTACACGTGCAAGGGGAGTAGGAGGCTGCAGATTTCTGAGTTCTACCAAGGCTACTGAGATACCAGAGCTCCTTTCTCCACTTGGCATGGGTGGGAGGTAAGGAAATGAACACTATACCCATTCAAAAGCACGAATAGCTGTATTTGGATTCCCTTCAGTCCCAGGACACAGCATGCATCCCTCAGTGGTGACAGCCAGAGCTTCCTGTGGAGTGGAAAATGTCTCCCTACGTTCTTAGTGCAAGGCAGCGGTGAAAGGAACTACAGTTACTGCAGTTTTAATGTTTCTCCTAAAGCCACGAGGGTGGGAATGCATCTCTGCTGTCTTCATAAAGACTGAGAAACACACATCAGGTCACAATGACCCCTACAGTGCCCTTTCCACTGACATTGACTGATGTCTCAGGCAGCACCAACAGGCTGTGAGCCGTGTGAAGGTGCAATCAGAAGACATCCATCAGGAAACAAGGTTGCTATTACCTTTGAGCTAAGGCCACAGATATTTTAGCAGAACAGGAGGTGCTGTTGATGACCGTGCAGTTGTTGTTTCTCATACGTGTTGAAATGTGTGCTGGGAAAACCTGGTATATACCAGGAGAAAGGTGTGGGTATCCGCCATGGCTGTGCGGCCAATACTGATGAGCAGGAGTGGCCCATGGTCATCAGGAGCGCTGATGGGGAGTACACCTCTCAAAGGACTTCAGGTTAGGATGTGCTTCTCATTGCTGGCTCTGACACAAGTCACACTGCCTCCAGAACACGGAACTGGCATTGGGAGCAACAACCACCAGGGAGCAGACAAAACAGGTTCTACAAATAGAGGGGAGGGTAGAGATGGTGTTAATGATGTCTACAACGGACTTGCTGACTGTGAACTGCTGTGTGACAGAGTTGCAGAGCTGAGCACAGGCAGCTCCCTGGAGGCAATGCCCACTCAGTTGAGGGTGAGGGCCTGGAAACAAGTGCACTGGCACACTGTATCTTATGGCAGCTCTTGGCCAAAGATCTAAAAATTAACCACTTTTGGGTGGTTATGTTGTTCCAGAAAGGTAGAAAGGTCCTGATGCAAGTCCCAGATCCTAAGTCATAGCAAGTCTGATGTCATGAGTGGTGGCTTCCAGCAACTTAGCTCCCCTCCCTTGTTTAAATAATGGCTAAGGCAGAATGACTCTTAAAGTTCACAGGGGCACTTCATGTGGTGGCTCTCCTACTTAAATCTCTCTCCAGCCTTCTGTTTTCTCTTTTACCCTGCTTTCTTTGCATGAGTACCAGCCCGTTACATTCTACTAATGAGCAGGAAGAATATCGGCCCCGAGAGGTTGCTGCAACAGGACCTGTTATACAGGACAATGGGGTCTATGTTGTGCAGAAGAGTTCAGATGGAGGAGCAGAGTCATCTTCTTTGGGTTTGTGTCACGTGCCAGGTGGCACAGATGTGTCATGGAGGGGCTCACTGCCATGAAGCAGCCCTCAGGAGCAACTGAAGAGCAGCCCTACCGCTGCTGGCCCAGTGTTGCAGCGTATTTGTGACTGGGAGTGTCTGGGAGCAATTTGACGTGAGAAAATAACTGTGAGGAAGGTATATTTTCAAGGCCTCTTTATGTAGGTCCGCTGGAGGAGATGCTCAGCTCTAAATAAAAAAATCTCAGGCACATTCTTGGATGTAGTTGGAGACCTGTAAATAACATCGGATATTTTGTTGTAACCTCATTTCCCTCTGTTCAGGCTCCTGTCAAGGTCTTGGTTTTCAGTCTCGGCTGACGCTGCTGACACAGCGGTGTCAGTACAGAGAAGGGTCTCTAACACTGAGCGATGCTAAACATCTGTAAATGACAGAGAGTTTCAAATGTCGCTTACTGGCCTACGTCGGTAGAGCAGTGTCAGGAGAAAAATGGCTCAGTGCATGTGGAGTCTAAAGGATAACACTTGAAAACAACACGTCTAGAGAAAATTGCACATGCACAAGATTTGCCTGTGGGTAGAAGCAGATTATTTTGCATACAAATACGAGGGGATGGAGACAGCACAGATAACTCTGCCTGTTGCGCTCTGATGTGCACATTGATTGAATCTCTGAACCTACAGTCTGCAGTTATCATGTGGGAAATGTTGCCACTAACTTTCATTAAGGAAAGAAATATAGCGTTGTTTTGGTTTTGGAGTCTCTGTATCACAAATCAGTGCCTATAATCCAGGAAAAGAGAAGATTATTTTTCAGTAAAACATCAAACAATGCCCTTACATGCAGTTCTATACGTCACTTGTTTTCTCTGCACCCTGAGCTGCAGTGGAGAGTTCTAAAGTTTAAATCATTTTATGATCATAAACTCTCTGGTACACTGTTTAATAATTCTGCATGTTAATGTAAATAGTTTTTTATCTGCCTTACCGCAGTGACTGCTATTCAGTGTTTTAAGTCTGACTTGGTCCTGCAGCTCCCTCTACTGCAAATAATTTCCCTTGAAAATAACTCTACATTTCAAAATACAGCAGTCCTTTTTAAGGTGGTCTGGCAAACTCGTCTGCTATGGTTCCCTATGATGAGATCTGGAGTAGTGTGCTTCAGTTCAAATTGTGTGTTATTACTTCCTACTGATAATTTCTATTTTTATTTTTCTTTACAGGATTCAGTGGGATCAAACAGTGATAAATGCTGCACAGCTGTTTTTTTGTCCCAAACAACTGAACGATTTGAACAATGTCTTCACTAAAAAAGGACAGAAACATAGGTCAAATAGGGGAAAAGTATAATTGTAAATTTTAGCATCTGAGACCCTTAGTTTCTTGTTCATGTACCAACTTTCTCAGCTCAGGAGAATTTGCCTGTGCTGCAAGTGTGTTGGGCGCACTATTAAAGGTGGCCTAAATATTTGTTTCCACCAAGTCTCAGGTAGTTCTAGTTCTCAGTGAGCAAGAGGTCACTGTGCTCTGCCCTAAGCAAGTGTGGAAGCATATCATAAATAAAGACAAGATGTTTCCATATCTCTTAAGCTGATAGCCTGCAAGGACAGACCATATCATGTACCATTTTCAGTCAGCGCCTCGTGGTGTGCTGGAGGCTGGGGCAAACCTGACCATATATGGTGCTGCTTTTCCTCTCCCTGGCCGTTCCTGGCTCTTGGGCTCAGCCCCATTTGCTCCTTCTATGGCCGTAGCAGCATTTTGGAGCGCGCCAGGTCTCCCCCAGGTTTCCCCCTTCCTCATAGCTATCCCAGCCTTTCACTATTCCCAATGCTTTCTTTTACTGGCTCCTTCTGGAGTTTGGGTATGGTACCTGTAGTCCTGGCCTGGTGACATTTCTCTCTATTCCTTCACTCTCCTTTGCTCCACCTTTGGTACGCCCTCGGTCTGGCTGCATATCGCTCCAGCACATGGGCTGTCAAGCTCTTCTCTGAGTTATTTCTCTTCTGGAACTTTTCTGCTTGATTTTGTGATGCAGACTTACATCTGAAACAAGGCACTGACTTGTGCATCTCTGAGAGGAGAGGTTTGGTGTCTGGAGGCGTCCTTGGGCACCCAAGGGTTTTACGTTAACGGTATATCCAAGCCATACTGATCAGCTTTGGGTTTGAGGCTTTGTGAGTGTTTTTCTGCCTGAGTGTTTGAAAATTCTCCAAAACTCCTTTTTATCAAGGGGAAATAATGCTGTATAATAAATGAATGACAATAGCAATAGGAAATTATTATTCGTTACGTGGAATTCAATTACAAAGAAGTGCGTGTTCTCCAAGGGAGCATTTAAAAGCTGAATATCACTGACATGAGGCAACGTAATGTCACCGTCGGGGTAAGGCATTGCCATATTCATACTTCTTTTCTGTCTAAAAGACTGGGTTAAAAAAAGCACATCGCTGTGAACCATGAGCTTTTCTTACTTATTTCTACATTAAAAGGAATCTCCAAGGAAACGGAAGTACTGTGTGGCACTGCTAAGATGTTTATTCCCTCTCTTAACCTTCCAACAGCCATCTTTATTGAAAGCCTTTAAAAAAATAATGATTTCTTTAACATGTACAAGTATGGACAATATAAATGTCAATATTTATGCTCTACATATTTTCTCCTGTATAGCAGAGCAATGATATAAGTGTGAAAGCAATTTTGCAGAAAATAGGATAGAGTGATTTCAGTGTAAATGTTCCTAGCATTTCTTGCTATGAGCTGGCTTGTTCACAATAATCCACACAACACTTGACTGAAGTGCATCCTAATGTTTGTAACTGGATTTCATCAGAAACCATAAGCTGTAAAAAGGAAAATGGCTGTTCCTACGGCCAAAAGGGCTGTGTAGTCTGTGCTGCGTGTGGATGTCTTTTAAATTCAGGAGTGTGAAGATCCCTGGGGCCTGTAGCGGAAAATGATGAGAGATAACTCAACGCTATCAAAAAGGTAGCAGGAGAAGCACCAATCCCTCTGCCCCGGGGGCAGCGGTGGGGGAATGCTACATAGCAGAGAAAAGCACAAACTGGCGCCAGAGCTCTGCATGTTTGTGTACCCCATGTTGTGTTGAAGGCTCAGCCAGGGGCGCGTGGATTACAGAATCCAAACGGACTGCACTTTGGAGCCTTTATCATGTCACCATTCCTCTTCAACAGCCTCGCATAAACGTTTGGAAGTTCAGCTTCTCCTCTGCAGAGCCTTTGGAGATGAGGACCGAGCTGAACACCTGAGGGTTTCCTCCTCTTCTGAAGGGCAAAGGGACAAGACACGGGTGGCATGTCAGCTACATCCTCAGCTGATGGAAATCAGCTCCTTTGATTTTTAATGGAGCCACATCGGTTTACCATAGATGAAGATCTGCTGCTCTGCTCAGTTGGTACACATGCTTAATCCAAGCACATGTCAGGAAGTATTGCACCACAACTATGAACAGACTTTACATCCGTGGTCTGACCTCTGGAATTGTGTTCTGTCAGCTCTAGCAAAGAAGTAACTTTTTATTCTACTTCCGTATACTCTGAACCAGAGCAAGTAGACTAATAGGAGTGTTAGTTTCATTTCCAGCTGGGTCTCGAGTAAGGCAAATTTGCATTTTCTGTTGAATACACAAGCCCATCTAAACAGAGGTGAGGAGAGGACGGTCTATTGACATTATGTAAAGGCGGTATATCAGTTTAAAGGGTTCTGTTTGCCTAGAAGAGTGTGAGGGAGACTATTTAATTACCTGTCTAGGGTTGACAAAGATAAACACCCTGTTATTATTCTATGTATTTGCTAGTAACTCAATTAAGGATGTGTACTTAATTGTATCACCAATATGAAGAAGTAAGCGTTAAGGTGTTTGAAAGCTAGAGGAAATGAGATGTCCCTCAAGAAACATGAAAGGTCAGGGAGTAGAGAAAGCAAGGAAGCATAAAATTATGGCATTGGTATTCAACTAAGATCAGAAGTGAAGGGCTGTGTTATCTGAATTCCCAACTGCGAGGCTGAATTGAGGAGTTAACAGAAAAAGTGCGGACTTACAAAGCCGAGCGACACAGCACAGCAGCATGAACTAGATCAAACACGTCTAGCTGTTCTGTCGGTGGTGAAGGAGAGCTTGTGTTCTCGAGTTATTTCAGTTACATTGAATCATCCCTGACATATCTACAATATCTGCTGTCTTCTGCGTACCACACTCTTGAATGATGGCATTCAATGCACGGCTCTAAGTGATCAGCCTATTCCATTTTTCTGTTTCCCCATATTAATTTTGCTATTAAAAACACAGAAACAACAAAGGAGGTGAGTTACTGTTTTTAAAAAATTTAAGATTAATTCACAGGGCTGTCTGATCATCTCCCTACCAATCCCTTTTAATGTGCTATGTCTTTAGCATGGATTGTGATTACGTATAACACGTGGTTGGCCCCACCTTCACCTGATGCACATTAGCCTTGAGGTTTTGCATAGCGAACGCAGAGGAACGGGGTGAGTTTCCCTGCGGAGGTGCGCTCTCCGTAACCCTGCCCCTCAGACACTGGCTGTTCCCTCCAGCACAAGCGCAGTGGGGTGATCCCAGCCCACCAGCACCAAGGCAGTGAGCAAAGGGTTGATGCGACACAACAGTGAAGCACAGCCCCGCGGCTGGACAGGCAGTGCCGGCCCATGTCCCAAAACTGCACCCAGAGCTGTCCTTTCAGGAGCAGGTTCAGAAGAGTAAGTTATTAGGTGACTTTTTGCTGTTTCTGACTATTTTCCCTCTTTCTTCAGGATCAAGTGTTCTCATCGGTGCAAGTCTTGAGGGGATCAGAAAGCAGACAGGGTACATCACTTGACCATGTCGGGTGGCAGATGACACTTCCAGGATGCTGTAACAGCAGAGAACTGAGGGAAAGGATCTTCCCTGCTTCTCCCACGCCGTTGCAATGTCTCCATCTAATCTTGCTTTTGACACACCTGACAATATAAACATGTTCTTTGCAACCCCAGGAGCCTTCGCCAGCTTTAATTTATCATTGAAATAGTTTGATTGAACTTAATTTTGCTCTTTGTATTTTTTTCCATCAATTACTTCAGAGAAAAATGCCTTTTTTTTTTTTTATTCCAACTGACAGCTGATTGTTTTGAGGTTTTTTTATGGTATCTGACGCAGCTGACACCATTGTTCTTATCATAAATATCTGCCACATTAGTTTAAAGCTATGATTAAAGCTGCTCCACGTTCTCCTGACAAGGCAGCTGGACCTGCACGAATTACGATAATAACTACAGAAGCTCCTTCCTGAGAAGAGTGCTGTTTCTGTAGCCGTGTCAGACAAGTGCTGCCTTTTAAGAATGATTGCTCAGCTCTAAATGACATTTTTTGGCTTTCTTTTAGAAAAGTAAGTTATTTATTTTCCTCGGATTTTAACTAAAGAACACTATCATCCCTAGAGAACAATTTTGTTTTTCAGCACCAGAGCAATTACTTTCAGCTGTATCAAACTCCTGATCCTTAAAAGTCTATGTGGTTTCATGAGTTTGAAAAATGCCTTCTCTCAAGACTTCTAAACTAGCTCGTCGGTGGCCAGTCCCACCGTCTCAGAAGCAGATAGCTACATTTCACCTGGCCAAGACTCCCTTACCATTCGCCATTTGTGAGAAAATACGTATGTAACCAGGAGATGGTTATATTTGAAGCTGATGCACAAGATGAATGTATATGGGTATGATGCCATCGTTCAGATAGCAGAACTTTTTGTCTGGAAAAGCTCTCCTCATACAGGACAATAATGACAGAGTCATAGAACAGCCCAGGTTGGAAGGGACCTCCAAAGATCATCTGGTCCAACCTTTTGTGGGAAAGGGAGCCTAGGTGAGATCATCTAGTGCTCTGTCCAATCTCATCTTGAAAACCTCCAGTAATGGGGACCCTACCATATCACTGGGGAGACTGTTCCAGTGATAGATTGTTCTCACCATGAAAGATTTATTTCTTATGCTGAGATGAAACCCCTCTTGGTGCAACTTGTACCTGTTGCCGCTTGTCTTCTCCATGTGGCTCCTCGTGAAGAAAATGNCTCCACCCTCTTTGTAGCTGCCCTTCAAGTACTGAAATACTGTGATGAGGTTCCCCCCCGAGTCTCCTTTTCTCTGGGGAGGAAAAAAAGCTAACCCCTTCAGTCTCTCCTCAAAGGACAGGTTCTCCAGCCCCTTGATAATCTTTGTGGCCCTCCTTGGGACCCTCTCCAGTCTGGCCACATCTTTCTTGAATGGTGGGGACCAGAAGCTGATACGGTACGCCAGGTGTGGCCTGACAAGTGCTGGGGGGAGTCACAGAGCCCACAGGAGGACAGCAGACAGACAAATTTCATATTTAGCAGGAACTGAAGAGTCTTCCGCCTTGCGCAGGGGCAAGATACTACTGACTGACAGCAGCTTATCTCTCTGAAAGATAACATCTCCCATCTCCCGCCCCTGATAAATTTCTGCCGGCCAGCTTCCCCCCCCACATGGGTAGGCTGACAGGGGTCTGCCATGGTGACAGGACTCTGTCACGACTGCAGGAGCCCCCACACCTGCTAAGCAGAGGGTGATGGCACCAGCTTCTCTCCCAGAAGTTGGCACAAAGCACCAGCTTTAGTGCTGCACTGCCCTGAGCAAGGAGGTAAGAAATGAGACCACCAGCCGCCACACTGTGTGTGGCCATGGCCACTGTGTAGGTACCGTGTATATTCCTGGATAGGGCTAGTCCCTGATGCCGGAGTGAGGAGAGCAGGACTGCAGAGCTGAAGGCAAGGTGTCCTGTCAACGGCAGAGCCTGCACCTGCACTGGTAGTTGATTACTGACATTAATTGGGATCCTGCTGAGGAAAAATCCACTGAGAAAAAGTCTTAAAAGTGCAACCCGTAAGAACAAAACATGTATATATCCAGATCAATCTATAATTGATACTTACCAGAGGCATTTTGACACTCAGTTCTTGCCACTCTGAATAATTAATATATTCTTTGTGCTAGAAGTAAATAGTGTACATGAAACATATAATCCACAAAATGATATTAAATGCATAAGAGCGTGCTATTGCCATCTTCTCATGCCAACTTCTGCAACAACAAAAAAAAAAATACAAAAACCAGAATGGGAAAAAATGACAAAGCAAAAAAATAGTGATACTCGTAACCAGGGTCATTCTTAAGTTCTTACAGGTTTTCAGACAAAACACACGGCTACCAGCTAGTCAACATCAGTGGTTTGCATTCTGTTGCAAATCAATTTGTTGCCGTGTCTTCTCACCCTTTAGCAGTATCACACTGCTGTGTGAGCCTCCCTGTGCTGCAGAGCCCGGTCAGTGGCTCACCCAGGTGGAGTCCACAGCCCTGGAGTCTACAGCCCTTGCCATAGCAACGGCTGTGATGATAGAGTCCTGTGCTCAGCTAAAATCTCAGTCGTCTTTGTCCTGGTCTGTTTAGATCACTTGGATTAGAAAATACTGGATAAAAAACCAATGTTTTGAGCAAAAAAATCGATTAGATATTGATGTAAATGAGTTGGTTGCTTGCGCTGAGGGGGATTCATTGCACTGGGGAGAGCACTAAGGCCGCAGGGCAGGGTGACACCGTATGCTCCACAGGGGACTGGCCAGGGAATGGTGGTGACCTGGGCTGAGGAGCAGAAGGAGCAGAAGGACAGCACATGGGATGGGGGCCATACCTGGGGACACGCACAGCAAGAAGCAGAGGACAGCTCCTGAACGCAAGCTGCCATACTTGGACTAGTGCATTTATCACTAGTTACCATTCAGAGGATCTAAAGGAGAAGGCCTGGGCCTGGCAGGAGACTCTCTGGTTGCGAAACCCTCTGGCTTTCATCTCCAATCCAGCTTTCAGGTCTCATGGACAAGGCCTGCATCAAAAACCTCAGGTCAAGCAGGGCATGTGCATTATGCAGTGTCTTTGCAATGGCCTTTAGACAGTCTGTCAGCAGAATTACGGTCATCACCTCTCCCAAGGTGTCTGTAAAATGTACCTGAAGTATTCTGGCCACTGGCTCTTCTCCATGCATGCCCAGGCTGATGACTATTATCAGTTAGTGCATGGTCTGTGGGGAAATTTGTGCTCTGCAAGTACATCAAGAAATTAATTTGTTATCTTACCTTCTAATACAAGGCCAAAATTAGACCATGAGTTCCTTCTCATCCCATCAGCCTGAGGATGGAAAGGACTGGTGAGCCAGCGCTATGGTGCTGTTTCCACCTGTAGACACCACGACAGCAACGACCGGTTGCTGTGAGCAGCTGTGCAGCACACATGCGCTTACACCGAATTCCTGCTGATGCCTCTGTCCTTCTGCAGTGGTCAGTCCCAGCCCACTGTCAATGAGTCAGGCTGAGCGACAGCCATGACTGCTTTGTCTTCTCCTCCATTAGCTCCTTCCACATGCACCCTCTCCATCCTTGACTTCTCACTTCCTCCAAGCTCTTTGACATGGTGTCCACTGCTTGCTGGAGACACAGGCTGGCTGGCCTGCGTGGGGGTATGGCTGAGCACAGGGCAAGCTGAGCTGACCGTCTCCCATGAATTCTGGCCTGGAGGGATCCAGAAGCTGTGCAGGTGGCTTGTTTGTGCGCCTGGGAAGCTGAATGCATGGGAGCTTCTGCCAAAAGGGGAAAACTGATTCAGTGTCATTTGTGATGGCAGAATATTTCTGACATCTCACAGGTGGAGGAAGGCTTGCTAAATATGCAATTGGGTTTGGGTAGGAAACTCCTGTGTCACTCAGTGATGCCTCTGGGGATGCTGCTGAAGGGGACTTCTGCCTTCCTGGGCTTTTCTATGGGCAGTACCTGTGAGGAGCGGGGGGCTGAGTGTGGGAAACTCTTTATTTCCTCCATACCTCCTTCTCTGGGCCCCAAAGTACTCCAGGAGGGTTAAAGTCCACGGTCTGGACATGTTCCCATTTCTTTCCAATAGCAGCCTGAAAATACTGAAATTACAACACGGAGGAAGCATGGGGTCCCAGTAACCCAAGCTGGAAGTTGTGCAGCAGTGACTGCTCTCCTCTCCGGAGACTGGTGCTGGAGTGGCAATTGTGGCTGGGGAGGGCAGCTTGCCAGGCAGCCCTGTCCTTTGTTGGGATGTCCAACAGAAGGATAACCGTGGCATGGCTTTCAGGTCTGTGGCCAGCCCCGTTTCCTCCCACGCTGTGCACCTTTACTGCCTGCTGGGCACTGGTCTGTGTGTCGAGCTGTGGAAATGCAGGGGAGGAGAGTGCCGGGTGATGGACTGCGTGTCTTGCAATCGCCTCTTGGGCGTGAGGGTGCTAGCTAGCAAATGAGCCTAAACGGGTCTGAGCTGCTCGAAATGAGTGCCTAGACATCTGGGGTGTTATTAGCAATCCAGGGGAGTTAGATCTGCAGTCTGGGGCAATTGCATCATAACTAAAAGTAGGCTCATACCCAAAGGGAGAAGTTTACTTCGGGAGCCTAAACTAGGGCAAATGAAACTCAGTCCCTGGGTCTGTATACAATTAATAATACTCTCAATACATTTAGGCCTTGTTTTCTCTTTCTCTTTTGTTCCAGACCATTCTTTATTATTGTATTCATTTTCTCATATTACTTTAAAAAGTACGGAGTGGAGTGCTTGTGATATTTTTTCACTGCCAACACGGCTTGATGGAATGGCTATGAAAGCTCACCCGTAGCTCGGAGAGCAGCGTGAGGCAGAGTGATGTGGCTCAGAGGTGCTGCCTGCCCCCGCACCGCGCCTTAGGAAGGTACCGGCATCGGCCTGGCACATACGTAGCCCGGGGCCAAAGACTACCCTTAGGAGGAACACAGCAGATTTATATTCTCTCAAAAACACTACAAATACCACAGGCTTTTATTGATTCTGTGACTTCTTATAAATTGGGCAAATCATTCTATTTCTAATACGGTCTACAATGTCTTGAGGGGACTGGGCCATTTAAAGGCAAAGGGTCAGAATTTTACTCCTTGTTTTGGGCTATATTATGTCATTTCAGCTTATCAATTTTCACTGCTTTGTTCCTGTTCTTAAAAAACATTTCATGTGGCTGTTTTGACCTCACAGCCAGATGTCGGAATTAGTCCCTGCAGCTTTGGCTGTGTGGGGGGGTGGGAGTAGGGAGGACTGCTCCTTTCTGTGGTTATTATGGGAGTTTATTACTTGAGTATGGTTCACGTCTTGCTAACGCACATTTTCTCCATGGCAATTGCTTTCAAAGTATCTTTTTTAATTTGCTCCCCTTCCCTAAACCCTGTATTCAAAGGTTTCTGTTTATGCTTTCTGTCTCCCACCTGCTGTTCAGGCCAGTTCTCTAAAATGAAGATAAGGACCTCACTGGACACAGGCTGTACTGGACATACAGGTGTCCAGCTGTGGCCTATGCTGTGTAAGAACCATCATTTAAATTAGTCAAGAGAACAGGTAAATGCATCATCATTCCTTTTCTTTTTTTTTCTTCCTTTTTCTGAATGCTTTCAAGTGACAGGTCATGGAACAAAGCAATAATTATAAAATGACACACTGTTATAGTAACAAAGCAACAAATATTTATAATTAATTAAAAGAAACAAAGGAAGGATTAGAATATATGAGTCATCTAAAGCAACAGCTGAGATGCTGTTTGCAGCAGCTGGATGTGGTGCACTCTTCCTCTTCCAGCGTGAGATCTTCAGAGGGTACCGGTGTGCGGATTGTGAGGGCCCCTCTGTGCTGTGCTCAGGGACAGGGAAATTAAATATGTTGCCAGACACAATTCAAAACAACAAATGTTTATCCTTCTTAATTAGACTGTAGAACACTTATCGCCAACCTCCCCTAATGCTTGCTGTTGAAAGCAAATTGTTCTGAGAGCGTTTTTTATGTGAATTTTGCAACTTGCTGAAATTCTTCCATCTTCTTTAGTAAGGCTGATGGCTTGAGAACCCAGCAGCGGAAAAAGACTCACAGAGAGTTTAAAAACTAGACAACTAGCAAAAGTATTTCAAAGACTGCAACGGTCTTGAGCTGGCTTCAATCCACGTATTCCTTCTCGGCGACTGGGAATGTCCCCCATCGTGACAGTGAGCATATTATAAAGACTGGTAATGGGAATCCCGTTGGTATTGTGATTGACCTGTGCATGGCAATTGCTATATTTTGCTAAGCGTAACATACATGTGTACTGTGTTTTCAGTATATTTTGTACCACTCTGCTAAATAGGAAATCTCATGTAACATCCTCTTCAAATAAGTAAGTTTGACATTAAGCATTACACCCTCCACCTGTGGCACATCCAAAAGAAGCTGGTCAGAGAGTGTTGGACTCCAACATGGCTCTTCAATAATAAGACTATAAAAGGTATTTTTTAATTACATTTTTCATAAGTTTACGTGGCTTTGACTTGTCAGATAGTTTCTCATCAGAGAAACTTACTTAACTAAATGCTAGCAGCAATGACAACTGGCAACTCTAATTACACTTGACAGAATACAAGACAGTGTTTTTTTCTTCCTACCAGATGTTTCCACTGCTGCGGGCTCCCTCGTCTACTAATTCCTGCCCCTGGTAGAACTTATTAAGACACGCACCTGTCATTTGGGACATCACGAATATCTGGCAAGGCATGTAACGTGTAGCAACGTCCAGCAGAAGTGCTAGCATAAACAGCCTCTCTCTGTCACAGAAGACTACATTCAGAAGTGAGGAGTTACACGGGGTAGATGCTTGTCATGAAGGTGATGTGACGGTTCTGCAGCAGAGGCAGGCGGGGGTCGCATCCGAGGAGGTATCAGGGTGCATCCATGCCCGAGCGCCTTAGGGTTGATGTGCTCCTCTGATCGCCACACAGTCATTTCTGCGCCTTCACCGCCCAAGAGGTCTCGCCGGCTCGTGCTTGATTAAGTAGTGGAGGCAGGCAGAGTGATCTGACGACTGCTGTGGAATGATACCGCAAGGTAGACTGGCTCGATGTTTCCGTTCCAGATACATCACAACATAACAATCTGTCAGCATGCCCAGATATTTTTCCCATTTATCTTTGGTGTAGGAACTTTTGCTTAATATCACATTAGTTTGCTTTCAATGTAGAAGGAACTGACCTAATTTTTGCTGCCGGGCACAGGGAAGGCAGAGCAATAAAGGTGTTCTGCGGGCGAGAGGAAGCACACTATATTTCAAAGATCCTGGAACCGTATTCCTGATGTGGAGCAAGAAATGACCATACACTGATAAGGAGTTTGCTAGCAAGACACTAGAAAATTAAAATGTCACATTATTGGGAACAACCCACGCAATACTTCACCAGCTGATTGATTTCGTCTGTGGTTCTGACTAACACACACTGCTGTGAAACATTTTCCACTTGTCCCAACTGCTATCGACTGCTAGTGCTTACTAACGAGTTTTGGAAAGCATTGAAGCATGACTTCAAAGCAAGTTTGCCCAGTTCTGTGTGAGTTTGTGGGAGTACAAACCCATCATGGTCTAACTGGGGAAGAGGCACACGTGCTGGTGCTGATGCAGAGGCAATATTCCCTTACTTCCACTCCTTCTTCCTAATAAACCTGCCCCAAACCATACTCACAATGCAAAAATTGAAATTGAATTTTAGCGTTATGGGCTGTTATTTGTTCCACTTTACACAGAATGAGAATTTGGGAAGTCTAGAAGAGCAGCTCAGCAATTTTGTGCCTTCTGGGGAAGCAACATCAGTGCATCTTCTCTTATTTATGCGCTGCAGGCAAAAACCAGGAGGTTCCTTCTCAGCTTTGTTCCTGTGGTTGTGAGAACTAGGTCTGTCCATTAGCTTGTACAGAGAAACAACCAAACAGCCACTGAGTAGGCAAAACTGCAACAACCTACTTTACTTAGAAAGTTCTGGAGAGATTTTTTTTATAGTCTAGAAGGTATATTTTTCAGAACTTCCCATCTCAGGAGCCAAGAGCTTTCATGATCACTAGTCCAGATATTTTGAGCCAAGAAGTAGACGTAATATTTAAAAAATAGGTTTTTTATGCTTAAAAATAATTCATACTTTAATGGTCAGATATCTCAAAGCCTTCTAGGCTTGGGAGACTGGGAATTTTTCCTTTCCATTATCATAAAGGTTTCCATTTCTAGTCATATCCTATATAGTATATATGGGACATTAAAGCTCTGACATTTCTAGGCAAAGAAAATTTGTCACTGTTGTAGCACTGATTTTTACCTTTCTAATAGCTCACACAGGTGTCTTTTTAGGAGAAACTCCATGTCTGAAATGAAAAAGAGGAAACATTAGCTATAAGGAGCTGTTCCTATTTGGGGACTGTTGAAATAAATCCTAGGTGATCAGGTTTGAGAAGCAGATAAAGTAGTCAAAGGTGTATGATAAATTCAGATATAACTTATCGCTGTAATTTAACACCCCATCTCAAAAGGCACCGCTATGTATCACCAGTCAGAGGTCTGTGTGTGAGCTCTGTTGATTCAGTCTCGAAGAACCGGCAGAGGCAGCAAACACAAAACTCGGCCGAGGGTATTTATGGGCAGATTGATCTAAAGCAGCTGAGCAGGAGGTCCTTCTTCCCCACGCCCTCCTCAGGAAAGCAGCCAATGTCCCGGGTCTCGCTCTTTTCATGATGCCCAGCTCACAGGGTGCAGAACCGGGGCCGTGCTGGTGCTCTGTCTGTCCCCACAGCACACCGGTCCCTCGGCACTCAGCAAAAAAACGGGCTGGATTTCTGCAACACCCGCTTACTTACCCCAGCCACTTCGCTAATTTTTGCTAATAGCCTCAGTGGTCAGCCAGGATTTGAGTAACTATTAATTAGTCATTACAGCAGTGCCGAAAGGGTTTCGCTGGGTCAGGACTTCGTGAAGATGGACAACACTATCCCTGCCACAGATCACACTCAGGAGACCTCAGTTGCTCTATTGATTATTTTTTTTCCGTTGTTAATACATGCTTCCACTGCGGAGGTGAGGGAGGTAATAGAGATGGGCTTTCTTACTCGTCAGCTGATGCAGATTCCCAGGGATGGTCAGGGTGAAATTTTTTTTGTGATAACTTTTATTTTGAGTACTAAATGCATATGGAATACATCTAGGGTTTTAACTTTGGGTAATTAGATTACAAAGTTGCTATAATATCAAAAAAGGAAACATGCAGAAAGTGAGTATATAATATTAAACAGTCATTTCTCTGGACTTTTTGCACATGTAAATACAGCCCAGTGCTCGGAGTCTTTACTTTATCTACATGAACATACTGCTTTTAATGATAATGTACTTCCTAATTTGTTCTCCCACTGCTTTACATTTCCTATAGCTAGTCTTTCAAATACATAACAGCACTTTAGAGCTTAGGCAATTATTTCCAATGTCTGGGCATATTTATCAAGCGGAATCAAGTATTGATCTTCTGTAGAGAAAGTCTCAGCATTCCTTCACGTTTTCCAGCTGGCCAGGTTGGGGGGGGGAAGTTCTTTTTTACCAGTGAATTGAAAGTTGGGTCTGTATCCCTGTTTTTAGACAAAACTCATCAGGTCTTGTGGTTGCAGGTTCATAACAAAGCCCAGTCACACCGCCTGCTTTTCACAACTGTGGCCATTGATTTATTTGGCTGTTGTGTTTCAAATTTGGCATGTCATGTTTTTATCATGTTTAGATGAAAAGTCTGTGAAAGGAGATAACGGCTTTGTATGACAAAGATTATTCTAAGATTTTGAGACTAAGTACTTAATACAATTTTTTATCATTTCTGCTTTAGCTGCATGTCAGCTAACCCAGCCAGATCAAATTTCTGCCACCTAAACACCTCTTGCCAGGAGAATCCTGCTGCTTTCAAGGATGAAAATTTACTTCCCAGCATGATTCTCCAGGTCCAGCATCACACAGGTACTAACAACCAGTGCTGGCTCTGCTCTTCAGCCTTCTCTGCTGAGGTCGTTATTGCCAGAGGGTTTTAAAGAATTGTGAAATTGCTGCAGAGTCGTGTCACTCCAATACAGCAAATGTGTATTACTACCTCTGTTTTCCAGATGAAAGAGCACAAAACTAGAGGGAAATGGGAAATTAACCCAAAACCTTGCTGGATAACCTGTGGGGAAACCATGAGTCTGTCTCCTGGCCTCTTTACTCTATGTCTTAACCATTGATCCATCATTTCCATTTCAAAGAAGTGTTTGTATTATTACTACTGCTGCTAATACCACTGTTTCAGCAGATGCCTTGCTTAACGGATTGGAGGAAAGTGTTCCATCTCCAAATTTTTTCGCCTCTCTCCTGTACGTTGCAATCCAAAGGACTTTTGGGGAAAAAAAATGCTATCTAAGAATAAGTATAACCAAATGCTTGGGGCATTCAAGAAGACAAACTTCCATTTCTGATGTGTGCATTCCATGTGATATTTCATCGCGTATTTCCACTGAAAAGCCTTCTGTGCAGCAGACTGTTTGCAGGAATGGAGCATAAGAAGTATTAACACAGAGGGTTCATGGAAAACTTTAAATTGATATATTTGTACTGATTTCCTGAAATGTGTTGTTTCTTTCGTGCGTGTGTAACCACATGATAAGAGGTCAGGGAGAAAGAAGAAGAAACCAGAAGCCCCAGCAGAGCAGCTCATAGCTGGGAGGTGTCCATCAGCCATGGAGTAACTGCTGAGCAGGGGGGCCAGATCCTCAGCGCCTCTTGGACACCACCCTTCTTGGCAATGTAAGGACTATGCTGCCACCATCCAGCCTTGGGTGAGGTGCACAGACTCCTCTCACAGACAATTTCTCATATTCCACTCAACTACTTAATATTTAAGCAACAGAGTCATCCTCTTTGGCCAGTAAATGTTTGCCCACGTCTTCCTCTCCCCGTCGTGGGTGCAGGAGCTGCGGTGGGTGCTGCACGTGCAGCGCAGCAGTGGCAAGGGAGGCGGACGAAAATGTCGCAACCGGAGGGATTACGGAAACTGAAAGCGAGAAATATACTGTGACCCAATTCTACACTCTCCGTCCATTATATTATCACATGATGTGTCTGGTCTGCTTTTAAATCGTTTTAGAGATGTGACTTCTCATGCTTTCTTGGGAAGCTATTTCACAGTCTATTAGACGTCCTTGTTAAAATTTTGGCTGGATAGTCAACTCAAATCTCCGTTTGCTCAGTTTCCTACCTTTATATGCAATTATACCCCTGAGAAGTCCTCTAAACAACCTCCCTAATGCCTCATTGTTTGTACCTTTCAAGCACATGTAAACAGTTATAGCAGTTTTGGACACTGTGTGGGGCATCTTAAAATATTTAGCTCTTACAGTCTTTCTCCATGAATCATCTGCTGCAGCCCTTATGTGAGGCATTTTATTCTTCTTAAAGTTCTTTATAATTTGTCATCATCTTCCTAGGTAGATTGGTGCCCAGGCCTGTGTGCAAGCTGTAATTTTGTACAACAAAGATTTCATATTCATAATGTTTCTAGGCTGCACATAGCTTTAAATTCTGCTCAGTGCTGTAATTTCACCAGTAATTGTATTTATTTTTTTTTAAACTTACAGAGAAAAAGAAGTGAGCAGCTTTTCAGTTTAATTAGTTTGGTTTCTGACAGCTTTAATGTGCAATGCTAAAGAACTGCAAGGTTAAAAGATTTTCCTGGGGTCCATAGAATTGCAAAGAAAAATAAACACATTTTGCTTATAAAACAGAAGCAACACTATATGGGATATTAAAATATTTTCCTCCCTTTGTTTTCTTAGAGCACAGAACTGCTCATTTTAGAGTGTAAAAGAGGAACATGAGTTTGTCATCCTAGCTCCTAAAATAAACCACGCATAAGTGTATTCATAGTACCATCCAAATATTTTTCACGACAGCATGACAGTCAGATGTCACAGGCAAGATGCTGTCTGTTGGTGCTCAGAACATTCGGTGTCACTGCGTGGCAGGAGCTCTATCTGCTTAACAAAATGCGTAAGGACTCTATAGATCCTACTTGCAAGATTTGGTAGAAAATTCTGTCTGGGAATCCACAAATGACGCATTTTATTTGAAAAAAAACTATGTGCATATGACTTGATAACAATACCAGATCCCAATTTCTTATTAGGCCTTTTCTTAATGTGAGAAACTGTATGAAAAAAAGAAATGTAGTTCCATATCCAAATTTTGGAAATGAACGAAACAGTGCTGAAAATGAACAACATCAATATCCTGTGGACTTCAGGATGGTTTATGGCAGGATTGGAAGGAAAATAACCTGGGAAGATTCTGTGTAATTTTTAGTAATAATGATGATGAATACTATAATAGTAATAAAAGTAATAATAGTAATAATCGCAACAAACTTTGCAGAAGCTCAAGTCAGGATCTGAACTCCACAGTGTGAAACAAATACAAAATCACTGTCATGCACCTATCACAGGATCACTTGGATGTTCCAGTTTCTCACAGAATGAAGGACAGGTATTCTTTTCCTTCAGGTGAGCAGCATTTTTGAAGTGCTCTAAGCACAGCTGGTATCATATCCAGATTCTCACTTCATTCAGTAGAGTACGATAAAAAAATATGAACAAGTATGCAAGGAAATAATATGAGAAAACGATAAATTATATCTTTTTATGAATAGCATGATAGAATCCAACTTTTGAAAGACACTGTTTTATTATCTCTTTCTACTGTACTTTCATTTGAGGCTATTTCCATCTCCGACCTTTTCAGTAAAATTTTAGTCTTCTCAATATTCCTTTCTTGGAGTCTGGCTTCCATCTTGCTGCTGATTGACACCCCAAAATCTAAAACACTGCCCACAAATTCCAGCTCACTTAGAGATTGTGTTGATGTAGTAACCTTCCCCCTTCCACCCAAGCTCTTCTTCATTGGAATGAAGCAGGGCACAGAGGAAGGCTGAAGCTTTCTTCAGCAGTCCCTTAAATTATCTGTCTGCTACACAATGGGAGCTGGTGACAGACCCCATCGTGATCCGTGCAGCTTCTGTGAGAAAGTGAGCAGGGACTGCAATTTCGGGAGACGGTCTGATTAAAGCGGATGAGCCTTTCATCTCTATTTTGATTCCTGCTTTCAGATCCTCGTGGTGCACTAGACTGCTGTGGAAAGCATCTGGACAAAAGATACCCAAGTGCCTCTAAGGTGGGAGATAAGGATGAGTTTAAACAGGAAAAAGTGAAAGGTTTTTTTATTCTTTCAAGTGGAGAAAAATAAGCTTTGGTGGGTTGGTTGTTTGCGTGTTTGTTTCAAAGGAGATAGGCAAAATATTAACATGGGACCATAACTTTTAAGCCAAAAAAGAGATTCACACAGGCCACGTCTTGAAGGCATGTTACAAAACAGACCTGCCTACAACTCTTCCCTTTGCATGACTGTCACGCACGGGCCAAACCTGCTTACAAACCGCTAGAACCTGTACCTGAGAAAACACACATCTGAATGACCCAACACTGGCCTCTTCTGAACGGGATTTACCTGAGGCCTTTCTCCTGCTGTTTCTTTTGAATACTTCGGAGTGCCAAAAGATACTCCTTAATGAGAATCATCCTCACTGTGCAGCCATCCTAGGCAGAAGGCTGCAGACAGCTCCCGGCGTAGCGCTGGAAGCAACAGCAATGCAGCGCCACTGATTTTCCAAAGCGACGCGGCATAAGGCTGGGTTCTGGCAGGATCTGCTGTTCCTCGATACTTGGGTTGGCTAATTTGAATGATATAAAAATTCAGCCATTTCTACAGATGTAAGATATTGAAACATTTTTTTCTTCCCACGGAAATTCTTTGTGTCATATTCGAATGAATTTACCTTGGCAAAAGTCCTGCTTCCTTGTGCTTTCTGTAAACTCTGCAGTTATTAAATCTGATGCGGGTATTCACAGAGAGTACATTTCAATATCTGTTTTGTTCTACGTCAGGTCCTATATCTTACTCAGCGGTGGCAAACCCAAAAGCCTTCCCACCGTGCACGAAGCGATTTGGTGACTATCAATCTGTCGTATTTGCTCTGTCCATCTCTCTCCAGAGAGAGGGGTCTGTGGCGCAGCAGGTAACACTCCTGCACACACAACACATCCCTGCTGTGGCTGGCAGTGATGAGTGCTGGGCAGGCCCAGGGGCTGGGAACGGGTGTCCCTTCCCCACCCGTTGGGAGGAAGAGACCTTCTGTCAGCATCTCGGCACTGCGGTTCCACATCCCCACATGAATCCAAATTTCACTGAATCTTAGGTATTAACTACCAGTTGGCAGCCATGTTCTCATAAACAGACATACACGCTGGGTGGATCGTAACTAGCATCATGTTCATCAGTGAACAACTCCTGCAAAACAGTGCGTCAATTACAGCTAAAAACTGTCTAATAAGAGCATCTAAAGTGTTCAAATAGTGAAGAACAGAAGGAAATAGCCTCCTCTGTAAAGCCTGTGAGGGTTTGGCCCCTTGCATTTTGCGCAGCGTTGGAGTTAAAGAAACCTAAATATTGGCTTACCTAAGAAGTTGTGGGAAAGGTGAATCTGTATGTGAGAACTAAGACGAAACTGCTCTGATGTGAAGATTTTATCTAATATGCAATGTGTATTCTTTCCAACACTGTTTACAATGTGTATTCTTTCCAACACTGTTTACATCCTAATCGTTACCATAGAAAAATTAACATTAAAGGAAAGCCTCATGATCCACTGAGATGGACACTCAGAAAATAATAATCATTAATCCAGGAAATGAATTAGCCTGTAATTCACCATACTCCAACTAGTTAAGAAGACTGTATACTCTCAGTCCCCCTTTTTATTCTCCTTAGTTTTTGTTATCGTCAATTCCATTTCTCCGCAAAACCTTCGAGGTTTTTTTTGCAAAGTGGATGCGTTATGTGCAGGGCTCCTCATGTAACCCAGAACGGCCAGGAGCAATCCTGCAATTAGCTCTGCTAGTGTGACTGTGCATTTTAATTTGAATATTTGACTGCTCTTCCTCCCCTTCTGAGACGTGACCTTTGTATGTGCTTTTTGCGGATATGGAGACAAAAAAATATTCCGAAGTGTGTTTTCTCTTTATCTTAGCACAAGCGGTTTTTAACAGTCATCAAAGATATTCTATGGTTGATTGAATTCCAGTGTTTAGTACTGCCATGAGACCAAGGAATGAGTACACAGGGAACAGGGCAGCCCAGTTCATGCCAGTTTTCCTAGTATAGATGTGTTTTCCGGATTCTGCCAAGGGGCTGTGCTGGCGGCAGTCATTAACAGGTGTGCAGAGCAACGCTGGTGTCGGTGCTGCTTGGAGGGCCTGCAGCTCCCCGTCGGCGTGCGCAGCACTGATAACCCCAAGGCTGGTGTACTTCTCATAGCCGTCCATGGGTCCGGAGCTGCTAGCAAGGAGCAAGGCCCAGCCCTCATCAAACGCGCCATATATTTCAAACCTACACAACATGTAAAGTTGCTGGGAGAAATCAACATCAGCGGGTGGTCCAATACCCTATATTTTAATGTAAATTCACTCTCTTACTGAGTTTGCGGAAGTGATCGGGAAAGATGGGGTAGAACCAGATTGCCCGCAGGCTTTCACCTCCCAGCAGCTAACACGAAGCTAACACAAATTTAAACAGTTGCTCCTTCTGGAACCGCAGTTGCTCAAAGAGATAGATGCAAAAATGCTTGACAGATAATGCTGTCACCATTAATGAACAGGGCTGCTCTGAGTTGAAAGAGCAAATTGCTGGAGCCAACAGCTCCCAAGAAGTCACGGGGCTGGAATAAAGCCTGGATAGTCCAGGCTGTGCTTTATTGGTAGCTTAGCGTCTTTGGAAAGCTATTTCTCTGTGCCGCAGAAAGGCAGCTGCTGCAGGTTAGAAGCACTGTCAATCCCTGCAGAAGAGGTGGTGATGTCCCCCACGGCAGCAGGAGCTGGACTGGGTACGCTCCGACTACCCGAAGCACGGAGCGGTCTGTGTCTCTGACACCCAGCATGGCCGCTGGTGCTGCACAGCACAGCAAAAGGCTTCGCAAGGCATTGCCAGCCATCCTCCTCGGTATCCACCAGCCCATGCGGAGCCCGTGTTTGTCTTTAAGGACATGACTTAGCTGCTGGGAAGAAGGTCAAGGAAGCCATTGTGGGTTTGACCAGCCTCTCTGAGAAAGAAGAATCAGACCCGTACACATAAAATGCACAATCTTCCTTACTTGGCCACTTGCCACTTGCTTACAGAGTACAGCAGCAGCCTAGGCAGGGTGCAGGGTGGCTAATGGTGCCTAGTCCAGCACTCTTTGGGCTTGCTTCAAAGGCAGCATCCCTCCCCGCCGCGGAGCTGTTGTCCTCACGCCTTTTGTCTCTGCTAAACCCTGACCTGCCATGTGCCACCGGTGGGCTTAGCAGCAGCATACTGTGACTCCGGTTATACTTTGCCCTGCAGGGTAACTACCGTGATTTAGAAAACTGTAATTCCTGCGTGGGTCTGACGTGTGGCAAAGCAATAAAGCACTTCTTGTTATTGTCATCCACGGGGTTGTCTCGCAGGTCCAGCCCATTACCTAGCATATGTCTGTAAGTGCACATGGATGCAAGCACCAGGATAATAGCTTTCAGCTCAGCCTGGATCTTCTCCCCAGGAACGCGATAATCCTGATTAGTTGATACTGCAGACAGACTTCACTTACTTGTCAAACAAGCTCTGCCTCTTAATGAAATGAACAAATCCACTTCCAGCCTCAAAGAGGAGTTTAACTTGCTGTTTCTTTAAATTAAGCCTGCACTGCCTCAAACCTCTATTGAAGTGTCAGCAGGTATATTCCAAAAATGACATCTGTAAAAATGACTGCCTTGTCCTCCTGCTATTCTCTGTTCACCCATATAGAATCTAATTCTGAAAAATGAAGTTATCTGCTAATAAGGGTGATCTAATCTCTATTCTGAGATCTGGCAATCTGCAGGGCTGGCATTAACTACCTGGGCGAAGTGATTACAACTCAGTGATGTACCAAAACATGGGGCAGATCCACACTTTGTCCAATCTGCTATTTTGCTCCAAGCTACTCATCAAAAGCAAAGATTTATGTTGTGTCACTGCCCAGTTTTGTAGCAAAAAAAATTCCTAGATGATTTTTTTCCTAAGTTCTGTGAAAATTAGTTGTGTAATGTGCTGCTATATCTCAAACTTGTCGTATTTGAAGGGTCGTGTCTACTTTTCCATAGTTCTTATGTTGGCGACAGTTTAATAATAATTACAGCAAACATCAGCCTTGGGAAGCATTAGTATGAGCGATTGCAAGAAGGAGGAAGGTGAGGTGTTTTCTCCCACTGACACATGGATGATGTACGTACATAATTTCCACAAACGCTTAAGGATTGTTCTTGTACGCCTGTTCCCCCTGCAGAGATGAGACACGCTGTCTGACACCCCCATGTCTTCAACTGCAAGAGCAGTGGCTTCATTTATAGAAACCGGGAGGGAACAAAACCCAGCAGGTTCACTGGGAGCCTGAAGTCAGACAAATCTCCAAGGAGGACTTTCTGCAGTCAGGTTTGATCCATGCGTCTGAGTGACGGCACTGCTGTGAGAAGATGCACGTCCTTCAGCAAGGCCCTTCAGGTTTGGACTATATTTCACCCCAATTAAATGCCCTTCGCCTGGTTGCTGTGGGAGACGTGTCACCCTCAGCACCGTCAGCACCGCTCTGCCCCTCTCTTCTCAGCAAGGTTTGCGATACTGCTTTCTGTGAGAAGGCATTAGAAATCTCACAAAATAAACAAAACCTCCCCATCAGGTTTGTTAAACCAGGAAGAGGGGTGGTGCACACACAGATGGTTGGAAGGTGTGACGTATCTTCGCGTCCAGCTCGGCACTGCCCGGCACCGGCTCTCCCAGCTGCCCAAGCTACTGTGCCAGCACTCGGAGGTGTCTGCTGGCGGGGGCCCCTCTGCACCAGGACCGTGGTTATCTGCCGGGGGGTCTGGAGCAGCAAAACCCTCTTCTGGGCACAGCACCGATCCATTTGGTGCTGCACAGGTCCCACTACTGTAACACGGATGAGAAACTCGGTTTTTTAGGAAGCTGAATTTCTTTGCAGGTTTGGGTTTTTTTCTTTTCTCTTTTCCATCAAATAAAAATTATGTCTCCACTCTAAATGAAATGGAAACTCAGTGCACATGTCTTTCCTGAATAAGTATAGATCTAGGTGCGATTTTGTCTGTTTGGAGATTTCTGTTCTGAGGATGCATGGGATTTTGCTGAAGTGTTTTCCAGCTGTACACACATTTTGGTTTACAACTTTCTTCAGTTTCTGACATATTCTGCAGTTATATTTTGCAAAGCAATCCAAAGACTTTTTGTATGAGGTCTATTTATACGTTTCTACTACTCATAAACAATTTAACTATGTATGCCAGATAGTACAAAGAGATTATAATTTCACTAACAAAATTTTCTGAAGAAGGCTGTGCTGCTTGACACCTTAAAAGAGTTTTTAAGAGGGAAATTTATTCTGATTTGAAAAGACTAAAACACTGTGTTGTAGGAAAGGTAAATAAATCTGTCTTTCAATTTACGTAATGCTATAAAACTCTATAGCTCTCCTCATTCCTGCTTTTTAAAATATCAGGCAGTAAGAAAAGTGAGAAATAAATGGCTGCTATTTAAGAAACAATGACATTACTGAGGCTTCGGTGGTCTCTGGGGGCTGCTCAGTGTGTAAAACCAAAGTCGGGGAGTAGCTCGGGGAGGTACATCAGCCCACCGGCAGCTGGCAGCGCTGGGCGGTTGCGTGGGCACCGTTTGAGTTCAAAGGCAGAGCTGGGCCAAGATCAGGTAAAGCCAACAGAGCTCTCCAGAGCCATGCAAAACTGCTGCACCAACTGTAGAATGAACAGGCTAAGGCGGCAGACAGTGTGTATGCAAGCAGGTTGTCTGCCTGGCCGCCCACCATCTCCCCAAATACAGCGGACCCGGGCTGGAGGTACGAGGTCCTTTGGACACAGAATGAAAACTCATTAGTACTACAGTTGCAATCAGCAGAATAAATTTACCAATGGCACTTTATGGTGCAATGTAGAAAATAAAAAGTATTTTCTCTCCCTATTGATGGATATATTGCAATCTTCATTTGATAGATATGGAATGCTGCTTGGATAAAGTTTTTCAGAGGGCTGAACTGCTTGGTGAAACTGGATATGCACAGGTTTAAAGAAAGCTATTTCCAGGCATTTATGGGGATGATAGCTATCTGTGTATGAAAAAAATAGTACAGTAGCAAAATACACTAATCTGAATGGATCCTGCTTTCCTGTAAGTATTGAGAATGTATCTGAGATTACTTCAATAATCCTTAAAAATTGCTTCGAATAAATGCAGGACTTTTTCTTCACTGATTCATGTTCATCATATCCTGGATAAGAAAGATCATATTGTTCTAGCTGATGTGTGATTTAAAATTTTAAATTCGAAACACACATGCAAATCCATCTTTTCTAATGGAAGTTTTAACTGAAATATCTTAAAATCAGCAAACAAAGGGATTGTCTCCTGTGACTGAATGTTAAAGTTATATCAATAGCAGTGTATGTATGAGCACCAAATATTATCTGCCCAGAGATTGTGTGCTATTTGCATCTTTCTGTCACAGAATCACAGAATGGCTGAGGTTGGAAGGGACCTCTGTAGCTTGTCTGGTCCACCCTCCCTGCCCAAGCAGGGCCACCTAAAGCAGGTTGCCCAGGCCCATGGCCTGACAGCTTTTGAATATCTCCAAGCACAGAGAATCAACAAATTCCCTGTACAACCCGTGCCAGTGCTCAGTCACCCTCACAGTGAAAAAATGTTTCCTGATGTTCAGAGGGAACCTCCTGTGTTTCAGCTTGTGCTCATTGCTTCTGGTCCTGTCCCTGGGCACCACCGAGAAGAGCCTGGCTCTGCCCTCTTTGCACCCTCCCTTCAGGTGTTTATGTACATTGATGAGATCGCCCTGAGCCTTCTCTTCTCCAGGCTGAACAGTCCCAGCTCTCTCAGCCTTTCGGCATAGGAGAGATGCTCCAGTCCCTTCATCATCTTCGTACCCTTTGTTGGGCTCTCCAATATGTCCATGTCTCTCTTGTACTGGAGAGCTTGGAACTGGACACAGGACTGTAGGTGTGGCCTCACCACTGCTGAATAAAGCAGAAAAATCCTAAATCTGCTTGCCAATATTTTGCCTAATGCAGGCTGGGATACCATTAGCCTTCTTCACAGCGAGAGCATATTGCTGGCTCATGTTCAGCTTGGTGTCCACCAAGACCCCCGGGTCCTTTTCTGCCAAGCTGCTTTCCAATTGGTTGGTCCCAGCACATACTAGTGCCTGCGGTTTTTCCTTTTCAGGTGCAGGAGTTTTTGCCTTCTTGCTGAACTTCTTGAGGTTCGCACTAGCTGATTTCTGCAGCCTGTCGAGATCTCTCTGGGTGGCAGCACATCCTCCCAGTTTTCTGTGGTCAGCAGACTTGCTGAGGGTATACTTTGTCCCATCATCCAAATCATTAATAAAGATGTTGAACAGGATCAAATTCACCACTGACCTCTGGGGTACACCACGAGTGATTGACCTCCAACTGGACTTCATGCCACTGATCACCACACTCTGGGCCTTACCATTTAGCCAGTTTTCAACCCACCTCACTGTCTGCTCATCCAGCCCATACCTGATCAGCTTCTTTATGAGGATGTTATAGCAGACAGTGTTCAAAGCCTCGCTGAAGTCCAGGTAGACAATATCTACTGCTCTCCCCTCATCCACCTACCTGGCCAGTCATTTCATCACAGAAGGTTATCAAATTGGTCAAGCACAACTTCCCTTTGGAAAATCCATGCTGACAGCTTCCACTGTCATTGGAGATATTTGTCTCCTACATTTTGTCATGCTGGGCTATGAGCCTGGTACCTTCATCTCTGCATACGTGCTCATTTGCAACAGTAGCTACCACTGACATGAAACTTTCTGCTAGTCTTGTACTGTTGATGATATTCTATATTTCTTCTCATTTTCTTTATGTGGTCTTCATTTGTGGTGGCCCTTCCAGTTCCCAGTCATCATTTCTTGTACCTGTTTTATGTAGCCAGCTACCTCAGAAAGAAAAGTGTTCATATTCAGCATGTTTAAGGCACTGCAGAAATTTATGTGGCAATAAAGACTAATGCAATTAATAAAACGGATCTTAGGTTGAATTACAGCTGCCCAAGCATCAGTGGATTTGTACTCAGTTTACATCTGTGTTGTTACACCACAGGATGGGTACAGGACTCCTCTCAAACTGCCTGCTTATGGGGCTGGCATTTACGGATGACAACTGTAGTTTATAAACTCATAACCAACACCCTGGGCTTTTTACAGTCTTTAATTTCACTACTGTTTTGCATGTAGCTTATTGCTGTACAGTTTCTGTATTTTACTTTCATTGCTCCCTGCCTGCTTTTCTCCAGACTGAATCTCATTTTGTTGCCTACTTATATCTCTAAATTCTGTGGGTCCCTTTTTATTATTTTGCCATTTATCCTGGGTTTTGCAACACCTTACAATTTAGTATGATCTGTAAATTTAATTAACGTCATGTTTGCCAAAGACCAGAAGGAGCCAAGGCAATTACACAGCCAAAAAAGAAAAAAAGGAAACCTGTATTATGCTCTAAATGTTTTGCTAAAAATCCCACTCGATAAGGAAACATTATACATTTCTTTGCCTTCTTAGATGTAATTGCAAAGGGGCCTAGATGTTTTACCCATGTCATTTGTGTCATTTTAGAATTTAAAATATATTATTACCAAAGTAAATAACAAAGAAATGAAAAATGGCAACTTAATTCCTTTCTAATGTAACTGAAATGTGCTGGACGGGGTTAGATATTCATAGTACACATTTTGCTATGACATCTGAATTAGAGCTACCACAGTGTTACTTAAGCAGAATTGCCTCAAATTGGTTCACACATGAAGGGCAAATATAGGCAGCCAATTAATAATTGATTTTATTTAGAATGTCTGGTTCCCCCCTCCCCGAGTATTTCCAACATGTGTTATGTGTATAGTGCAATTGTGTGATGCTTCAGGCCAGTATGACAACATTTGAGCAAAGTCTATAATTCTCTGCCATTATTATCTCTTAGCTATTATGATGCTGGTAGGAATTAGAGCAGAGAAACCTCTATCATTCGACTAGGAACAACAGCAATTACTACTTTGGTCTCTGACTGAGGTTAGAACAGATAAATTGAGCTAGATAATTATTACGATTTCTCAAATTCATCATTAGATGTAACTGCATTTCTAATGCAGAAGGTCACGTTATTTGTCCTGACTATGATAGCTGCTCCTGATTTATGCTACAGAAACATAACTAAGCTCACTCCCTCTTTAATCAGGCCTCTTGTTCTTAAAGTGTTCCACCTGAGAAACACTAATAGGCATCAAGTTCTATGAAGTAAATCAAGACTTTGAAAACCCATTTTCAATGTTCAGCCTGAACACCTGATTTTCAGGCAGGTCTGCTCTCCTTTGGCAGAGAAAAGGACAAAAGTTTACTCCTCCTTGAGTATTTAAAAAACGGATCCCACTTACAAGTGAAATAAAAATACGTGGAATGTCATTTGGTTAATGAAAGCGTGTAAACCAAGATGTGTAATTTAGCAAGTTAAGAAAGTGCCTTAGTCCCACTGACATCAACGTCTTGCTCATAAATTCAGAGCAGATGCAAATTTCTCTATGGAAAAGTTGATTTTATATCCTTGATTTAACCTGTAATTAAGTGCTTTTAGTTTCTAAGGATTTGTTTCCTCAGCTTGTTCTGCCTGTAACCGTATTCCAAACACCAGCGTCTTATTGATGGAGCAACACAGCTAGGAGTGTGAGAGAAGACGAGCCAAGTGACCAGCGAGCTGTCTCGGGCACCTGAGCTCCTGTAGCTGCTCGTGTCAATGTCGGTCTGTCCTGCAAGGACTGTTGGACAGGACGTAAAGAAAACCTTTCCCACACTGTCAAGGGTGCCATGAGTCAAATCTAAGACTGGTGGCTTGATCCGATTGCCCAAATGCAGATATCCGGTTCCGTGTAAAAAACCCAGGGGTCTGGGGAACATTCTCATGGGGCCCATGAGGATGACACAAGATCCCTTTCCTTTACAGATCTGTGCTCCTCTGTGGAGGCAGCTGGATGGTCTAAGGTGGACAGCCCGGGGTACCACAAATGGCACTCGATGGCTGTGTTTAGAGCTCTCAGTAGGGCTCCAGATGTCAACATGGCTGCGAAGATTCAGAGCATTCAGGCACATTAATTTTACGCTTTCGGTAAATGTTTTATCCTGCTTTTTAGAGAGAGGTACCTGACACAGACATAGAATTAGCAAATTGTCCTAATCGATACATGCGCCTACTATCAGCTTAAAAACCGCTAGGTGTTAATTATGAGACACCGCAAACACATCACTCAGGCAGCTCCACGGCAGAAGCGCCTGTGCTATGCGCAGCTCCCAGCCCACGCACTCTCCCTCCCTCCTTCCCTCCCTCCATCTCACCTCTCAGTCGGTATCAGCCGCTTCTGTGAGACTCTCGTCATCTCAACAGCTTCAAGTTTCTGGCTTGAAGTTCTGCCCTTCAAACTCTTTAACAAAGGCACGGCTAATTTCTGCTCTCAGCCACCTGTGGTACTGTGTAAATGGTGCTTCTCGCTCCAAAACAATTTGAGGAGATTTCTGCCGGGCTTTGACTTCTGTATGTTTATCAGCCTCTCATGGAAAGCAGTAGAGATGTTGGGGATGGGGGAAAGAGAGGTTACGTAGGATGTGCAAGCAGAGAAGCATTTGGAAAACAACAGCACAGTGGCCTCCAAGAAAGGAGGTGACTTCAGGAAATACAAAGGGAAACGGTATAGATGAGAGAGAGGAGGAGACACAGTGAAAAGCGTGAAAGATGGGCGCTGACTTTATCATGTGCTGTGTTTCTAGAAGGCATTCAGATGCTGTGGTGACAGGCATGACAATCAGGGTAAGCCAGAGAAGACTGTAAACTAAAACCAGTCTTTCTGCAGGCACAATCTGCTCCGGATGGTTCTGGTGTGTTCAGAGGCTGGAGGAGCACCCAGGGATGGGAGATGGCCAGAGGCCAGGTGAGACCTAGCAGCAGGCACGCACGGAGCACAGAATCAAGCACTTCTTCCTTTCCTTCACAGACAGGCACAACACACATGAGAGACAACAGAAAAACTGGTGTGTTACAGAGTGGTCTGATGAAAACACTACAGCTGCCACTCAAACATCTCCTCTCCGCTCGGAGACCGGCTGGCTGTGGTCAGTGGTTGTGCTGAGCCGCTGTGATGAACAAGGGGCTTGCAGGCAAAGTTCAGCGTCAGCTGAGTTAAATGTGTTTTCAGAAACGAGCATCTAGGTCTGGCACAGGCAGAGCCACGGAAATGTGACATGACTTGCCCAGGTCTTCAGGTCTGCCGTGTGGAAGGAAGACAAGGTCCTGAAAGCCTCAGCCCTCACTGCCACTCACTGAGAAAAAAATAACAATTGAAAATGATTTAGTCATTGAGAGAGCTGGCTTGTTTGATTTTATAGATGACAATAATATTTTAGCTATTCTAATTACAAGTAGTAATTAGGCAGCTGGACCAGATCAGTGTTGGAGTATAAACACCTGCTTGTGTGCTTCCAGCTGTTGTAGACTGGAATTATTAGCCAATATGTTGCACAGACATTTTACAGGCATTTCAAGATCACCACCATTTTCTTGCTCACCTCTTCTGAAGAACACGCTCTGCTCTCGAGTTTACTCAGGGAAAGAAAGCGGGTGCCTGGGCAATGATAGCATTTAAGAATTCCCTGGCCTTTCTTTCTTTTGTGAAGCAAATATAACATGAAAAGGAGACAGAGGTAGCAGATAATGAAACAACAGCTTAATTCAAATGGGTGAAGGCAGTTTATTCATTTCTAAATGAGAGAGGATGCCAAAAGTCTGCTGTAAATCTGAATGTCAAAATTGCTCGGAGCTCGGTCTACCTCCACAGCAGCAGCAAGCTTTCTGTGCAGCTTTCTGACGCTTACAGAGCTATTCACAAATATTTCTAAGTAAAGGTTGCAGTCACCTATTATCCTGTTTATACCAGAAGTGCTCAGGGGCTGGCTGAAAGCAGAGCTCTGTTGTGCCGGGCTTTGTACAGACAAAGCCATGGAGACAGCCACAGCCTTACTGGCTTTACTCGGCTATTGTTTTGCTGAAATGCGGTTTAAAATGTGATACAATTCTTCTGGCTATTAACAAGAGGAGAAAATACTGGGTTTTGAGCTGTGTCAGTTTGTTAGATGGGTTTAGGGCGAGCAAATACAAAAGAAGCTACATATTGTTATGTATTTAGGACAAATGTTTAGTTAAAACTGATAACTGATGTGAGACTGAATTCATTCGAGGTTGGAAGCATTTGTTCAGAGAGCTGTGAGTGGGGAGGTGATGGAGGTGGTGGGGAGGGATGATGGTGTTCAACCCTGTATCTGAAAGACTCCATGTCTGTTCTGCCCCAGGAAGAGCTCCAGTACTTCTCACACAAAACCTCTCCAACTCATTTCTTTACTGAAATACAAATATTTTTCTACTCTTCTTTTTCACTGGGACCAGGAGTCCTGGTGCCAGCAATGAGGCTGAAGGAGAACAAGGTCAATGTGGCTAGATCCTACCTCTCTGATGTGCCTCCCAGAAGTGTCCCAGCGATGCACCTTTCAGAGATGGTCCTGTGTGTTTCTCTGAAAGCAACAATCCTGTGCACTAGCATGAATGATAGCATCTGTCTCGCACTATTTTTTAGACCATGTCCTTTGGCATTGGTGGAAAAGGAGACAGGATAGAGACACACGGGCAGACAGACCTTCCTGAGATTTACACTAACACTTTCTTGCACTGACAGTCGCTCAGCGCTGGGACACCCGAGCTCGGAGCAGAGCCTGCCATGCCCTCAGCAAGCTGCTTTCTCTAAGGGAATCTGGGACCCCATGGCTGCCAAACTCTGCTGGCAGCACAGGGCTGGTGGAGGCTGTCAGGAGCTCAGCTGAACTTCGTTCTGACCTCAGAGGTGAGTGTCGAGGAGCAGGAATCTGAGTTTTGCTATTTTATTGAGGCAGAAGTTGCAGGCACAGAAGGACACTGTGAAGGACAGGATATTTTCCATGTTGCTTTTCACTCTGCTGCTTTTATGCAATGATTTTTCCTGCTGTCTGACTACATAGAATTTAAAATAAGAACAAGTTTCTCAACCGAGTGTAAAACTTGGGCTGGGGAAGGCATCCAAATGGTCTTTCTGTTATATGGTTTCAGGCACAACTGGGAGAGGGAGGTGCCAATGGCTCACTACCTGAATGTTGCATTTCTTTAACTAGGGAGAGAAAGCAACCAAACCTCCACCCTCCAAACATCTTTTCACTTTTTAATGTCTTTTTCTTATCTGCTCTCTTTACACTCACTGTGCCCCATCATTTCTTCACATTCACCTTCCTGTTGGCGTGTTGAGGGGTGCATGGCCCACCCAGCGGGCACAGAGCAGCTGGAGCTGCAAGCGTCAGCCCTGGGGACGCTGACGTGAGGATCGTGCCAGGTGTGAAAGCTGGTTACTGGATGTGAACTTTTCTCCTGGGAAAGGTGCCAAGAATCCCTCCCTGAGCAATGTGGTGTGCTGGGGACTCCTGCCAGGTTGTCTCGGCACCTGGGAACTTTCCTCTCTTTCAGCAGAAATGTGGGGACAGACTGGCAGCGCTATGGCATACAGGTAGAAAACGGGTCTCAAAGCTCCCTGCTAGTTAATAGGCATCTAAACATGTCTGACAGAAGCACTGGAACATCTGTCAAGCTGTGGGAAGAGAGCACTGAAACAGCCTAATCACCTGGGGACACAGGTGTCTACAGGGCCATGAGACAGTAAATGGCCATCACTCCTGACCAGCTGAAGGCACATCCCCGTGGGATCTCCTGGCCAAACTAACACAAGGCACTAATTCTGGTGCCAATGCCCTGGTAATGCAGATCCATGGCATGGAGAGGAAGGAAGTTTCTCTTGGTCTGTTGGGCAGAGTACCAGGGTCAATGGCGTGCTCTTGCTGGCATGGCCATGGCAGTTCCCAGCTGATAACTGTAAATGTAACAAATGTAACATGTAGGGGATGTTATCACTTCAGGTTGTCAGAAACAAGTCTTGGTTCTTTGTGAATAATTCCGACGGTTGCAAGACAAGGGACTCCTGAATAATCCCTTT
>Ga0065711_1029115_pt1 | contig 37579 bp, 27 predicted proteins | sample Hoacrofraction12_FD_59098 | JGI IMG/M metagenome (GOLD analysis project Ga0065711, IMG submission 59098) | Hoatzin crop microbial communities from Cojedes, Venezuela - Epithelial fraction 12 v2 (version 2) | ecosystem: Host-associated > Birds > Digestive system > Esophagus > Crop | place...
GGGGGGGGGGGGGACACACGGACACGACAGACACACAAATAAATAAAAAGCAGGAGGAGTCTGAAGGCAAAAAAAAAAAAAAAGGTGATCCCCTTAAAAACATGATCTATCTAGAAGAATCCTGAAGTCTCTAAATAGGTGATAATTTTGCAAAAGTCAATCAAGTGTAACAGTATGTATGCAGAATGCACAAGGTATGAAACATTTACTAAAAACAATTAATCATCAGAACTTTCCATCCTGTCTTTCAGCTTATCTATACATCTACATACCTTTCTACATGTAAAGAACAATAGCTTTGTAAGACAACAAATTAATAAATTGCTGAGCTCTGACCTACTGTTCTAAACTCTTAACTACCTTATCCTATTGTGTCTATCAAACACGATGAAACAGAAACCAAGTGTCTGATGCTAAAGCAGTGCACTAACCGATAGCTATCTGGAAAGAGCTGTAGGTGAACTGAACCTCCCAGTCCCATCATAAACTACTACTGGTTTTAACGACCTTGGTTTTTAAAAGCACAAAAGCGAAAATAAAACTGCTTAAAGACTTCATGATACAACTAAACTACGAACACCACTGATAATTGCATCCTTCCTAATTCTTTTCATATTCATCTCTAATAGTTCACCACATCTTCGGCTGTAGCTATCTCAGGATATCAAACAATGGTTTAAAAATATTAACTCAACCACTGACAAAAACAACAAAGCAAAACCTGACATGGACTGTAGGTGAGTGAAAGGAAAAGGCCACCATTTTTGACATTTTGCTTTATATTATATTTTGAAACCATATTCCTTTTTAATTACACAAATGGAGGTTAATTAAAACGGTTTTTCTGCTGGCTTTAGTGAAAAGCTAAAAAGTTAAAAATGCCAAACAAGAACACAGTCAAAACTGAGAAGAAATAAAACATGCAGGTAGAGGCAACAGTTATCATAGTCCCTTGTGCCCAAGTTGTGTGCCAAAAACATTGCAATGCAAGTGATCCAGATGCAGAGAGCATCACACATGGACAGCTTAAATTTCGATAGTTGCCTGGTGCTTTGTCAGTATTTTCCTCTGTCTTCTTTGCCTGGCTTTCCTGCACTTCTAAGTCCTCCTCAGGTGGGTGGATTATTACTGAAGGAATATCATCGCTGGCAGGTGACACCAGCAATTCCTTGCCCTGAAGTGGATTTGGCTGGGCACTTGTGGTTGGCGGGTGGCTGCAGGTAGGGCTGGAGGGTGGTGTGTTTTGAGGGGTAGTTACGGGGGTTGTACACCTTGAGGCTGCCGGGGTTCCAGCTCTTGAAGAAGGAAGAAGGTAATTGAGAAGAACTGACAAACGGTTTTCTCCTCTCAAGGATATATTTGAGGCAGAGAGACCTGTTCGCAAAGAGTGGCGGGAGGCTGAAAGGCCTTCCCCTGAGATAAAACAAATGAAACACCATGAGGCTTACAACAGGGATATACAAAAAAACCACAGACTCAAATATGCATTAACAATTTACATGGTAAATTGCAAGCTTTACAGGCCAAAAGTGTCACACTCATGCAAGTAAGACAAGAGATAAGAGCAAATCTGATTTCAGACATTAGAAAAGTCAGAAATTACTGATGAGTACTAATTAGAATGCCAAAGGTATGTGGGAGAAGATATTACCTTAAAGTCAGTAAGACCTGTTAATATATCAAAAAAAAAAAAAAAAAGGAATTGTATCTCTTGAAACTGACTCTTAAATTTTCCTAGAATTTCTTATTCCAAATTGCACAGCTGCTACCTTTAGTGCCATCAAAAAATACACTAAAAAAACCATTAGCAGCAAAAAACATTGCAAGACTTCAGTTAACTGCATCCAACAAAGAACTGCTCATTTTTAAATTAAAATCTTTTGCAATGAACATGATTAAACATATCTAATCATGTTAAACGCGACCATCTTCCAATAAGTCTTGTTTTAATAAGAAGTTTCGTAGCTAGCTGTAGTCTCAATACACATTTTAGAAGAGGGCACAAGGATGAGATACACAGTCCCTCCTCCATTTCTTCTTGCTGTGACTTAACAAGTATCCCCATTTGCCTAAAACCAAACACACATCTCCAAAATCCATTGTTACTTTTCTTGCCCTACCCGGTTTCGATGCCCCACTAATTTCACATAAAGAGAACATAGTCTTGTCATGGTTCCCCCAGATTTCGGTTTGTAATGGATTTCAATTCTTCCTTAAGCAGAAAGACAAACTGTCTATCCTTGTATCAGTACTTCCATTAGAAGGTGCAGTGATACCATTCCTCCTGTTTACCACAAACACTTTTCCTGAGATGGCAGTCTCCTTGTGAAGAGTACTGATTACTTCTCCTACAATCCCCGAAATCAAAAACGTGCTATTTTCACATACCATGCCATCAAGCAAGGAAACAGCAAACTAGACACATTTAGTCTCACATTCACACTAGGCACTAGAGACCCATACGTTGAACAACCCTGTAATAATTTACAAGAAAGAAGCACAGAAAGTATGCCTAGGTAAAGGTCACATACATTTTTTTTTCCTCCTCTAACAATGAAAGAGTGAATCCTACAGATAGAAATTTGATTTAAATGAAGAACAAAAGCCTCAGAGATCAGCTATTAAAACTGCAGTGCAGTAAAGACAAGAGGACCAATAAAACAAACTGGTTCATTTTGTCTATATTAATCACTACAGTAACAACTAGACTTCTGTCAGTATGTCTGTGATGAACCACGAACATGAGATGTCCTAACACACACAGGTGTAAAAACGAGCCTAAAAATTACTATGCACATCTGCATGTTTTGTTTACTGGTTTATTAGTGGGTAACCATAGGATTATAAAGTAAATCAGTGTAAGCTGGCAAAGAGTTCATCATGTTATATTGGTTTCCTACTTCAGCACACATCCCATATTCTGTTGTATGAATAGTATCTAGAATAAATTGCACTGCAAAGTGGAAGTGATACATGAAGAGTTACTGACAAGCAGGATTCCTCAAATACAAAATTCTCAGAACTACATCTGGGGATACAGGTGTTCAAGGATGGGTAAAACTAAGTTTACACATTAAATTTTCACATTTTCTAAATAAAACAGGAAAAGTCAGAAGTTATAGAAGAAATTATGCTCTTATATAAATTAGTTGTATTTTCATCCCAGAAAAAAAATCTGAAACTATCAGGGAAATATTTCAGCATATATCACATATTCACTAGCTAACAAGAAGCATAAGCAAGCTCAGATATTTGCTGGAGTGTACTCCAAGTATGTATCGAACTGACAGCTCCCAACAAGCACTTAAATAAGTGGACATGTTCCAAGCAATGAGGCATCCTGCAAGACAGGAAAGAAACTTCACTTCTAGGAGTGATTTGTGAAATCAGTACTAAGTTTTCACTAGACTAAAAAATTTCAGTTGAAATTATGTGTCTTAGTTAATGCAAGGCAAAAGAAAACAAAGAACAGAGACAGAACAGAGGCCATAAGAAACACAAGAATGAAAGTATGCTGTTCTGCAGTATATATCGCTATTTGGACGTTGGAACTGGATGTCTAGAGTAAATGTATTGATATTCCAGCATATTTTCAGGAATTGGTTCAATAAAAGATGTAGTGCAGCCTATAAATCATTGCAAATATCTTTCATGGGTTTGGGTTTTTTTTTTTCTCCCGTTAGATCCTTCTCTACAAAACACGGTAAAAATAAACTGTGTCCCAGCTAAAAGTAATTTCTTCACTATTAGCATATTGAACTTTTTCTACTCATAACAAGTGGATTACAACTTAATAATTGTCAGCATCACTGAACTCGTGACATGACCACTAAGTACATCTCTAGTATAAAGACTGAAAAAGCAAGTAGGATCCATCTGACAAACATACAAAGCTACGCCACAATGCTGAAATCCTGCAAACATTACACATTTTATTCAAGCATATCCCAAAAAACATTAGGACAAATGTAGGTCTATGTCTATACTTCAAAACAACAATGCATGCTGTGTATACAGGCAGGAGTAGACAGTTTGAGTAAATTCAAAAATATACAGAACCATCATCCACAGCTACACACAGCACACACTGTTATCATTACTTCTTTGCTTATCAAGAAGGAAACACTTATCTGCTATTATCAGCTGAATTTTCCTTCATCTCCCAGCGAGAACATTATTTAACAGGTTAGAACAAACTGGATGCTACAACTTATCTCACCATTTCTTTCAAGCAAGTGAGGGTCAGAATGTTTCTTGCCTATATCTGCAAAGGATCGAACCAGGGGAATCCGATTGCTGAATTTTTTCTCATTCTGATGATGGTGCCTTTTCAGAAGAGCCTCTCTCACGTTCTCTCTTATGGATTCATCCAGCTGGCCAGAGGCAATCATGTTGTCCAAAACCATATCTACATAGTAACAACAACAACAAAGCAAATTACGTATATAGCTATCAAATCTCTCCTTCACCACACTCAAGCACTGTAGTTGCACCAAATAATAAAAAAAAAGCTTAATCTATTTAAAAAACGAGAAGTCTTTTCTTTAGCAAAGTCATCTTCAAGAATCCACCGGAAATTTTCAGAGATGTCACTGAACAAGCAAATGTGAGAATAAGTAAAGCACAGCATGCGGATCTAAAAGACAGTGTTTATTAGTAGCATCATTTTAAGAAATAAATTACTTCGGATTTTATAATTCATTGTCATTTACTCCAACATTCAACAGTGACTCCCTTTCAAAATAAAAGCACTTATGTATTCAGCAACCCTCCACTAGAAGTGAACACACAAAGCCAGAAAACACAATGGAGAACAGACTTCAGACAATCTCAGCCTGGTGTTCCCCATTTCGAAAGTGTACAACTATATAAAAGCGAAAGTTATTATAGAATGAGACTAATTCCCTAACTCCTCTGTCACCTTCAGACACCCTAAGTTCCTGAGGCTCTCTATCAAACTTCACGCGATTCACATGCTTTTGCAGGGGAAGTGGAAAACGAGAAGTTAGTTACATCATCTAAAACTAACTAATCACCTATCAAACGACATCAGCCTCCGAAAGGGCATCTTATCATATGCTCACACCAGGAAAGAAAGCCTGCATGAAATATCTGCTACAATTTCTTAGCTGCCTTTTTTTTTCCCCCCCCGTAATTAACTTAAAAAAATAAACCTGCACAAATCAACAAGAACAAATGTGCCAACTTTTAAAATGTATTTTGCCAGTCGTGATATCTCAAGAACCTAACTGTATCGGGAAACTGCAGTTACACAGAACTTCTCACAATGAAAAAGGTTATGGCTCAGAATATCTTACGAACAAAATTATACGCAGCAAAGTCTGTCAGTACAGTGCAGTTTCCTCCTGGGATTCCTGGCAACACACAGCCTTTTGTTACAGCTTCTCAGAAGGAAACCTGCCACCTTCTCCCTCCTGTTTTGAGTGAGAACCAAGAATACCTACTAGGTATTCCTGGCTCACAGAAACCAGACAACACATTCGTATGCCAAGGATTGTTATCCTGCCTGCTTTGTAACGGCACTAAAATTAACATGAAACAGATTAATGCAATCTCTTACAACATCCTAGTCCCAACTAAAATACCTGCTATTAAAAGAGTGCTGTTTACGCAGAATTAAGCAATAACTATTTTTCTTATGTACTAAGATTATTGCTAAATTAAATTATTAAAAATCAATTATAAACCAAAACATTACTTTTACAAACCATGTATTGAACACACTTGCTCAGTAAGTCAGGCAAATATGAAGGAATATCAATTTCCTGAGTGAATTTTGAAGATTTCAAAACAAAACAAGAAAACATTTCAAGCATTGCCAAGGTTTCTAATGCCAAAACACATTGTCTTTCCCATGTATGTTGGTCAGCCCTAAGCCTAGCATGATTCCTGAGAAGGCACTCCACTGTGTGGTACCTGTAGCAAGAGATACCAAGAAAATTATGTAAAACTAGTTCAAAGGCATTCAGACTAAGCAGGTGCGTGCGTATGTGTGTGTGTGTGTGTGTGTGTGTATATATATATAGATATATATATACATGAAAAAGTCTTCCAAGTTGATTTTATAGTATCCAGAATGACCACGTGATTAGTGAGGACACTCAATACACTAGGTCAAACAACACGTACAAAATTTATTTCTGCTCACCTCTTCTAAAGGTGACAAAAATACCAGACGTTCAAGAATCAATTGCACTAATGGCATCAATTTAACATCAGCCAAGTTATGATTAATAATTATGGTACTAAAGTGCACATATAAGTCCTAAAATGTTCTGGCTGTTATTTACATTTCATCTGTAGAAATAAAGACAAACAACACATTCAGGGATTAGAACATAAAGGCAAATTCTGGGCCTCATCCTAAAATATGTAACAAAGGAGGTCCTACTCATCCAGTGCAGCTCCTTTAAGTGAAGTTTGTAGGATCAGCTCTTTACAACCAGACGAAGAAAAATGCAGTAGGCATGCATCTACCTGTTTCTTCAATAAAGCATTTTCAAGAACATAAAAAGACATCATCAAAAACATCTCGTTATAGATTAAAATTTAGGAATATTTAAAAAAAAGTTTTGCTGCAACCTGCTATCTCGTCAAGTGTGTTTGCTCTCATGTCCAACATGACCGTCCCATTAAGAATACAGCTTCGCAGCTCAAAGAGACTGTGCAGAGACAGAGTTGCTACATAAGGCTTGCTCCATCGATCACCACCATCTTCAACATCCTCTTCAAATTTCAGCCACCTGAAATGCATACACATACACATCTGTTTCCCCTGGAATACACACAATTTGTGAAGCGACCTCATTCTTCCCTGTGGCTTCTGTATGACACAGAACAGGAAATCCCATGAGCTCATACTGGCTTTCATTTCCTCAGACAACTCAGCTGACTGACAAGAACAACATTTTTTATCAGGACTTGTAATCACACTCAACTGTTTTAGTTTTCACCCATTTCATTTCTTTTGGTTTGAACAATACCTGTCTGTTCACGAGTTCTTGTGAACAATGTGGGATTCTGCCTTGTTACTTGATTTACACATCTCTGTTTCACCAGTACTTTCGGATTAGAAAGTTGTCTGAAACACACCATATACCATGTTCAAGTCTCCTAGGGAGCCAAGTCAGACATTTAAGAGCTAGGTAATAGTAATGTGTGTAACTATAAATTGATCTTGATTCTGACTCACAAGCATTACATAAATTGAACTTCTGCAAAAGCTAGCATGCAATAAGGTAATTAGAAGTACTGACTGCAGAAGAATTTATTACAATGCATATGAAGAAGGAAGCAACTTAACCAATATCGACCAAAAATAATCGTGGCATCCTGTAATGCTCATGCACGCAATTTGCAAAAAATTAATCTACTACTCTTAAGAAGAACATATGTAAATACCCACTTTTCTTTATGGTTGAGTGAAAAAAAATTACACTAATATATCAGCAATAATAGAGCAAAGAGATTTCGGAGATTGCAAATACCATGCTCCATGGCTGAACACCTGTATTTATAACTAAATACAGTTGTATCTTTCACAATGCTTGGCACATTCAGTTTTACGAAAGTCAACACACCACCAGTAAAACTGAGGGTCTCTTGAGAAACCATACTGATTGTTCCAGAGTTGTACAAAAAGAACAAAAGTTTTGATTTGCTGAACGTGAATTGAGTCAACTCCTACAGTTCATAAAAATTCTGATCTAGACCTGGGCTACAGGTCTCCGAAATAAAATCACTAGAAGATACGCCTTGAAACAACCTACTTTTGGCATACCTAGCTGTTTCTTTCCATTCATACTCTTCTCCGTCCCTGAAGCAAAGTTCATCCATTTCAGTGAAGAGATCATGGGGAATGTGTTCATCATCATCTTCAGTACCCAAGATAAACTGCACGCGTTGGGATGGTGTGTCTTGAAGAAAAGTAGAAACTGAACAGTTAAAATTCATCCTTGTTATGGAAGAAACACCACATAACAGTTAAATCTCCTGCTCTCAGAAATATTCAACACAACATCCTCTTCAAGACAAAAAAGGAATAAAAGAAACACGGACGTTTCTAAAAAAGGAGTCCCTTTTAAAATTTTTCAATATTTCTGAAAACAAAGCATCTGGAAATTTATGTTTATATAACACAATGAAGTATTTTTAGCTCTTCTATAGATTAACAACACAAAAAAAAACTTCAACAGCAAAATTGGTAAAAAAATAAAAATTGATATACCTAAGGGCTAGAAACCTTGTTTTCACTTTGAGAACAAAATAAATCATACCATCATGGCACAAACACTAATTAAAGGAGGAAAATACAAAAACAAAATATGTTGACGGAAACAAATAGCCTGACATAGACTGGTTGCCCTAGTAATAGTTCAAGATGCTAAACAGCTGGCACTTTTTCTTTTTCTTTTTTTTTTTACATTCTCTCTACATAGTGGGTACCCAGGCACTCATATTGCTAGAGCAGCCAATTTTTCAATGGCCTGTTGCTACGTACATAGACTGGAAAAAAATATTAACTTTCTCATTGCATGGTGTGAGCACCAAACATAAGTTACCATAGAAAAGTAGAATCTACACAGCTAAAATGTTGAGGAAATATTTGAACTTCTCACAGTATAACGCCTAGTGGAACAGGCTCAGTAATAACTTGTGACAAAATTTAACTATCTCTATTGATCAAATATAAGTAGTGGACTTCACTGCTCTGAGCACAACTTAAAAAAACACATGGGTTTAGAGATATTTTTCATACCTATATACAGATCTCAGGCTGGAGAGCTGGGCACAGAGGAACCTGATGAGTTTCAACAACGGCAAGTGGAGGGTCCTGCACCTGGGGAGGAACAACCCCATGCACCAGTACAGGCTTGAGGCGGACCTGCTGGAGAGCAGCAGCACTGTGGAGAGGGACCTGGGTGTGCTGGTGGACGACAGGTTAACCATGAGCCAGCAGTGTGCCCTGGCTGCTAAGAAGGCCAATGGTATCCTGGGGTGCATTAAGAAGAGGGTGGCCAGCAGGTCCAGGGAGGTTCTCCTCCCCCTCTACTTTGCCCTAGTGAGGCCCCATCTGCAGTACTGTGTCCAGTTCTGGGCTCCCCAGTTCAAGAAAGATGAAGAGCTACTGGAGAGAGTCCAGCAGAGGGCTACAAGGATGATGAGAGAACTGGAGCATCTCTCCTACGAGGAGAGGCTGAGGGAGCAGGGCTTGTTCAGCCTGAAGAAGAGAAGGCTGAGACGGGACCTTATAAATGCTTATAAATATCTGAAGGGTGGGTGTCAAGAGAATGGGGCCAGACTCTTCTCAGTGGTGCCCAGCGACAGGACAAGGGGCAATGGGCACAAACTGAGGCACAGGAAGTTCCAGCTGAACATGAGGAAGAACTACTTCACTCTGAGGGTGATGGAGCACTGGAACAGGTTGCCCAGGGAGGTTGTGGAGTCTCCTTCTCTGGAGATATTCAAGACCCGCCAGGACAAGGTCCTATGCAGCCTGCTGTAGGTGACCCTGCTTCAGCAGGGGGGTTGGACTAGATGACCCACAGAGGCCCCTTCCAACCCCTACCATTCTGTGATTCTGTAATCTGTACAGCAAGACTCTACAAACATAGACTGAATGATAATGATTTGTATTTGGGAGAGGAGGTTTTGAAGATGAGTAAAACTAAGAACTGTAGGAAAATGGTAAAAGGAGACTTGTCAGAGCATTCCCTATCTGAAAACTCCCTTGTCTCAGGGAACTGGCCCCATGTAGAACATAGTCCTAGTCACAGAAAGGTGATGGTGAACAGCATGGTGTCCACACATTGCACCGTATCTTTCCCAGTCATTAAAGTCTCAGGATAAAAGTGCATTTGAGGTCTTGAAGAAAAGCTGCTAAGAGTACTACCAAATAACATCATTTCAGACAATGTTATGAGAAATTCATTCTCTCTTGAGGATAAGGGGCAAGCCGGGGGGATGGAGTCTGATCCAGAACTAAATCTCAGGAGGCAGTACAATACCTTTACTAACAGACAGCAAGAAGGCTGAAGTATTTTAATAGATCACTGATCAAATTACCGTGGCAAATGCTGCTTCAAAGCTATACTCCTACTTTTAAAAGTCTTCAGTGACAGAGGAAGAATACAAGACTACACAATCTGAAAAAAGATGTCTAATTTAAGTAACAGATTTTTATGCTACAGGCAAGTACTACAAAGCTCTAGTCTAACCTATTCAGTGCAGGCTGCTGAGCATTCACGCAGACACCTGGATGAAGTCCAACAGCTTATGATTTAGATAAAACGTGACCACAAAATTGTTGCCTGATTATACACAGAAAGACATTAAGTAGAGTGAGAATAAAAAAAACCAGCACAAAACAAACAACATTTAAGCACAGAGTAACTACAACAAGTTTATTTTCAAGAGACACAACTCACACAGCAGATTTCTTACCATATGATGGAGATTCTCGGCCATCCTCTCTGTCAGTTTCTTTTTCTCTTTTTCTTCTGTGATGCCTGTGCCCACGATGTCTGTGCCGTCGACGGCCTTGCTTTCCAAATGGGACGTGAACTCCAATATACACAGCTCTGTGGCCTTTTCAAGAAAGTTTAAAGGAAACAATTAAACAGTAACCAACCTCTTGCCCAAATTTAGTGTCTTTAGTAAAAAAGACAAGGTGTTTGACAAAAAGGAACCCAAAAGCACTTGGCAAAACTACCTTTATTGAACAAATATTACCATCTCCTCTCTGTCCTTCCCCGGCGTCAAGGAACTAGTGCTATACTCATTCTCCTAATAAGCTGAGTAAGAGCATGGTCCAGTTTAAGAACTCTGTTGTGAAACAAGCAATACAGAAACACAAGTTTGACCTGTAACACTGAAAGAAGCTACTTGATAAACACCAGGGCAAGGCAGCGAAATTACATGATGTTCCTCTCATTTGCAGGGATTCATATCAGGATCGCCATTAAAATGGCACGATGTCATATCCTAGTTCTGTTTATGAACTTCATTAAGAAATTACCCATTGTTTAGAACCTGCAAGGAGTTTTCACTGCTTGAATAAACTGCCAGTATTTCTTCAAGTAGAATGTGACACATCTAGGTGAACTTGGCGTTCAATTTTACCATTAATTTCGTACCGATTTAGAAGCATAAAAGGAACTTATATTTGGAAATGTATGCCAAAACATCAAATAACTTACATAGAAGGTTGGGTTTTTTCTTTTTTAATAAATTTAGGTAGCACATCCTCAAATTAATACATGCTGCTCTTTAAAACAAGTACTTTCAACATTTTGTTTTTCCTTTGACCTTTCACACTAAGGCAATACTAGCATCAACAGCTTGGCAAGAGAAATCAGTCAACAGACTGTTATGAATATATTACTACCGTGTTTCCTGTAGTGGAGTTAGCATATACAATAACCTTTTCAATTTCTTTTTAAAAAAACAATCTCAGGAAGAGACACATTAGCTATAAGCCTGGAGGTTAACACTAAATACTTTGCTTCATAATATAGAAGAGTTACTGCAGAAGACTGACACTAACAAAAGGAAGTGGGTTTCTAGCTCAGAGAGATGCAAATTCAGCAAACTGATAGAAGACAAGCATGCCCTAGGAGTTGTGACTGTACAAATACATGCACTTATATATGTGTGTATAGCACGCACATACACACTAGATTAAAGATATTGAAATATTCTGGTGATCACAGAGCTTTAAAAAAAACAAAAAGTGGCAGTATGCCAAACTTGTTTTCCGAGAAAAGAATCTATAAATCCAAGAAGATACACAAAACTTACATAAAGCGATATTTTTACAGTGCTACATGAGTAAAAAGACTAAGTAAAAATCAGTAATAATGCACGAGTAAGTTCAACGTTTAATTAATTTGGTCAAGATTGCTCTTCAAATTACAAGACCTGATTCTTGACATACTTCCAACACAAGTTTTAATTAGAGTCAACTGATTGGCACTATGACCAAATCTGAAACTAAGTACATTAAGAGCTGTTTGTTTCCATGTAAGAGTGGAAAACAGATTAATTTGTTGAAGCATTCATCAGTCCTATTTATAGAGAGACACTTCTCTTTTGTGAGCTTCTTCCAAGAAGAACACTTAGCCCCTGCCAGGCAGCCTGACCTCCACCCTCCACGACTACTATGAACAATGCAATTCCCAGAGATATTAATGCAAACGTGACACCTAAACATAAACCCATGCGCTTGATATATAATAGCAGGACCTTTAACAATGGTCACGTTATTTATACCATCGTGATGAAACAATCTTATGTATAGGGAAAGCAAAACTTCTAGGTTCAAAAATAGCTGCAATGCTCACTACCCCCCACTCAAAGCTCCCTGGTGCAACCAAGTGAACCACCACTCACTGCAGATGCTGTTATCATCTCTGTTAGGACTTTTATTTTATATATTCAATCAGCAAGTATTAAACTATAGTTATAGACATAGCTAAACAGTTCTATTTGTCACCAAAGTGAGTGTTTCTTTTGCAGGAACTATTTTTTCCTAAAAGAAACTCCAACATATTTCTAGTAATAGAGCCTTTTATATTATCAACTTGTTTCAATATTCTTAATAAGACTGTTTTAAACATGTGTTTTGATCATTGCACAAAAAAAACTTGCAGGTTTAGAAAAACACTTCCAGAAAAATTCAGGAATTTGAAATTGTTCAAGATTTAACTTCCAGAAAAATTAGGAGAGTATTATTTTTGAAAGCTTGAAAGGTACAACTATGTGACCTTCAAAGCTTTATTCACACAAACATCTGTACCACTCTCAAGCAAAGCTTGTTATAGAATTACTTTAAACCAATAATCAACAGAATTAGCAGACTGTGCCTGATACTAAATTTAGTAATATAAAGCTCAACAGATAATTGTTCATTTTAATCTAACAGGACTTTATCTAAGCTTCGCTGTTCAAATCCACCAAGAGTATTTACTACTTAAGGTCCTTACCAGTATAACACAAATTTATATGTTAGGAGCTTGCTACATGTCTCCATCACATGGTTGGTCTTGCTCTGAAAGTCAGTTTATATGATGTCCTATAAAATTGACAGAATACACAGCATACACAGAACAGTGGGGGTTGGAAGGGACCTCTGTGGGTTATCTAGTCCAAGCCCCCTGCCAAAGCAGGGTCATCTACAGCAGGCTGCACAGGATCTTGTCCAGACAGGTCTTGAATATCTCCAGAGAAGGAGACTCCACAACCCCCCTGGGCAACCTGTTCCAGTGCTCCATCACCCTCAGAGGGAAAAAGTTCTTCCTCATGTTCAGAGGGAAGTTCCTATGCTTCAGTTTGTGCCCGTTGCCCCTTGTCCCATTACTGGGCACCACTGAAAAGAGTCTGGCCCCATCCTCTTGACACCCACCCTTATAAATTAAGCTTTCTTAAGCTCCCCTCTCAGCCTTCTCTTCTTCATGCTGAACAAGCACAGCTCTCAGCCTTTCCGCACAGGAGAGGCTCTCCAGTCCCCCAGTCATCCTCATAGTCCTCCACTGGACTCTGTCCAAGAGTTCCTCATCTTGCTTGAACTGGGGAGCCCAGAACTGGACACAGTACTGCAGATGGGGCCTCACTAGGGCAGAGTAGAGGGGGAGGAGAACCTCCCTTGACCTACTGGCCACACTCCTCTTGATGCACCCCAGGATACCATTGGCCTTCTTAGCAGCCAGGGCACACTGCTGGCTCATGGTTAACCTGTTGTCCACCAGCACTCCCAAGTTCCTCTCCACAGAGCTGTTCTCCAGCAGGTCCGCCTCAAGCCTGTACTGGTGCATGGGGTTGTTCCTCCCCAGGTGCAGGACCCTCCACTTGCCGTTGTTGAATTTTCATCAGGTTCCTCTACGCCCAGCTTTCCAGCCTGTCCAAGTCCATTGCATGGCAGCAGAGTCTGCTGGTGTATCCACCACTCCTCCCAGCCAATAGAAAATGCTGTTTAAATTCCCCGATTTCTCCCCAAAGCCACTAGGAAAACGGTAATAGAAGACTTCTAAAAGTCCAAGAGAGATCAGAAACATGTATCCAAAAATGGTCTGATGTGGCAACCTTCTAACTGTAATTCCACACAGACATTTCATTTTCTAACCATCATTTCGTCAGCTAGATGCCTTTTAAGCTTCATACAAAGAAGAACATTCTTCCTCATGTTAAAAAGGGAAAGCTAAGAAAATCAAGCTAATATGTAAGTGAATTCCAAAATCCTGTTACTTAGAAATTTGAATTGCAGAGATCATATATTAATTACAGTTGTAAGGGACATCTGGAGGTGGGTTATCTGGTCCAATCTTGCTCAAAGTATAGCCAACTTCAAAGCTGAAGTCATCTTTTTGACGAGGTTGGTCAGGATGACAATCAGCCAAGCTTTGAGTATCTGTAAGGACAGATACTCTAGAGCCTCTCCGAGCAATTTAGTCCAATGCATAACATATTGCATGAAAAAAAGTTCTTAATATCCAATCAGCACTTCCAGTACTGCATCTTGTGTGTGCTTCTCCTCACCCTTTCACTATGCAACTCCAACAAGAGTCTGACTCCCATCTTCTCCACAGCTCCCAACAGTCTGCTGAAGACAAAAAATTTTGGAAAAACAGTAATGCTTGTCACAAAGTCTTCAAATAATAATCTGAAGCTAGATTATTATTTTTACACAGAAGCCTTTATTTAATCAAACAATGTCATAATCTATTTTGTCCCAACATGGAACTTTCCAGTACAGAAAAACTGGAGGGTCAGCAAGAGAGATCATAATCTGTTCCTTAAGACCATAAAATGGGGAAAAAAAAAAAAGTGCAGCTGTTCCATGTCTTCTAACTCACACCCCCAAACACATTATCCTAGTAGGAAGCATTTGGAATCTATCATCATCTCATGCCTTGACATTAACTCCCCTTACATCACAGGACGCACTTGTAGACACAAAAATAAGCTCCATGTGATTTACTAGCACAACTTCTACCTTTTCTGTCACAGGTCTGCTCAGAAAGTAGAAGGACACAAATGGGAAAAATAATCTTAGATGGATGGAAGAAGTAGAGAGCGAGAACAAGTCAGTCTTTTCACGCCAAAAAAAAGGTCACAGCCCAAAGGTCTTCTCCAAATATTCTCTACTCTGGTGAAACTTAAAAAACAAGTAGAATCCCTTGCTTACACACACACCCCCATTTTGTTTATAAAGTTTATTTATAATAAAAATTCTGAAAACTCACTCAAGTCAGTAATTCACTGAAAATACTGCTACTATGCTAATTCTCTAATTTTGTAATTCAAAGTAATGCCATATTTCTGAATTATGCAATTAAATGTACAATATAGTATTGATAGTGAAGTTCTTAGTACGAGACAAATTAAATATTTCAAAATAAACAGCAGTATTTCAGCTTACTCTATAAACTTCTCTCACATGAAACGTTCACAGGAAACAGTCATATTAGTTTATAAGGACTTACTATAGTAAAAGTGAATATAAAATATTTTAATATAATCTTGGTTATCCATGCATGGACTATTTAAAAGCCCTATTACTACTAAGGATTCTTTTTCTGTGCTTTGCTAAAAGAATTATTTGAAAAAAAATTGTATCTTGTTTTCAGAATAAAACATTTGAAATAAAATTTTCTAACCAAATCTGCAAAGGGGTAAAGAAAATTCTTTCACTGAACAGTTCGGTGCCATAGCTGGAGTCCAAAGTTTCTCCACAGTACAGCGTATTTTAGAATCCATTAAACCTCCTGGGCTGTATGCTGAAATCTCCTGTTGCTCCTAGTAATTAAGTATATCTGAGAATACACCCTTTATACTAAAATACTTGGATAGAAAAAAAATCAAGAATTGCAATCTAAAAATCTAGTATGCATAGCACAGGGTAAAGCAGCTTAGTAAGAGTGTCTTCTCACTACACAGTGCAAGACAACATCACATTATGCTGACTGGCAGAAGCAGTAAATGTCAGATTTCTCACCATGCACAGAAGTGATTTTTTTCCGACTTAAAACCAAATACAAGTTGGTAGTGGCAGTCATAAGAGAAAAACGCACTGAATATTTTTATTTTACACAATCAACAATATTCAAGAAGGCATTACCAGTAATTGCATTAGATGTGCAGGTAGCACCAGTAATTAGAAAAGCTCAGTGCCAGCTGACAGAGCCACCCAGGGACCCTGGCGCTGCACATCCACCCTTGGTAGGGCCTCTGCGGCCCACCGCCTGCACCCATCTCCCTCACCCAGGAAAGGAGCCAGCGCCTGGTTCCCGTGGGAGGGAGGACCAGCCGCCCTCTCATCGCACATCCAAGTCAGACCATAGCTGGGCCTCACGCTTTATCTGAGCTGAAGGTTCTTGGTCCAGCCCGTCTATGCAGCAGAGCTGGGGGAAAAAAGGATGCATACCCAAGGTGATTTGAAAGAGCTGTTTCTGTTGCAGGGGTGAAAACCTAGAAACACGCAGCTCAAGCAAAAGTCCCATTAATATCCAAGACTAGCCCTTTGTCCACTAGTAAAGAAACCAACATCCTCAGCCCATCACAGATGCCATGCGGCTTCCGCATTCCTTAACACTGTGCTTGTAAACTATTTCAAAAGAAACATTTGAAAAGAAGGTATTCCCACTTCATCAATGGGTCACAAATACGTTCTCATTACAAATTTCATCACATGCCTCTCTAGTACAAATGCTGCACACATCTTTAAATGGATCACCTTGCCCCCAAACGCATCTATTTCCTAGTATTTTAAGATAAGAAAAATATTACAGAGAGAATCTGGCCTCACATAAGGGTTCCCCTTTCTGAGAAAAACCCAAACATTCACACTTTCTTTATGAAATAAGAAGTTTTCAAAAATAATAATAAAAAATCCCTCAGATTTTAAAAGCTTTAACTCCTGTGAAACATTATCTATCAGGGAATTGCATATGGAGAAGTGATCTGTTCTGGAAGACTTCTGACATCCATCAAGTCACAGGTTTAGGCAATTTTTGGAACAACTGATTTTAAAGGAATAAAAAATAGTAAAACAAATGTTATGGAAAGCTGTCAAGAAGCAATAGGCTGCAGAATCAAGTAGTCTCTCCTGTTTTTTCTGCCTTATCTCAGAAATTTTAAATTCGAGTAACCTAGGGCCATCCAAATTAACTGAAAGTTTTAAGTTCAATCGGTCACTAAACAGTTGTCTGTTTTGGAGGGTGAATATTAGATAATACAGCCTTACTTGCTAGAAATTGTAACAATTCAAGGGTGTGCATGTTCAGTATTGTCTTCTACAGCTACACAAAAAGTAGCTGCATATTGAAAAATCTTATATTTTGCTGCATCATCTCCTTTCAAACACTATTTTCACCTAAGGTTCAGTATTTATACAAAGATCATCTACTTTACATTCGCTACATAAGAAGGGAAGCATAGCTAAAATTAATTTTATGATTCACTACATATGTATTCCAGTTACCATGCAGAAGTCACTGAAATCACTGAAGTCTATGCTTCCCATAAAGCAACACCCAGACATTAACATTAAATAATCTGTCACTACAAAAGCTGTCTTCTCTGAGAATGTTTTCCTTACTTTATAGCCAAACGGAATACCATACACATTTATGTCATACATACACAATACAATGTCTTCTAAACAAAATCACAATAGTATTACTATTTTGATTCTAACGAATGGCTCACAATATATGCAAAAATGTTGACTGAGTTTCAGTATGAATACTACTACTCAGTCCCAACTCAGAAAGATTGTAAAGTTGGATAACGTTGTCTTCAGCAAGATAAAACATCCTGTCAACAGATACTCATCAACTGGGGTATGCAGAAGGGCTCCTTAGCTGTTGAGACCATTCCACATATAATAAACTAACAAGTGTCTCAAGAACACTAGTTAAGATCTGTTTGTAGAATAACGAATAATTTTCCTCAAGGATGAGGGCAACAGTGGTATCAAAACTGCTAAAAAAATCTTTAAGTTTATACAATTGTTATCTAGCTAAAGAGTAAGAATTTTGGGGTGCATTAGTCTATGCTTCTTTTTATACTCAGCTCTTCTTAGGCTAGCATCAAGAGGTCTCATAATGTAAAAAAAGGAAAAAGTCTCTTGTCTCAAGTAACTTTCATTAAGCTTCACTTGCCAGGACCTTACAGTATGTCTTTCCAGTAATTTGCAAATAATTTAACATGCAAGAAAAAATTTTAGAATTTATAGTAATTTGTAAGTACTGTGTTTGGCAGAATCAGAAGCAACTTCCAAAAACACTGTTCTATACGTCAGAAATAACCCCCTGCCTCCAAAACCGACAACACATCAACACTGAAAATCGTGTCTAGTCACTCTGGGTGCCCTATTGAGTTTTATGTCTACACAATCAGGTTGCCAACCTTCCCTCTCAAAAGGCAACCTGAAAACAGTTTTGCTAGCGTTTTTTTTAAGAATTTACTTTTGTGATGAACACCACAATTAATAAACCAAAATAAGTTGAGGACAATTACTCTCTCTACACAGAAGTCTGAACACTGCATAAATGAACCGGACAAGAAGTCCTAGGGAACTTGCCTGTGGACTGTGTAATGCAGGATTCCCACAGCAAAAGACACTATAATTAAATTTTCAATGCATATGTGACGAGGGTGTAGCAACACAGCCGAATTCCAAAACTCATTTAATCAAAATTGCATTAAAAATCTTATTAGGAAAACATCCTCCATTTCTGTGACTTACAGAGAAGCGCTGAGCACAGCTAACATTTATTTCTGAACATTAAGGACAAAAGAATTCATCCTGCACCAGCTACTAGCACAACTGGTATAAGTGAACATTTTGCTGATGTTGCACATGACTCAGAGCATGTCTCATACCTGACTAGCTGCACTGTACCTGAATAAATATGTTTTTGCTTGCTCTCAGTTCAATCCAAACTAAGGAGCAGGAAAGATCCTTCCAGTTCAGGGATATCACTAGAGGATGAATGAAAGGTAGTCTGCCAAGAACCATTATTGACCACCCTAAATTATTTTTGTTTTCAGAAGCAGTTACACGTTTTTCTACTTTTTGACCACATAAAAAGATACAACTTCATGAGAAATAGCATTTCAAAATTCTTTTTTTTCTGTTAAACACAGTTCTTTCCTAGACCATTAAGGGGTGTCTTTAAGCCTCAAGCACTCATTCTGTAGTTTGAGAACCGTAAGAAATCTGTTCTGTACTGCCTGTCTAAATTAGTACAGCCTGTTACAGAACATAAAAACGTTAAGTACTAAGTGCAATATCTTTAAATGCCAGCAGCTACAGTGTCCTGTTCTATTACTTGTGTTTACCTGCTCCTGTAAAACTTGCTTTCTTGAAAGATTTTACACGAACTATGCATGGGTTTTTGAACAGTTGCAATTTAGATGCACTTAAACAGAATAATAGTAAACCTGCTACCTGGGAAAAAAAAATCTTAGCAGTACGTTCTACTACAAGTTGATGTGTAAGTTCTCTTAGTTCCCCAAAGTCCTTTCATAATATTGAAACAATCTCCAACTGCTCACAACACATCAAACCACAAAACACTTGTAGAGCAACTTTTCCACTTCGATATACAATATTCACTTCTGAAGGGGCAAAAATGCAGGATTAGTTAATCACCTGTCCTTCTCAACTAAAATTAACTAAAAAGCACAGCTGTTTTCTTAAGAGAAATATACGGCTCTAAACCATCCAGGTATCAGAGATCACAGGGTCACTTGAAATGTAAACACTCCTTACACCTGCCACAGGACAGTGTGAGAGTAGCTATTAAATCATCTTAACTCTTGAAAGCTGCTTTTTGGATTTATGCCACAGAAAACTAGTCTACCAAGACGCATACTCTTGACCTCAGATTGTTTCTGGAACAAGACTTCTGTTATGTGTAAACTTCTCTTTGCTATGCCTGTAACTGGTCTGCTAAGAGTAACAGTATATACCCCTTTTCCCTTCAACTGTATCCACTAAGTGTATCCTCTTATCAAGGTGGAAAACGTAACTAAACATTTAAAAAGATAGGTCCTGGTAATATCAAGGCAAATATATTAACTCAGGTTTAAGAACACTTTCCCTAAACATGGTTCTTAACAGAAAATGCCTTTTACAAGATGGCATGAAATACCTCTACCATCACTCTTCTTGCCTTGCTTCCAATTCCTGCCTTGCTGAGTTATTACTCTCATTCATTGCAGCTAAAAGGGTCTGGCATCAAGTTAAGAACATTACGTGCTCTTAAAAATGTTATTTTAAGATGTTATTCCCCTTCCTAGCTCTTCTGTAAACTGGCATTTGTTATTTCAAAGTAAGGCCTTACAGCTTTAGTACAGAACAGTACCTTTATTTAGTACACATAGTCTGCCCACAATTGCAGTTTACCATCTCTATCCATTTCTCTTTTATAGGAAGAGAGTTAACAAAACAAGTAGCCTGTGCCTAACCTTTCTATCCTCAACACTGCCACTCTGGATATGTACCACACTCTCCCAGCCACCATAAATAGAATGCAGAGCTTGGGAAGCTCTACTTTCCCCTTTAGCATCTGGCCCTCCTTCCAATAATATTTCATCACAAATTCCAGAAAATAGAAGTATCCAATACTGAAAAGACCAAGAAACCTTTTCTTTAGTATCAGTAGCAAAATTATGCCTTCTACAGCATTAAACCAATTAACGGTAGTTTGTACAGGTTTTAAAGTAATTAAATACCACCTGTCTATGCTGGCTTTTAAAGGTTTGGTGCTCACATCATAGCTGAACTGAACTAACTGCTTGCTGCCTCTCCTTGAAAATGAGCACACACACACTTCCAGAAACATTCCAAATTCCTAGAACTCCTTTTCAAGACACCAGAAAAACAAGTTGGAAGACTGATCTGAAACAGTTTCAGGTCTTAAAACACTGACAATACCTAACGCTTGACTACAGGTCTTCCTAAGCCTACTAGGAAACATTCACCCATCAGTAATGAAAAATGGTACCATCCAGAGGTTTTTTACTGCTTGCAGCCAACAATTCCATTTCTCCCCCTGTAAGATTTTTAATACCAGAATTAAAAACAAAACCCAGAAATTCCACATACCTACTTTAATCATAATAGCTTATAAATAATGATCTCATTAACAGAGATATAAATTCACATAAATTTATCCTCTAAAACACCATCAGTCTGAAGAATCTCTTTTGGTGGATCTCAGAGAGGATAACTATGCGAGTCATAAACAACTGTACTTACATACCTTTCTCTTTCATACAGGAAAGGAAAAACTTCTTGTTCTTACTTTAGAACAGTTTCCACTAATAAAAGTTAAAATAATGGCGTGCCTCCCCGTCCTCATTTTACCATTAAAAAAAAAAGTACTAATTTTCTTACAAGGCACTACAAAATACGTGCAATCACCAATAACAATTTGCACTTCTGTGTGAGAATGTGTGTCTGTATGAAGCTTCAGATATGCAATAATCCTACTGGAATACATTTTTCTTGTCAGATACTTCCTACTAGCTATTTATTTAACCTCTGTATAGCCAGCCCTCTCTCACATTGAGACACAAACACTGGGTCACTCCAAAGAGTGAGAGGCAGCCAAAGGTAAGATAAGGCTGCATGGCTAAGAGCAAGGTGAGGACAGTGAGATCTCATCAGCTCCTTTCAACAGCTGTTATGGTGACTCAATCGCTCATGAAACATAGGTCACTTCACCTGAATTTGTTCTTTGGCCATGGGTAAGAGAGGGGTATTTTACACAGTCATACAAGCGCCTAAATTGCCTCCTGCAGCCTGAAGCCCCTGCCTTCCCACCCGGCACCTTGTGTAACTACAGTGAAGCACTCCTGCGGATGTGCTACATGAGAGACTGGGGAAGTGGTCTGGCTGCACGTTCCCATGTCATTCTTCGTTGTTGAGGCATTACAGCTGTTCTTGCTGCTGCCTGGCAAACTACTCCAGCTGAATGCCTGCTTCCCCTTAACCCCTGCCTCCCCACAAAACACACACCTGCTTTTTCTGGGTCATCTTCCAGAGAAAAGCAATGGAAGGAAATAAAGGAGTTGACAGCTTAAACCTGCACTGAAGATTTAACTGCAGAAACAGGCCCAGCAGTGGTTTCACCACAGTTCAACCCTATCTGAATCGGCATTGCTGCAGTCTCCAGCGCTGCACCTCTCTCAGCCTCCTCTTCACGCTTCCTCCGTCTGCTCAGCACGGGCACACATCCATCTGTGTGGCAAATTGGTTCGGGGTGCTCAGCTGCTGAGATCCTTTCTTCTTCTTTTCCTTTGTCAGGACTGTTACATTTTCTGCTGTCTTAACACGCTTAACCAGGCTTACGGTACCGTCAGAGACACAAAAGTGTCAGTACAAGACAGAAAGCAGTAACAGACTGAAGAGAACAGAGCAAGATTACAACCGCAACAGCAACAACTTTAATCACTTTAAACTATCTCTTGTTAGACCGCAGTGTAAGAAAATGCTATGGCAAAGTCTCAGCTAGAAACTGCTGCTATAAAGGCTCTCTGGTGTTCTGAACCAGTAAGAGTCAGTAAATACTATTCAGTGAATCTACAGATAGTCTTCTAACATTTTGCAAATGTTAATTAAGCTTCAGAGCCTTCTAGGTGAAAGGTGAATAAATAAGATAACACTGGATCTCCCTAGCTTTTTTCTTTGGCTTCACTAAATAGCATCCATGAATCTTCATCCCAATCTAAGATACAATTTCTTACTGACTTGAAAAGGAAGTAGAGGAAGTATAAAGTTTTGCTATATGTAACTAACTCGATGCCAGGTTAAATGCAGGATCCCGAGTCAAATAATGAAGACTCACAGGATTCCATAATGCTTTAACTGACTGCAGGTTGTGGAATGTACAGTTCACCATGGAACCAGAAGCATTGTTACCTGTTCAGATTCTCAGTATTTGAAGTGCATGACCACACTCGCAAGGATACTTAACTTTTTATAAAATAAAACAAACATCTCCCTCGTGGCCTCTGTTCCCTGAGTTTTGATTCTGCAGAACTTGACATCATTCATGCTGGGCAATTACCTGCCAACAGCAATCATTTCTTCAAACCTACAATCTCAGAAGCAAGCTTTCACCAGAAAGCTTCATAAGTATTTAAATTTTCAAATATTTTTTTCTGTGACAGATTTGAATAACACTATTTATTAGCATGCACAGAGACAAAAAACAGCGCAGGTCATCTGCTGTTCACTGGTTTTATTCCCAGAATTTCGCGATGGCCATAAAATTCTGATTCCTTTTATCAATACTGGTTGCACTTGAAGGAAAGCAGATCTTTTATCCCAAGGCAAAAAATGCATTTTAAACAAATAGAAAACCACCACAAACTTACTCTCTAGTTCTTCTTTCTCAAAGTTTGTATTTATAGTGGAGCTGATTTTGCCCATATCCACAACAGCTTCTTCATCATGACCCTGAAGAAACAAGACACAAGTTTAAGTTAAAGCTAAGCAGAACTAGTTCTTCTAAATTCCCAAATATATTCTGCAGATCTGAAGCTTTTTGTCAAAGTTTTCTAAAACACATTTTCATCTCTTAGAAACTGAGAAAGAAAATGTCACTGAAAATCTACCCATCCAATTCTTCAAGAAAATGTTACCTTGTATTGAAGGAAAAACAAAGTAAATCAACAAATACGCTAAATACCATGCAATTTCCTTTTGCAATGCTCTTTATTTTATTGTCTCAAGGATCAGGACATACGTTTCAGGAGTGCAATGTTCTTTTTAGTTTTACATTCAACAGCAGTGAATCCACTTCAATAAAATAACTGGCAAATTCATAAAAAGTTACATAAGTCAGCATTCACAGATCTTGAACCCATTTGCTCAGGGGATAATTCCCATGTGAGATTTTCCAGCATGAGTACAAAGCTTTTGTGAACCAAAGGTTATATACAAAGGGGTGGCAAAAGAGTTAAGTTACACAACTTGGGGAGTCTCTCCTAGACCAACAGTTTTGGAAAGATCAAAACAACTGTTTCACTCGGGTTTCAACAGACAGTTTGTTAACCAAACCTCTACCTAATTCACACTTTCTACGAACAAAGTTACAAAACAACAGTTACAAGACGATCCGTTCAGATTCCATTACTACTGCAACCATACCACTCAATGCAAAAGCACAGTATTTCAAATAGATAAAGGCTCACGAATGACGCTTATCTCTGAACATGTCCTCTAATCACATTTCAGACGTTTAAACACTGTATTTTACTCTATCTTGACAAAAATAAACCTTAAAATAACTGAGCAGTAGAAATACCTCATCTCAGACTTGACATCAAAACAACATTAAAGTTGCCTTTTCCAAAGATCTGCATTCCTTAGAATACAGTCCATTTCTAACAGCTCACAAATTGCAGCCTCCTAGCAGAACTGGTTCTCCAAAAGAACTGCTGCCTACCCTAAGGGTAATGCTTTACTTTACATCTAACTACTTATAATGACAGGTTAACTGCTACAGAATACCCTCCCTGCTCTTTCTGCTCCCTTGTGGACACATTTTTTTCCTTAAGTCAGATCTATCAATCATGAAGTCAGATACAAAGAGCTGAATCAACAGACTTTATTTTTTTAAAGAAATAAATAGTTTGCCATTGGATCAGTACACCAAACTGACTTTTCTGGTGACCATACGACAGTTAGATCACCACAAATAAATCTGTTTGATCATCGCTTCTGGCAGGAGCCCACTAGTGCATTTACATCTATCCACATGGGATCTGTGGTAATGGTTTCATAAAGAAAAAATGGAAGCCTAAATCAGGAGTCTTCCAGGGACTAGGAACCCCAAGAGGGTTGACATTCACCTAAACTTCGATCTTAGAATTACTCGATAGTGCAATGCTTTATATATATAACAGGCTTGCCATCTCATGGGGAAGTGACAAGGATGAACACCAACACACCTGTGTAACAGCTACAAGCTAAAACATACTGTAGCAACCCTCATTAAAAAAAATTTTTTTTTGAACACGTAACTCCTTAGTCTTAATAAAATAGATATTTATTACAGTGTATTGCGCACACATACACACCAAAAAATCCACATCTTTCTTTGACAATTGAGGAAAGTAGATCAAAGAATATGAAGATGACAAACAGCACATACAGGGAAAAAAAATTTTCAGATGAGGTTCAAAACAAAAAGGTTAAAAGCAGTTAGACCACAAAAAAATAAAAGCAGCTGGCACTATGTAAATAAGCAAGATACAACAGAAAAGAGCAGCACATGGCAGAATAAACCTATAAGAACTAAATGAAGTTCGATCCTGTGCTGTCTCCTTAAGAACAGGGTTTTCATGAAAGGCATTACACAATAACACAACTTTGTCACTACTGCTGCACTGCACAAAAATAGTTTTGCATGCATGTTAGAATAATCAAAACTCCCGCACACTCCAGGCAGCTACAATTTAAAAATTCAGGTGATTAAACCACAATCATGTCTGGCAGGCAAATCTGTGAAAACGTTACAAGGACCTGTTGGCAAAGAAGTGGCAGAAATTTAGAAAATGTCATGATAATAAGATGGGGGGGATGAGCAGCACATTCCTGTCTCCTACAAACCAAAACAAAATTAAAAATCCCTCTAGAAGATGCCTTCATTATGTAATTGACCTCTGTCATCTCTCTGATAACCACTCCGGAGGCAGGGAAAAACACACAGCTGCAAAGTGAGTCTTGGCTCTTATCTTTACTGAAGATGGATTTTCCATTCAGCTTGGGGAAAAAAAAATTTCACACGCTCATCTACCCAACAGCAAAGAGGTCTCTAAGCAGCAGCATGAAAAAGCTTAAGCTACAATCTTTTGAGGCACCAAATAAGTACAGCAAAACATTTAACTGCACTGGTAATGCCATAACACTACCAAGAAGGAGTCAAGCAGACTTTCCAATTTATCTCAGTGACACAGAAATAGAAAATTACACGACTGTAGCACACTCCAGTTCACAGAAACAGATACACACACAAATCCAGCACATTACCAGAAAACTCAAAATGGAGATGGAAAGAGATGAAGTACTAGAAATCCTTTAAATTAAGTGTCTTAGAATATGAGAGAGAAAAAATCCTACTATTAGGAAAACTACTATCAAAACCTCTTCCACAATTAACTTCATGGTTACAGCCACAGACTGATGAAATACCCATGCATAACTCCCCCGCCCCAAGCAGTCCTTTTTAGGACACTTGGAAGCTTGCCAAACACACAGTTTTTTGAGCAATAAAGGAAGACAAAGGTTTTCTCCAAATTATACAAACTACTGCATACTGGTAGAAAATTACACACACATTGCAGAAAATACACATGCAAAGAAAGATTTTTATCTCCCAGTAACATTTTGAAACACTACTTGCTGTATGCCTTATATCATGTTATTAGTATTTATCACCCTTCGCTTTAGTAACAGAGCTGCTTTGCCACCCTTACACATACAGAAGCAGCCTTCAAAACCACATCATGTGCAAGTAGCATGTCTTTTGAGATTAGATTACAGCAAGGCACGCATGCCCTTGCAAACCATTCTATCGCTATCTCCAAGTACTCAGCCTATGCGAATACTCTTCCAAGAATAAACCATTAGCAACCACAAATATCATACATGAAGAAAGGGTATCATTTACAGCCTTTGTTTAGAAAAAACGAATGATTATGTTGAAATGATGATTCTTGTAAGGCCAATAGCAAATACCACCATAAGATACTTTTGCCTTAGGTCAGGTAAAAAATCCAAAATATTCAAATGCACTATAAAACTAATTCCAAGATACAACCTTTTCCTTGCTAAAAATAAAGCCTGTAGGGCATAGGTTTCCAGTAATTATAGAAGCTCTACCACGTCAGCTTAAGGCACAAAAGTTAGAGAAAACCATTTCAGTTGCTGAATCAAAACACATTCTCATTCCAGTTCTCTCTTTTTCTTCCTGAACCTTTTACACATATAAACAAAGAGCGATGGTATTGTTTAAAACTTGTCTACTCCCCTTTTTTAGGCACAGAGAATTTCATCTTAGAGCAAGCATTCCTCTGCAGTTTACCATCCATTTCATATGAAGCTTTTTGTACAATAATCCCAATGTCCAAAAAACAGCTGATGAAGATGAGCCAAAACAAAATTTAATACTAACTTGGAACGTATGTAACTTCTCTTCTCATTCAAGAGACAGAACAATTAAGAATGGAAAAAAACCAACACAGCAGCAACCAAGGTGCTGCAAAGAGAGATTAAACTTTCACCTTTGGTTTGCTTTTTCAAAAGGAAATGGTCATTTATAAAAACAGAACAAATCCAGAGTACTTCAAAGAAAAAAAAAAAAAATCTTGGTACGTTATGTTAAAATACACTAAGTACACTTCTTCCTAACACCAAACTTGTGGATACTCACAAACATAGTGTAGAAAATATCTTCCAGCAAAACCTTCGTATTCAGCCAGAGGTGCCTACATATACTACAACACGTCTTCACAGCCTTCCAACTTTGCCCAGCACGAAAACAAAACCCCTTTTCAACTGTTGCAGACCAGACAAGACTTTGAAATACTCTTTGCTCTAGCAGAATCCCAGTAGCATTCCTCTTGCCACCTCTGATTTACAAATGTATTTTCTCAGCCCAGGAGAAAAGAGTAATTCCCCTTTCACTGGTAACAAACAACTATTCAGAAATTGTTTACACCTTCGTTCTTTATCTTCCCAAGCATTTGTCTTCATTTAGTACGCTACACTTTTCACATCTAAAACATTAATGCTACATGTCTTTTAAACGTAGTACTTAAAAAAAATCAATCGTAACTCATTAAGGAAAGCACTCCAGTTTGCAAGAATTAAGTTGTCAATCGCCAGCAGCATGCAGTAGCTACTGTCTAGTGGACTGGCACAAATATGACGCACAGAATATTAAATCTACAGGAAAACTTTCCACTGTCATCTGTAAAAGCTCTTCTCACCATGCAACTCGCCTAACCTTACGCAGTCACGTACACACGACAGCCTTCAGATGGGCACACTGCCGAAACGCATTACTGAATAACCACTTCCACGAGATACAACTTGCTAGCAGCACATTTTAAGGTACTTGTAATGTAGTTCAATTCAATTCATTCTGGTGATAGACAGTGATCACAGAAATGGCCGATACAGTCAATTGCAGACCTCTGAAATGTAAGAGTAATACAGTAATTGCATTAAGAATAATTTTAGCTCAATATTTAAAACCATTGAGTCAATGTTCATGTGCTCCATTCACATCCTCTCAGCCCAAAGTTCCTCCCCAACAGAGCTGGGGAACTACCTGCAGCACCAGAAGAGACAGCACTAATGCTCATGGGTAATAGATAGGGGGTACAAGAGAGGACACAAACAAACAAAAAACTCACCACATCACCCCCCCAAAAAAAAAAATTACATTACCACTTTCATGCTACAAAGAACCTTCACTGCAGCATTTAGTCAACTAGATGTAAATGGGGGGGGACGACACACGGGATGCCCTGCTTCGGCGGGGGGGTTGGACTAGATGACCCACAGAGGTCCCTTCCAACCCCTACTATTCTGTGATTCTGTGATTCTGTGACACCAAAACAAAACGAAAAACCACAAGGGGGTGGGGGACAGTTTTTTCCCTTAAACTCTTGGCCAGGGACAGATGTCTAAAACTTCTAATTTTGATACCACTACTACAACGGCCTACACCATTACAGTGAACATCCATATTGCTCCATGACTATAGCCATATCCCATCCTCTCTAGCTTCCCCCCCTTCCCACAAGAACCCATGGATACATCTCTGCCTCTCTAGAGACACCAGATCTGGCAGACAGGGTTTAGCTCTTAGGTTGGAATGAGGCACCAACAAACCATTCCTCTCAAAACACGAGCACACACTGCTTACAGATCCAACGGTTAAACCTATATAGCATACTGCTGTAAATTTACGTACCAAGATCAACAGCACACGAGATTTTTTGCGCAGTGCATTTTGCTCTTTATTCTTTTGTCACCAGTACATAGGAGCAGTTAAGCTGGATCAAACCATCCATTCAACCCAGCATGCTGTCCTCAAGAAGACACAACAGTAGAGGCCTACAGCAACTTTCCAATAAATTTAAAAATCAGCGCAAACAGAATCCAAAATGGTGGCCTAACCTACACCTAAGAAGCACAGTCAAAGCAGTACCGTTGTTGTATCATCAGCCCTCACTTTGTTGGATTTGCAATCAGAAGACAGATATTCATAGCCATCAAGGTTCCAATAACAAAGAAGTAAAATCAAAACACAAATTACCAATATTATTCTGCTTCAAAAGTAAAAGTTTAGCTGGAAAAAGAAATTAAAACCTTCATTTTGACCACACATCTCAATGATGACTAAAGAGGAACTAGAAAACCTGGTTTTGCAGCTGTTTTCCAGGTATGTGTACATATATACGTAAAATATTTTAAAACTTTATACATATACTAACTCATGTGTTTTGTCACACAGCTACTGAAATACATTGTTCAGAATAACTAAACACCAGTAGGGCAACTCAGAATTCATTCACAGCAGCATTTCCTAAGTGGTTTGTTTCAGAAGCCTGGATTTCTGTTCCAAGCACACATAATACTCTATGTAGTCAGGAAGTGAAATACATCTCTGATTACATCTCTCTATCCATTCACTCTCCCAGAACTGCAAGCTAAGAAGCACAAACGGGGGCAGGGGCAATTAGACAAGGGCAGTATCTCCTCCTGATTTTGTAGGACTAGAAGTCTACCAGCCACAGCAACCCTGGAAGTGATAAGAAAATAGCAAATTAGTATATTTGTTAATGCCATCTGTGACTATTGTATGCAGAGTTCAGTGACAATCATTCTACCTCTGACAATCATCAGCACTAGGTCTACACTATAGCTCTCCTACTGATACCCATACAGAGCATCACGTAGCCTTAGTTAAGAGTGAGTAAACTAGGAAGGGCTTTTTGACATGGTTCACCTGCAGGAACTACTAACAGCAGCACTTGGTAACTTCTCAATATATTGTTCTAATTCTGTCAGACTGATTCTGCTTTTAAACCAGAGGTAAGATGAGCCTATGGTGGGCAGGAGGGCAGGCATCTCTGGTTGCTGCCTCCTTGAAGTGCAGCCAGGGTATGAAAAAATCAGAGCTCTTTCTAAACAGTAGTAAGTGAAGGTATTACTCGGCCTATTAAAAAGTCTTTAGCTGTACTGCAAAGCAGTTCTATAAATGTATTTGAAGCAAGTTCTTTAGGGACAGTGTTGGTCTACACAGCAATACTGTATCTTCAGAAGCTGTCAAAGTAATGAAACACTACCAGTTCTAAATCAAGCACATCAGCCTAACAGCCAAGGGGAAAATGTACGAAGTACAAACGGGCCCTGTCTCATTTTGTCGGCACACAATTTTTAGCTGGCCTTGCCCTCTAAATATATATAGGTGAGAGTAAAATTAATCATAATTCACAAACGGAACACCTGTCAAGTTTAAAACAGGAAGCATACCATACTGATGGGTTCCCCCTTGGTTGTATTTGCTACGGTCTCCTCTGCACAGGAACAGCTGCTTTCCAGATTTTGGGTTGGGGTTTTTTTTCTACTATCATAGCAGTGGGTATTGCTCAAGCACTATAGGAAAGACTCCAGCACAGCTCAATGGTTTTGGCATTGCTCCCACACACACCTCCGCCCCCCCCCTTTTCTTGTGAATTTTATCTGTGGTTATACAGTTGCTATTTTACACAACTACCCTCACACGTAAACGAAGATCCCTCCTAATCAAAGCAATACGCAGAGCCGCTCAGGAAGGTCTGACGCTTAGATTTCAGTAAGACAATAGCTATATCGAAAGAAGATAGGAATACTTAGAGAAGTTCTTCCAAGCCTGCTAATCCTCCAATTAACTGCTCAGCTTACCCTGCTAAATACATCTGACCAATCTGCTTCTAGATGACTTACAAAAAACACAGGAGCTATACAAACCTTTGGTTTGGACAACTACGTCCAACAGACATCAGACTTCAGTAAGACTCTCCAGAAGTTGCATTTTACTTTACTGTCCTCCACATACAGTTTTCAAAAGACATGTGTGTGCGCTACTTAAAACAAACAAAAACCCACACACACAACAACAACAAAGAAAAGCCCACCACACTTTTGGAAAAAAAAAACCAAACAGTTCTAAACACGTTAATGTTTTGCTTCCTGCACAGCTGAACATCTAATGTTTATAAAAAATTTTATTTCAGTGGTTCTAGCAGGCATTACTCTGGCCACTGTCACGCTGACTGCCACAACCTGCAAGACAAGCCATGTTCCAGACAAATCAGACACTAGCCTTTGGGCAGTAAACACAAAGTGCTTGTCAGAAAGAGAAGTAGGTGTGAACACTGACAAAAGACTTGTCACAGTACTGACTGACCATCAACTATAACACACCGAAATAATTTGTGAAAAAAAAAAATTAAAAAAAAAAGGCATGACTACAGTGTATCAGAATATTAAAATTAGAAGCCAGTTTGAATTCAACTCGAGTGTTCTGCAAGCCAGAAAATTTACCACCACTATGCATAGTTAGCAAATAATGTCACCAATCCAACATATCAAGTTGCATATCTAACATTATAGGAGTGGTTTTACAAAGTTGCATTTTATCACTGCCTCACAGCACTAAATTTCATTCAAAAAAATTCATAGCTCCATTCACCTAAAATTTCTAAAATTACAGTTTAAAAAAAAGGGCTGTTTCCCAATAGCCAAACTGAAGTATCTCTAAATTTTAAGGCATAACACGGTAATTAGTGAAGTATAAAGTTTATACCTTGCACTGCCTCATTCAAAATCGAACAGTCCTGTGACTATGGTATACGGAGTAGTAGAATCTTTGTAACTAGTCACCTCAGAGCTTTGCCCAGTCTTCTAGGCATATGCATGCTTGGTGAAGTTCTGTGTCCAGAGCTGAAGGGAGCACCACAATGAAAACCAAAAATCGATCACTGTACTACAGAGACCCTAACAAACAAGACCACTGCAGACAGATCCATTTTAACATGTCTAAATGAAACTCTTACTTCTGGCTCACAAAAGGAAATAGAAAATTTCGTGGTCATCTTATAAAAATTTGTATAAAAATTCAGGGGTCTTTAAAGCTTTACAGTTTAGGAAAATTCCATCCCAAAGATTTTTGTTTCCAGGGAACTCTAAAGCAGCAATCCCTGTTGCACACTGCATTGCAGTTAAACGGCAGTGATACGGACTACCCGCACAAGAACTAAGCAGTAGCTTGTAACACTAACTGGAGCTCACTGCTTCCCTGTAGAAATCCCCACAAACAGATTTTTGTAGCTATGCCACCAAAGTCTGAAGAAAACACTATCTCCATGAACATTTTACCTCAATTACACAGGTCATTAAGCATACTTTTTTTTTTTTTTTGTCAAAAGTAACAATCAATAAGCTATTTCAAGATTCTTTACCAGGAATTCCCTGCTAGACTTGCACAGAACTACTCAAAGCCACAGCTGATAACCGTCCAGTTAAGGAAAGCTGACTCAAAATAATGCAAAAGAAAAAAGCAGCAAACCACAACACCCACACTCAACCACTCTCAAAATCTGGTAGTATACTCTCATGATTGTAAAAAGCACATTTTCTTTCTGAATTAAGCCAGTTACTATGATTAAGCAATTCTAACTACACCGCAACTATCTTCCCTAATACCAAAACCTCTACTTCAAGAACTATTTCTATCACCAGCTCTTTCAAAAATTTCTTCCACAACCAGTGAGTCTACAGCAGCACACCATTCTGAGACACAGCTGCTAAACATCACTTGCATCGAAGCACTTGCAAACGACTATTAAGTTATACAGCTGCTAGTTACATACAGGTTGCATTTTCTTCCCTGGACGGCCTTCTTCCATGCTGGTGCGCAGAAGCGGAGAATGCCCTTGTACGAGACCCTGCCACGAACCTGTCAGGAGATCAGCGACTGCGCATACATGACTGCTTCAGCTCACCCTGCCCGACAGCGATGCGCTCCGGGAAATCGCTCCCCAGCCCCGCAGCCAATCCCTGCCCCGTGGGCTTCTCGTCTCCCAGGCCCCCATCGCAGCTACCGTCGGGTCGCACCGCAGCGGAACGGGCAAGACGGCGTGCCTCCCACTCCGGCTCAGAGAATACCAAAAAAGGAACTGAAGCAGAGCTTGAGACTTAACATTTTCTGCAGCAACAGCAGCTAAGAACAGCTCCAAGGTCATGTTTTTGCTCTGATCCACGACTTCATCAGCACTACAAAATGAAAGCACATTTGTACCTCAGGTCCCAGAACACAACCACCCAGAAGTCAGACATCTGCTAAGTGTGTTTACAGATGTATTATCGACCTTTCACTGAATATTCATTCCAAAGCGGGGCAGGGGGGGGTGTTTTCATTTTTGGTGGGGGTTTTTTCGATTTTTTTTTTTCTCTTACATAAGCCATATATTCTCATTCAGCACAATAAACCAGGGCTGACTAAAAAAAGTCCTCGTTTATTTTTTTCCTGTTGAAGAGGTAAAAAAGCCATTTTGTTAGCTGCAATTAATTTTATGTCTCCTTCCAGAGTGAGATGGCTCTCTGTTTCAGGTATGATATGAATAACTATACTTTTTCCTTGCTTAAGCCACCCTTAGAAACATGCTACCTCCACTCAGGCAGATCAAATTCAGAGCTTCATTTCACTCTTCCCCTCTTCATCACTGACATACCTTAATCACCTTGTCCCATCATATAACACGCAGGAAAACTGGCTCTTTAAGGCATCATCCACAACAATCTTCATGACATGACACTGCCTTCCTTGTTCTCTTTTCTTCTTTTATTCTTACTTCTTGGATGGTGAGAACTCCAGTAATGAAGCTGGACTGCTGCCACCCCAACCAACGAACAACTTGGACAAAACGTAACAAATAACACACTGTTCATAAACTTGGGGCAAATACCACCAGCCAAAGAAACATACTGTGCAATTGTGAAAATGGTCTGTATCACCTAGTAGGTAAGAAAGCAGAAGACCACATTCAGTTCCCCTCCCTGCCTTTCTCAGCCCAGAAAATTCTCTGACCATAGACTAATAAAAGTATTTTCAGATAGTGCTGACAAGAGAGTTTAAAAGTGGTTTGTTTCCACTCTGTAAACAGATGTTCACTCTAACATGTGTGTGAATCTTTTCACTTCCAAGCTATTGAAGGCCTCTCTCCTGCTATATGTGAATGATGATAAACTACATGATTCATATTAGGAAGAATAAAGTTTAACAAAAATATCAGATACCCTAACTCTTAGTGATCTCTTCTCAACTGAGCATCCTACACCAAAGCTACTCTTTTCCTAATGCAGAGCACAGATTCATACAGTTCTTCAGCTACTCAGATGAATATTGAAACAGTCATGCTGAATCGTGTTCGGGTGACTCTCCCACACTTTAATGCAGTCCTCCTTAGCAGAAATTCGTACTAGCAGTACTTCGATTTCTAAAAGTACAAAAGTCGGTTTGTTTGGTTTTTGGGGGGGGGTGGGGTGTGAAGGGGGAAGAGGCTGTCTATTCCTCTGGGACAGAATGGGGGGGAGGGCTGACAAACACACCTTTTTTTTTTATTTTTATAGGTTTTCGAAAGAATACATACTTGGTTTGGCAACTTAAAAAAAAAAGCCCTCCCTGAAGCAGTTTACCGAAATCTTCTTTCTAGTCTACAGTCAACCAATCCCTGGTTAATAGTCACTCAGCCTTGGAACAAAAAAAAACAACACTCAGAAGCTTTATTCATTTAAGAAAAAACAAACAGAAAGCAAGAACGTGCCATGTAGAGCCAAGCTGAAAAAAATCCAACATTTTAAAATATAAACAAGTTTTTTTTCAAACAGATGAAAGTTTTTGTCTTTTAAGTCCCAAATCAAAATACTTTGTGGATAAATGTCTGCTCTTACCTAAGAGCAAATACCAGGGAAAAAGCTTCTCAACACATGGAGAACTCCACAGCAACTTCAAACTGAAACTGTCTCAATGTGCTTAACTACAGAAGTATTCTAAAACAAACCGTAGGCAAATACATTCACAATTATCACATCCTTGAACATATTCAGTGACAACACTGTGAGAACTCAGAGCAAAACTATTTGTGCTGCAGCAGTATTTCAACCATATGCTTGACGCTGCAAAAGAATCTTAATGAAGTGTATGAGTGTATGTTTTTAAAACAAAAGGAAACAGAAGCAGCTATCATGAAACAACACTTTTTCCATTAATCTTTCCTCCTTAATTTTCAGTTTTATAGCCCTTCAAGTTCCACTTATTTGAGCTTACCTCCAGCTATAAAAGCACTTTTTGGAAAGACACGTCCAAAGAAAATCTATGTTCTCCAGACAGAAAGATTTCATCTGAGGTCTTTGCTAAACTTTTAATCTTTCCACATGCAATATACAGGCCACGATTTTCTTGTAGAAGTACAGGCTTCCATTAAAAATTCCCTCAAATTCAACTACATTGTACTAATTCCAAAATCTCTGTTAACCATGGGGTGGAATGCAGAAGTGTTTACAATGGATTAGAAGAGTAATTTTCATTTCTCTTGTTATGACTAGTTTCTGGATCAATTTGTAAAAATATCCCCTACCACATCTTACAGCAACACTAGCATTAACACCCCAGCAAGCTGTATAAATTACTACAGCCATAAGCTCTTCTTTCCTGTCCTCCAAATTTTCCTCTTAAAGTGAGAGAACAATTACAATCCCAGTCTATCACGAAGTGGCAGTGAACTGCCTGACTGCGGGGTCTGCAGAGTCTCTGGCAAGCAGAGCTGTGCTTATTCTGCCATTCCGAGATGGCAGGGCACAAGCACGTTTTTATTCAAAGTCGCTGCGGTGGGCAGGACCATCACCTCAGCAGACCCAGCCAGACAGGAACACAAGGAAACTGAGTGCTCGTTTGCTTGCCAAGAGGCCATGCTGACATACTCGCCCATCTGGCCCTGTAAATTGGCAGACCTGGTATGAGGTTTCTATTGATACCTTAAAATCCTGGGAAGGGGAGAACTGTTAAGAGTTACATCCATAAGCCAAGCTCAACACTTTGTTATATGAACAAATAATACAAACAAACGTGGTGATATTTTCTATCATTGCAGCCCAAAAAACCCAACCCAGTTCACTGCTACCTTTCTTCACATATCTGAAAGGACAGCATCTGTCAAACTCTAAGCAGTTCTCTTTAGAAATTAATACAAAGAACAAGAAATACTCACCCATGAAATAACAAGACAATACTTCTAAATGAAGCTTTATTTTGGATTGGGGCAGTGGGGTGTGGCTCAGGTCACGGGGGAGTCATGAGAGGAGGCAAGGTGCAAGGGGATTAAAATGATGCAGGGGCAAGTTGTTCGACTTGTCTACTGTTGGTATGTCAAATACCAATACAGATGGCTTTGTTCAGCTTCTTATTAAATGGGAACTTACTAACTCATATCAAGAAGAACAGCTTCCTATGAGTTTTCTATTACACATAAATTAAATACAAACTATTCCTCTAAGGAGATGTTATACCCTCAGCAAGGGAACACAGAAGCCTTCATAGGCAGTGGCTCATCATTTAATGAATTAAAACTATTCATAAAACCCAAGAGTTTAACTGCCTACAAGTATTTTTCAGAATAAAATTTCCACATAACAGCTAGATCCCAAGACGTACATCTGCATAGCATGCTTCAGCTTGCTTCAGTTTGTGTCGGCACGTACACACGCAAGTGAGTGCTTCCAAAAAAAGCAAAAGGAGGAAAAAAAAAAAGGAGGACGGAAAAAAGACAGATGTGTTCTGCGCAGATATTCTCTGGTGTATTGCCCCAGTAGTGGACTCCTGGGTTTCTCAGCATATTGCAGGACAGCTGTCATAAACCACTGGGATTCTGAGAGCGAGCATGGGGCCGATCGTTAGTTTGAGTCCTCCTGACATTACACAATTAACACATCATTCCGAGAGCTGCATACTTATTCTCTAGAGAGGACAGCACTGAAACCTGTAATCTCAATCGGCATCAACAGCGAGATTACTATGTACCCTGTTACACAGACTACTTCATCAATCACCCTGCAGTCCTAATTTGGATGCATTGATGAAGCGGAAAAACAAGTGTCGCATGTAAACTTTTAGAGTACTTATTTCTGGACTCAAAAGCATCCCTCGGTAAGAGACAGATGGAACAAATTCACCATGTCCAAACAGAACACTACCAAGAATTTCACTTCAACATGTACAAGCATGCGGTCACCGTGCAAATGGCATCGAGACAGGTTAGGGGGGTTTTGAGCTATTTGATTTGATGGGTGGGGTGGGTTTTTTTTGGTGGGGTGTTGGTTTTGTTTTGTTTTTTGGGGTTTTTTTTTTTTGCGAAAGAATGAGGATGCTTTCTAAATTGAAAGCTGCTTACTTTACAACTACAACATGTCCATCATCGCTTGCTTTTA
>Ga0065711_1029116_pt1 | contig 37575 bp, 24 predicted proteins | sample Hoacrofraction12_FD_59098 | JGI IMG/M metagenome (GOLD analysis project Ga0065711, IMG submission 59098) | Hoatzin crop microbial communities from Cojedes, Venezuela - Epithelial fraction 12 v2 (version 2) | ecosystem: Host-associated > Birds > Digestive system > Esophagus > Crop | place...
AAAAAAAAAAAAAAAAAAAAAAAAAAAAGAGGAAAAAAAAAGCAGAAGATGCTATGTCCAAAATTGTCCTTTTGCTTTGTGATGATGGTGGGGCTGGCAACAATCAGAAACATTTCTAACTGGCCTGGAGCAATAGCTGGAAAATGCAGAAGACCAGGCCCTCTCACCAAATTGCCTGCTTTGAGATGGTCCAGAAATTCTGTCGCAACAGATTCTTCTGAAAGTTTTTTTGTATTTCCACGTCTGGAGGGAACTGCACCTCTTCTAAAAATACTTCTTCATTTTGCACCCAACTTTGGAACCAGTTCTTACTCTGTTCAGAGTGCGTTCTGCACTACGGACCACAGCTGAAGTTTGGCACTCAAACCACTTCCAAACCCTACCTCTTTGTTTAATGCCACCCTTCTAATAGTCACATAGTCCCCAGAACATATTCAATATATGTGGAATTTTTTTAGCATTTATGGTGGGGGCACATTAAGGTCAGAAGCTGTTAGGAAGGCAATGACAGCAGAGTCTGACTAGGCAGAAGCAGCATGCGCCTGTGGCTAGGTCCCTCAAACCAGAAACTGAACAACATTGAAACAGTAGTATCAAACCCCCCTAAACCCTCAAAATTGCAAGGGAAAGCTTAAGACTGTGATCTGAACCCAGTGATACAGCATCTACCTGAGTGTGGAAGTAAACTGCATGATGTCTCTGAAGATGACTGCTGAGACCAGGATGGCACCAGCAGGATCTGGCTGGTGAAGCCAAAAAGGGCAGTAGATTGACCATGGGATGTCTGTCAGTCAGAGACATACCCCGCTGTGGGGGTAAGTACTAGCTGGGATAAGGTGTCCTGCTGGAGTGAGCACTGGACGCTAGCAGCGATGATGCTTCTGGCATGGCAGGCTTTCATGTCTGCCTGTCACTCCAGTTGGGGACTGCAATCGAATCAAGGCTATTGCAGGGATGAGGGAGATTTTTGATGCTGCTCCCAAATTAAAGAGTGGGAGTAAGACCCAGAGCAGGGATGAGGGCTGGGAGAAAGGCTCATGTTGTGGCATGAGTCAGTTAACCTAGCTCTGGGTGACATCCTCCTGCTAGGAAGGCTCAGGGGTTCTAAAATCCAGAGGATAGCAAAAGAGAAAGCTCAGGTTGTGTTTACTGAGAGCAAACTTCCTACAAAGGACCCGGCAGCTCTTTCCTGGTCTTGCAGCAACTCAGTGTGATTCCCACGCAGCTGAAGAGGGGGTGTCTGTGGCAGGTACTGGAGTCGGTTCCCATGTCTCTGCAGTGGAGCTTTAACTGGGAAAATGTGAGGCTTGACGCTGCCTGAAAGCAGGTGCTGCCAGGCTTCTGGCCTCACTGGAGCAGGCAGAGCCATGGCAGTGAACTCGCAGGCTGGGGGAGCCGATGATAGCCAAAAGCTTCTGAGACCTCTGGGCCAGGAGGTAAGCCTCTGCGTTCCTGCTGGGAGACAATCTCAAAGCTGGGAGGCTGCTGCTCAGACCCAGTCCCTTCCAGCTTTCTTGTGATTATCCATCTCAGCAATAGGATGCTGTTAAGTGTCTGATTACTGCGTTGTTTAAGCCTTAAGCCTGAAATCCGACTACTGCGTGGTCCCTTGAGGGGCAGCGAATCCTCCTCTGTCCCTCCACCAGTAATCCCTCCTTTCTCTCGGAAAAATAATAAAAAAGAAAGACAAGCGATATCTGTCTGCAGCAGCACTTTCCAATCAAGTGAAAACTAGCTGGAAAATCAAATCAGCCGGTAAGTTCCGACAAAACACAACTCTATCTCTTTAAAATCTCCCCTTTTGAAGGAATGAACTGAACGGCAATAGCTGCTGATGTAAAACAAACCATTATTTCTCCTATCTCCTCTCCAAGCCCCTTCCCTGCCGACGCATGAGTCTGAGGGAGGCAGATGCTCTCTGAAGACTATTTTCCTCTGTTAAATAAATTCACTTTCAAATAATGTGTAATTAAATGTGTGGTATTGAATTAATGTTTTATTCTGAGTGCTTTGGCAGCAGGGGACCTAGGGGCCTGGCTGGTGGAAAGAAAACATGTTCACCAGAAAAACTCCCTTCCCCTCTCTCACTCCCTTTTCCTCGCACCCTGCCAAGAATCCCAGTCCTGGTTTCTAAGAGCTGCTGAAGCGCACCAGTGAGTTGATGAAGGATGCTGCTTTGTGTAACGTCCCTTTTATGATACACTGCCATGGGGATCTTGGACATTTACCCAATGCAAGGACTTCTGCAGCCCACTCCGGTCCCTCTTCTACCTGTCTCCTGATGGGCTTAGTCTTCCTCCTCAGAAGAGCCCAGTCCTGTATGTTAACCCTTGTATACAAAAGGCAGAGCCCGAGCTTCCCCTCAGGACGTGATGTTGGTGCTGGATGTCTCAGGGGACAGACTGCTGAAGCTGGAGAGGCAGCTTGGCTTTGCAGCCTACTGTCAGCCAGAAATTATCTGAGAGAGTGCAGGAGATGATGGGAATCGTTGGTTGGTTTTCAAGTCTTGTCTGGAACATTTGTAAGGTTTTAGTCTCATTAGCAGTGTTTCATGTTCCCCTGAGAGCCAGGTGAGGAGGAGTTGGTATGTACAGAGGCATAGTTGGGCACGGGGTGAACCTGCACCCAGGCTTTTTAGAGATGAAAGCAGCAAGGGGTACCAAGGGGTCTGTCCTAACCTGAGGGGATCTTGACACGTCTTGAGCACAAGCAGGCTCGGCGGTGGCAGAGACTGATAAGGTGCAGCTGGGAACCCTCTTATTGCTGCATGCCTGCTCCAGACCCCGACCTCAGTGGCTGCAGGGAGCCTTGTAAGCAGAAGATTTCCTTTGGGAAGTCTTCCAGGTCTCCATACTAACAGACATTTTAACCATTGACAACAGCATGGGTGAAGGGATTTACCTTTTTGGATCAAGGAAGGGTCCCGTTGATATGATGAGCTCTTGTTTGGGTAATTTCAGTCAGTTATAAGCCTACAGAAAGAAGAGGAGGTGGATGCTCTCTTAAAGGAAAGAGCTGGCTGCTGTGCAAGGCCCAGGTTTGCTGGAGGTTGCCTTTCTTTGTTGCTCTAGTCATTGCCAAACATTTTCTGGGGCTGATGTACAGGAGCCTTCCTCTTGCTGTAGCTCCTTTGCTTTGGGATCTTCCTGGGATGGCTGTGCTTCTGAAGGACTCTGTAATGTTGTGCATCCCAGCTGAGACTGCTCAGCACCCAGTAGCACAGGACACTTTACATTGCTTTCTCCATAAAATGATTACTAGGTGATTTGTACTCAGATTTATGGGACTGAAATGGTTGAGAAGAGTTTGAAATGATGTTATGTTTTTATAGGAGGTTTAAGCTGTGACAGAAATTTTTGCTTAAAAAGTGTTTGGGGGGGTGGTGTCAGGCATGTTCTAACATTATTATTTTTCAGATTTTTTTCATGACGAAAATGAGAGTTTGCTTTGGTTTGGGTTTAAACTTTGCAGGTATGTCACACGAGGTAATGTCACCGGCTTCCCAATGGTTTCCAGCGTGATGTGGTGAGGGAGTCTGACAGGCTTGGGGCTTGCATATGATGAGCTGTTGGTTTAAGAGGTGATTGCACTTTGCCTCTCTGTCACCTCTTTTACACACTTACGTGTGCACACACACACACTCCCTGTACACTTACATGTAGCTCCGAGAGCACTGTACATGTAGACTTTTGTTGCCGGCAGTTGCTGTGTGGCTGCTATCGGAGCTGGTGCTGCAGAGGAGATGCAGCAGCTCAAGTTACGGCAGCTCAGCGGGTGTTAATCCAGTTGTTCCGTGCCACTAATCAAATTGCTCTGTGGAGCTTGAGGGCTGTTTTGCAGAAAGGCGGCTCTCCCTGGATCGCGGCTGGCTGGAGTTAGCTGACGACTGAAAGGCAGCCCTTTGAGTCAGGGCTTCCTCTCCACCTGCTACTGCAACAGCAAAAGCCAGAGGAGCTGTTGACGGAGGCATGCTTGGAAGTGATGGATGTAAGGTATTTTCAAAGCATCAGAGATACGGCTTGAGGAGGTTGTTTTCTGTTCTCCTGTTTTCTTGAACTTCATGACACTGAATGTCAGCTCCTGGTGCAGATTGGTGTTCCTGGATAATTATTTTTAGTCCAGATTGTCCAGCTAAATGCGTCGAGACCTACTATTTTTTACCAAGTTCCATTTAGCAGCATGTACTGCATTAGCTCCGGGTCAGCTGGGCAATAATGCCTCCTTCACATCTGGGATCTGCACTAATGCCTTGTAGCTGCTCCCAAGGAATGAAGGGAATGGTAAAAAAATGCAAAGAACTGCAGAAACATCAAGTGGTTATCTTTTAAGGGCTTTATGAAGGAGTATGATCACAACCATTCGATAACACAGTACATAAACGGGCACTTAATCAGGTGCCCGGAAGCAAGTCGCCAGCATCTTGGTAATGTACAAGAGATGAAAAACTGTCTGAAGAGAGGCTGTGAAGCCAATGACCTGCATTGGTTTGCTGGAGATTGAAAATCCTCAAAAGCAGAGCATCCTTTGCATTTCAGGTTGTTTTCATCAAGGCCAGAGAAGAGATGGATGGAAGATGTGAGGAAGTCTCACATCTCAGTTTTTGCTGCGTGGACACACACAAATGGCTATTAGAACTGCCATGCAGAATTAGTAAGATTGAAACACTGCCCCCAAAGTGAAGATAAAGGTCTGAGTGAGGTGGTCTTGTCCACAGGGCCTGCAAAGAAAGAGATGGGAAGGACCTTGGTGCACCCACATGATGGATCCCACGTGGCTCAGCTGAGGACTGTACCTGCTCCACCATGTTGCCAGAGATTCAGATATGGTTTACATAAACCTCCACAATTTGGGCTTTTTTTTAAAGGACTGTCAGACCTGCTTGGTGCTTATAATCACAATTCTTTCGAATCTGAGTCCTTGAAGGGTGCCTTAAGAGAGAAACTTGGAAAAGAACCAGCACCCGGGCACAGCGCCGAGCTGCCGAAGCACGTATCTGGGCCTTTTCCCAGAGGTGGCTTGTGTCAGAGCTGGGAGAGAAGTCACCAGAAGTGGAGGGCTACCTACTCAGAGTCCATACGGAGATAAGAAACAGCCTGGTTACGTCTCCATTTTTTTAAATGATGTAGGACTGATTCTTCTTTTGTTTACATGTACTTCACAGCAGTCCACGATTGAAATCAATATCCTTCATTGACTTTGATGGATTTGCACCAGGCCAGGAGGGAGACTCAGACTCTGTGCAGCTAGCCTGTGGATTATCTTCTCTCACTAAGAGACAATTCTGTGAGAGAATGACTTATCAGCCCTCCAGCGGCAAGGCTTTTTGATCTGGTCCTACCCAATCTGCACACTTTGCTCTGATTTGGTACATCGAGTAACTCATCAACACGTTTTTCTTGACATCCAGGTTGCAATTGACTGCCTGACATGGAAGGTACTCTGTTTGGTAGTTACACGTGTTAATGACAAGATTTCCAGTGTAAATTGTAAGCTTTGTTTATTTGATTTTAATCGTCATGGAGCAGGGAAGCTATGTAGGTTTTATTCATAAGAACTATTTTAGCAGTGAGTCAAGAAAGAAGTGAATCATACTGACTAAATGAGAACTTTGCTACCTTTTTCTGGATAATTTATGTATAAAGAAAGAAGAGACAATTCTTTGGCATAAATTAGTTGTTACAGCAAATGACTCAGCCACCACTGAAAAATGTCATTGTTGTTATCCTTTATAAAGTGCTGTTGATGCATATGAAGTTTTAGAAGCTTATAAAAATCAAGGCCATTACCACAAAGAGCCCAGGATCAAACTCAAATCAGGATACCCTAGAAATACATCTAAAAGAAGTCAGTTTTAAAACAGGGATTGAACAGCAAGGGGGGCAAGAAATAGAGAAGAAGAAAAAAAGAGAAGAAATGTCATGATGTGACAAAGATAAGGGAGTCAGGAGCTGGTGATGGAGAGGTGAAGGAAATGACCTACCTCTAGGGAAAACAGGGCCATATGTGTGGAGAAGAAGAAACAGACAGAAAATTCATATTGGTCTTTTCTAGGCTAGAAGAGAAAGCTGCTGATAAAGAGGATGGCAGAAGTAAAAGCAGAAATTTCTGTAATTTTGCTGTGCTTCCCCAGTGAGCTACATGCCATTCGTGAATTAGGAGTCCAAGGACGAGAAACCTGCTAGAAAGACAGCAACCGGACAGACCACTGTCCAGAAGTTTGAAAGCAGGAGATATGAGGAATTGATTTCAGACCGAGTTCCAGTCAGTGTAAATGATCCAGCTTAAGAAGCAGTTTTGCATTTTGCTGTAACTGAAATACTGACACTGCTTGTGGTTTACTCTGGAGTTTGATTTGTCCATTTACCTCATGCTGTAGTCATCTGTGTCCAAACACTTCATCATGTGCATCCAGGATTCAAGAGTATCATCAAACCATGGTTTTAAGGATGCTGGCTGTGATGGGAATCTGAAATGCAGAATTCTCAGTGTCATTGAACCCAACTCTTCCTCACCTGACCCCCAGGACTGATTTGGAAATGAGACAATAATTGGAAAATTAGAGTCATGAAATGTACCCATGCAACTTACTGATTTCTGCTCATGTGATTGAAATGAGCTGGTTATTAGAAAAAAGGTGATTTCATCATACATGGTCTGTAATGAGCTTTGTATGCTCTGCCTGGGACTTGGAGGCTGAGTCGGTGTCTTTTTGCCTTGACTTTGTCACAAGCAACAGGGCTTCTGAAATATGAGTGTAAAAGACGGGTGAAGAATCATTGAATCAGTGATTTAAACAAAAAAGTTCTGGCTTTTCCAGGCTCTATCCCAGGGGCTAGTGCAGAAGTGACCCATCAGGACACGGTAGATTGATGTAACAGAAAAGCAGAATCAATCTTGTTCCCTCTTCTTCTTTCCCCATGTCCCACGGCTGTGCTGGGTTCGCAGGGTTAGCAAGCTAGAATATGTTTGTGTTGAGAAGAGGAGCAGACATGACTAAGGGACACATGGGAGCTAATATGGGGAGCAAGAATTTGCTGGTTTTAGATAGCCACTTTTCTGACTGAGTGCACTTTAAGCACAGATCAAGTCAGCCATCCTGCAACAGGTTCAAAGGAGGTTAGGTGAGATCCCATCGCAGATCCAAAGCTGCAACCCTGCTGCCTTAGCTCTTCCAGAGAAAAGGAAAGTTTTCAGCTCTGGAGGCAATTTGTAAAGGTGAGTGCAGTGGCCCAGGCTTAGCTTCTTGTTAATGCTCTAGCTTACCCACGTGCTGCTGTCACTGAACTGAAGTCATGGGGCATTTCCAACCAGCTGCAGGTCGGGTGTTTTCTGGTGTGGTTCGTGTGTCATTCAGAACAACAGTGAAAGCGAGAGCTTGAAACACATTCTCCATGTGTTAAATCTTGATGGACAAGAAGAAAGGTGGGGGATCTGCCCAACTCTCCTTCTGTGTCGTGCAGCAACACAGTAATCCCAAAACAAGGACTGCAAGATGTTTCATTTAAAGCTGGAATTACTTCAGCGTTGTATGCTTACATCCTTCCTGTAGGTACAGCGCTGTCTTGAATGAGTTCCCATCATGCTGTCAAGTTTGGTTATTTTCCTGTCAGGTCGTGCTGTGGCTCCTGCATGGTTTCTTCTTTTGAATTGTCTTGTTGGCTTGTTTTTATAAGTTAATGGTGCAGGGGGGAGAAAAAAAAAGAGTGGTACTTATGGGAAGACAGTGTGCATACACCTTGTCGGCAGGGCTGACTGCAACACAGCCGAGACAGATTAGCACAGCACTGCCTGTCTAAAACAAATAAACAACAGCTGTTTATCAGACAGGGCTCAGCTTTCTCCAAGAAGAGGTAAACAGATTTATGCAGATGAACCTCCCAGGTGCCCTTGCAGCACAGCATCTTTCATGGCTACTCGGCCTTCCTTATGAGTTACAGCCAGGACAGACGAGCAACGAGATGCAAGGTTAGCACAATAACACAACCATTCGCACAGTGCCAGGGCGGTTTGTCATTGCTTTATGTTTAAAGCCCATATTTAATAGTAATGTAGAATTAATCATAGTGCTGATATCACTGTGAATGGAAGAATTTGGTGTATACTTCAGTATTTTAAGCCTATAGCATGTGAAAAAGCAATTTATTATAACTCACTTGTTATTCCATTTGTGCCTAAAATACTATGAAGCAAAATTTATGGCTGTTTGAGGTTGAAAGAAATTGGGATCAGCAAAAGTACTTTTCTGACTCTACATTAAGACAGTGCAGTTGCTGTCAAACTGCTTAACTTCATGGACCTTTAATTTTTTATAACCATCCAAGTTTACTTGAAATTCAGCAATGCTACAGGAGTCCACTACCGCAAAAGGATTGCTCCTCTCTCAGTTCATATCTGTCTGCCACAATATCTCCTTTAATTCTTCACATAAATTTTCCCTGAAGCTTCTCAGGTGACCCTAGCCACTTGCTGCAAAATCTGGTCTTGAAAACAGATGGGATATTATTTTAATAATGTAGACTTAATTACACAGTCTGGATGCTGGCTCTCAGAAATGTCTGATCATTTATTAAGAAGTTGTTGGAAGGAAAAATTGGGAGCTGCAAATTTTGGGCAACACTCTGGGGAGTTCAGAAAGAGAGGTTTGCTTCAGTTCTCATGGTGTTACCACTAACTCATCAGAAGTGTAAATAATCTTAAATAGTGTTGTTGGTTATTTTGAGGCAGTTTCTTTTTTATCTCACACCGAATGGGGCAATTGGATTGCAATTTCTACTTTTCTGTTGGGATTCTGAGTCTTTTAAAGTGTCCTTGGGCTCCTCTTAATACAAGATTGTTTCCCCCGCAGCTTTCTTGACTGCTGCTATTCAGGAGACCAAGAATGCAAATACATGGTTCATCAATACAGTAAATCCTAGATACTGTAGTGATGAGTGCTATAGAAATACTTGCCAAGAGAAAGAGGAAAAAACCCTTTTCCTCTGCTCTGTTACGTAAATTGGTGCCATTTGAGCTTTTTGAGATTAGGACTTTCCTCACCCAAGTGCATCACTTAACATTTCAACACATAATGTTTCAGATTTCTCAAGGTGCTCCTTAAACACTTAGCTAAACCAGGTGGAGAAGGCAAAATCCACATGTGATTTGTTCTCCCTGGCTGTCACTACAGATTTAAAACCAAAGTCATTTTGGATGTACCATCCTGTGCTTTAATGTTACTAATATTATTAATATTGGTAACTAACAGTTTTCAGTCTATTGAACAATTAATGAAAAGGTCAACAGGAATTCTCTATAGAGGCATCCTTCTTTACAAGGCCCATTGCTTATACAATCTTGCAACATCCATCTTCCCAAACAAGCAAACGGACCGGAGATGGCAGCTCCTTAAACCTGCCTGTGAGCTCCTAATTAAAAAGCTTAATTGTATGAAAGCCATTAGGATATTAGTCTTCCAATCGACTGGGGTTTTGATGCATTAAGTGATACCTATGTTGCTGTGGGGCATATGCTCCTTTGGGTCGATGCGGGTGCCTACTCAGGCACCTGGGTGGTAGCAGCTGGTGGCAGATTATGGTCACTGTTGGTGATGCTTCCCTGCAGCCAGTTGGAAAGCTGGTGTTAGTCCCCTCCACCTCCTGCATCTGCAGTGCCCCAAGGGAAATGCATCTGAGCTAAGGGGTACATACCTGTCCAGCCTCTGTGGCACACGGAAGAGATGGAAAAGACGCAAAAACAGTCTGGTTTGTGAGCAAGCAGATGCAGGGCCAAGTTATGAATGCCCCACTTGAGGAGTGGGAAGAGGGTACTGTCCCATCTAATGCCGCTACTTGAGGTGACCTCTAATGCATCAGCTTTTGTTCATCAAGCTCTGGAGAAGAGTGTGTAACTCCCACTGCCCTGCCATGACCATCAGGCTGAAGCTGGGGGTGGTCTGTGCTACTACAGTTCTCAAGGGAGGCAGTAAGCATCACTGAAGAGCAGTTTAGAGATATTAAGTCTGCGTATTGCGCATCCAGACAACACTCTCATGGCTGTGCGTCTCTAGCTGCTTCCACAGTTCGTTCCAGGCATTAAAAAAAGCCATTTTGTATTTCCAGAGGAGCTGTATGGGCACTGTGATGCCAGAAAGGTGCTTACACCTTTGTCAGGAAGCAGCTGTGCTCTAGTGTCATCCCAAGAAAGAGTATGGAGACCTCCAAGCTCTCCCAGCAACCAGTGACATTTACTCATGACCCAGCATTTGCGGAGATCCTGCTAGTCACTTATCTACCTTTGTAGGTGCCCAGTAACTGGGTAGATCTAGCCCTTATGAATGACTCTGTTAGCTGAGCAGGCCAATCTTCATAGACCTCTGCACCTTTGTTAAATTAATAGCTATTGCTCTTTTGATTCTTCCTGAAAGCTTGCTTGCTATTCTCTGTCAGTCCTTGCTGTCCTAAATGTCAGTGGAAAGGATCATTGAAAGTAATGGGTTGAGTCTGTGTGTTGTGCCAATGACTTTATCCTGGGATGACCTTGTTTCTGAAGGAACAGTTGCGTTGGAGATGGCTGCGGGGTCAGGGTCTTGCTGTGGGGCAGTACTTGGCACTTCCAGCCAGCTTCTGCTCTTGCCTTAAGGTGCATGGGGGTCAGTGATTCTCCTCCCCTTAGGAATGCTTTGACTTGCCAAAGTCCAGCCTCAAAAATCTGCCCAAGTTTGGGTTTAAGCTGATCCCAACTGAAATGCAAAACTCAACAGGACCTTCTAATCTCACCTGGCCTGGCATCAGAAGTATGTGACCTTTGTTACGCCTCACAGGAGGTCAATTACTTCCAGGATCATTCCAAAGAGATTCAGGCCTTTGTAGCAGATTTAGCCCCAAAGGATCCTCTCACTGAGGACAAGATTGCCATGAGCTTATAGTGAAAACATGAGAAACCTCAAGTACTTTCCTCGCAGACGTTTTGCATGAGGCTAGCTCCGTCCCAGAGATGGCTGCATTCTGTGGGTGGGTAAAAAGATCCCTGTAGATATTTTTGCAAAGCAGTTTCAGATCCTTTGCAGCTTGCTAGAAAATTGAATTAGCTGTTTTCCATTCCCTGAATTAACCCTGATTCATTCTTCCCTCAACCCTCTCCCTCTTCCTCCCCTCCCTCCAACAGATGTCCAGCATATTAAGAGGAGAGACATCGTTTTGAAGAGGGAGCTGGGAGAAGGTGCCTTTGGGAAGGTGTTCTTGGCCGAGTGTTACAACCTCAGCCCCACCAACGACAAAATGCTGGTGGCAGTGAAGGTAAATCCCAAGAGTGAATGGCACAGAGTAGGGCAGGGGCTGGCCAGCGACACGAGGCTGGATGAGCCTGCGTGGGAAAGGGAAGCAGGGGAGGGCTGGGGGCCAGGGGAGGAGATTTATCTGGTGCCGGAGATTGTGGTAAATCCACTTAGTCACACAAACTTTCAGTGTTTCGCTTCAAGGTCGTCTGTTCTCGCCAATGCCAAAGCCTCTCTTCCTGCTGATGCAGCCAGGAGACAGACTGGGAGGAGAAGCTGGTCTGGAAGCTGCAAGATCCCGCACAGCTGCAGCAGCGCAGTGTGGAGTCCACCTTCCCTCTGCGAGGGAGCAGGCCCCTTCTCTTTCCGGATTTTATCTCTTTGAGGAACACACAGAAGCTGAAACAGAAAAAAAGGCTCAGCAAAAATGAGCACTTAAAACCTGAGCACGACTGACCAATTTGCTGGGATCTATTTTCTCTGAAAGGTTTTTTGCAAGATGGGCAAAACAACTCAGCTCGGGACTGCTTGGATAGCCACGGATCGCTCCTGTTTTGGTTTCCTGATTTTGAGCTGACACAAGTTCAGCTTGGCTTGTGCTGTGCTCTTCGCATCCTTGTGAGGGTCCTCATGTGAGCTGTGCCCCATCAGCGTGCCTCTGGGCAGAGGACCCCACTCAGGGCAGAAATGTGCTCTCCTCTCAAGTGGCACCAGTTGGCAGACACACAAGTCTAATCCCTGGGAGTTAATTGATGCCACCTAAGTCCTTGGAAGAAGATCTGCATTTGAACTGACGCTCTACAAGGAGAAAGGTTCCAGCACTCTCTCCAGGATGCTGGAGGCATCCAGTTACTTGAGAGTTGTTTTAATTATTGGCAGTTCAAGCCTTTTTTTGTCCCCTTATACTCTGACTGTGAACTGCACGATTGCACCTTTCACCTCTGAGACTGGTTAAAGCCGAGGTAGCACGGCTACCCATATGATTAATTGCCTGCTCATAAGGCTGATACCTGCCTATCAGTGTCAGCCATCCCTTGTGCGATTCTGTGTCTCAAGTCTCTGCTGAGTTTCCTTTGCATGTAGGCAGAAACAGCATCCGAACTTGTTTCTGTTAATTGGTACTATAAGCTTACATCTCCAGAGTGCCTTTCATCCTGCAAGATCATACAGATTCAGCTTTGGAGCAGGGCCTTGAAACCTGGTTTCTCGCCAGCTCTGGGATGGGGGGGCAGGGAAAAACTCACTCTAATTTGGGCCATATTATAAGTCTTAGGGGGAAAAAAAAGAAAGAAAAGAAAAAAGACTTCACATATTAAGCTGAGATTTGGCTGCATTTCCTGAATATCTCATGCTTCTGATGGAGGCTGAGAACTACCTCCCTGGTCACTGCAGCTCAGGGCAGCAGCAGGACATGCTCGTTAGGGCAGCTGAGTCCACAGCCCAGAGTCTGCCTCTGCTCTGCTTTCAGGGACTCCCTCCCAGGGCCAAAGAAAGAGGCTGTGTTACTTGTTTAAATGGACTCAGATTTTCAACGGAGCTAAAGGTTGCAGCCCTGCAGATAACCTGAGTTTTGATGTGATGGCATGGACAAGCTTCCTGTTTTATTCAGCTTGCTTCTAAAAACATCCCAAGAGATGCACAAAACCACTATTCAGCAAAGAGTGCTGAGGTTACAGAGTCAAGTACTAGAAATGCTGAAGGGGCTGGTATTCAGGGCATGTCCTCTGAACACATTTTTCATATGTCTATGGACTGCTTCATTGTGATGATCACTCCTGTGCCTGAGAGCTCCCTACATGTGAGTGCGCTGGTTTTCACAGCCTCCCAGCGAGGTGTTGGGGTTGTATCATCCCCATTTTGCAGAGGGCATATTGAGAAGCAGGGAACTGAGCTGAAAATATCCACTTAAGTGGAGGATGGAGTTACTGACCTGCCTTTCCAGCCCTGTGGCAGCAGGTACCAGACCCACATCGAACCCTGCTGCAGCAATAAACATGGCGCTTGTGCAGACCTGGTTCTGATGCTGCGTGAGAGGGGATTTCCCAGGTACTATTGGAACAACTGACACTTTGTGACAACGGCTGCAACCTGCAGATGCTGAGTGACTTGCCAGATGTCACGCAGGCATCATGTGATGGAGGCACAAATACAATCTACCCCATACTTTCCTAGGAGTGGCATTTCAGTGGTTTTGCTGAGGCATTCCTTCTCTTCCTCCAGTTCTGGTCTTCTTTCCCTATTCTATCACTTCCAGCTCCTCTTTCCCTCATTTCTAAATGTTTGGCTGTGCTACCTTAATAATGTGTGTTTTCAATTTTTTGTGTGTGTGTGATGTTTACAAACTCACAGTCCCAACACCTGTAGAAATGATTGTATGTGAAAGAGAGGAAACCTAATCTCACTGCAGCTTAAAATATTACATGCAATGACAGGAAAAAGGGGGAGAAAAGAGTGATGGGGGAGGGGACTGTTTTCCTGGGAAAAAGAGGGTAGCATCAACTTTATGAAGATATTAAATGACTAAAAGTAATTGGGTGCCTGAGATAAGGATGGATGCTTTGCCATCTGCACAGTGTAACTAACATCCATCTAAATATCTCTAGTTAAGCTATCCCAGAGGACATGGAATTGAAATTAAATTATGCCATGTTACTAGCAGTTTGGGAGCAGAAGAGGAGATGAGGCAGTGTCCTTACTACTGACTACATTGCTGTGCATGGCATTGCACCCAGTGCCATAGACCAGCTGGAGGTGCAATAGCAGTGTGCTCAGCCCCTTACTCTATGCATAGCATTCTGATGCTCAACATCCCTTTTTGCATGTAAATTGGAGCCTGCATCTGCTGATGCCAACCTCTCCTTTGTGTTTGGGGGGATTCAAGGCAGGGGGAATAGGGAGCAGGCGTATTTATGTGTAAGTAAGGGGGGGAGCTACCTAGTGTTCCCCACCACTGAGGGGAAACCAGTGCACATCAGACTGAATCTGGGGATAACTGGAACAAGTTGCCCGGAATCCTTTTCCGCTCCTGTTAGGCTGCATGGCTAAAGCCAGAACTGGTACTAAACAGTCCTGGCATGTGGAGGATTGGGAGAATATAACTGAGGCCCAGCAACTCAAAACCAGAATTGCCTCTTCCTTAAATGTTGCAAAGACCATTCTGATTCTCGTGGCCATACCATCTTGTCAAGTGTTCTGGACTTCAACTTTTTTACTAAGTACCCCCCCTTGATACTCTGGGATAACAACACGCTGCTTTCAGACTAGCTCTCTGATGCAACTGCACAATAATGCATGGACAAGCCAGTCTGCAACCCTGGGGAACCCTCCCTGGTCACTGGCTGCACCCACAGTGATATCTTCATAGCAACTTGGCGACATTGGGCTAGTCCACTGAGCCCACAGGCTACCGTGCAATGGCAATGTGGAAGATGAGATATTCTAACTAAGGATACCGATTTCAGCATCTGTCTGCCAGGGGAGCTGTTATAAACAGCAGGGAAGAAAAACATGATTTTAAAAATCATGAGAAAAGACTTGACAGTGTCCTTCTTCAGAGGCAGTTTGAAAAATCCACACAATAACTGCACAGCCAGGCAAATCCATCTTCTGAATCAAGGCAGTGTAGTCAGCTATTTCAAAATAAAAGACAGATAGCAAGGACTGGCTGGCTCAGGAATTTAATAATAATGAGATATGAAGCCATTCACCCCTAGGTCACCAGTACAAATCCTGCCCGAGTTGGGAATAATTGGAAGCTATTACCCTCTGAGGCATGTTTGCTGTTGCCTGGGAAATGAGTTGGGGATCCCACTGGGCCGGTAACTACATGAACAAAATGCCGAGGTGGTGCCACCGGCACCTACCACCTGTCCTCCCAATGCAACCATGCCAGTGGCAGTGGTTCCACTCCCTTCCTTTCCTCATCAGCTCCTCTGTGACACTGCGACCCATGTGTTCTGGCTTTGCCCCTACCTGAGCCCACCCTGTGTGTATCTGTGCCCCTTCTTTCAGGCACTGAAAGACCCCACCTTGGCAGCCCGCAAGGACTTCCAGAGGGAGGCAGAGCTGCTCACCAACCTGCAGCATGAGCACATTGTCAAGTTTTATGGCGTGTGTGGTGATGGTGACCCACTCATCATGGTCTTCGAGTACATGAAGCACGGGGACCTGAACAAGTTCCTGAGGTACGTGTGGAGGAAGGCATGGGAGATGCTGTACAGCTGCTCTACAGCCTCATTGTGGCTTGTTATACATATCTGGTACAGCAGTTACACCACTGCCACGTGAATGCTGGTGGGTTGGATAATGAAAGATGCTTGTTTCAAGGACAGCTTGTAGGAGATGCTGGTCCTCATGAGATTTGGTACTTTATTAGCCCTGCCCCAGCATTTTCTCTTAGGTAGTCTCGGGGGCGGTCCCTGTGAGCTATGGAAACCAGACTTTTCTTCTCCCACCTCAGCAAGTTTGAAGCTCCAGGAAGCATGGCTGCAATCCGTCTCTGCCCTGTGGAGGTAGAAGGGCTTGAAGCCATGGCTGTCAGCAGCTCAGAGTCCCATCCACCCAGCAAAGCCATACCCTGCTGAAGGAGGAAGGCTACTATCCATCACTCCCCATGTCACCCAGCTCCAGCTTCAGTAGCACCAGAACCAAAACATTCCTTCGAGAAACTTGCTGGAATCCTTGGTCTGATTGGTATCCTGGGTATTTATTGATGTCTAGTTCTCCTTCCTATATTCAGAAAAGACCTGAGAGATGTTGGAGGGGTCTCAGGCAATGCCTGTGGAGTCCAGCCCTGGTCCTTGTTCCCTAAGCTTTATCAGACAGAGACGCTCACTGAGGTACAAAATATCCTAGGCCCATGTCATCACGCTACTCAAGAAGCTAGGCGAGGCCTGAAGAAGTGCCATAATTGCCTTCCCTGCCTCTAGAGAGATACAAATTTCTGGAGGACCCCCCAGTCATCATTCAGCCATTTGATCAGCATAAGGCAGATCATTTGTGTGCCCTGAATCTGCCAGCGATGAGGGGCAGGGAGCAACCGTGGGAGGATGTTTGTGGTGCTGTTCTCCCACGATACAGAAATTACCCACTGAAACCTGCGTGCAAGTGGAGTGGTACTTGCCTCTTGAAATAATTAGTAGTTTTATTTCCCAGTCTTTAGAAAATTGGACCCTTGATATTTTCCTGTTTTGACTGCTAAGTGTGAACATGATTGCAGCAGGAACAAGAAGCTTGAGCACAGCAGGTATAGATCTGGGGTTGGGATACACGCAACGATTATTTTTCCACCATCACAGTCAGTTTCTGACCAGGAAACACAGCTCCCTCCATGAGGTTTTAGTTTCTAAGCAATCATCTACACCAGAAGGGGGAAGGACCCCAAAGGTTTCTTTGTCCTCATTTTAGCACAGTTGTGGGTAGATTGAATATGATTTTATAGCTCAGTCCCTGTCTCAGCCTCTGGATACATGACATCCTTGACAAGGTAGGATGAGTGGAGGCTGATGCTACACTAGCTTTGCAGAGCTCCTCATACCCACATTCAAGGGGGAGCAGCCTTGATTACCTTGGTGTCCTGGCTCCAGCTGGGATAGAGTTAATTTTCACAAGAAGCTGGTTGGGCTGACCCAAACAGCCAATCAAATGGGATGTTCTATATCATGTGATGTCATGCTCAGTATTTAAGTGGGGAGCTGGCTGAAGAAGAGGCTTTTTGCTACTCAGGAGCAAGCTAAGCATTGAGTGGTGAAAACACTGCATGTTGTATATGCTTTGTATCAGTATTATTGATTGTTTTTTTCTTCTCCCTTTGCCTTTCTGTTAAACTGTTCTCATCCCAACCCATGAGTTTTTGCCTTTTTCCTCCTGATTCTCCTCCCCATCCCACTGGGGAGGGGGAAGGAGTGAGAGAGTAACTGCGTGGTTCTTTGTTGCAAAGTGAGGCAAAACCACGCCACCTGGGACCCTCTCCTGTGGTACCCTGTCTTGCAAGGGCTCAGCAACCTCCTAGCAGCAGTGGATTGAACTCTGCCTGCAGGCATGAAACCGTGCATTGGGCTAAAACGGTGTTTTAGTGAAGACTGGAGACGCAGTGTTAAGGACAGTGCCTCAGCTTTCTGACTGGGGGAAGGCAGTCTTAAATAGAGCATGAGACACCATGTTCTTGAAGTGCTTCACAAGGAAGAGCAGAAAATTGACCCATCTTTTTTCCTGGCAGAACCAGTAACCTTATCTCTTTAGAGAAGGTAGACATTACAGCTGAGACATAGCCTCCTGCTCTGTTCTAACTGACCTCCCAAACAGTTTAGTCCAAAACTGGTTCTCACTGTCACAGAGGTATGTCTTGTGCCCACTGCATTGCCTCATGGAACTGCTTCGCACAACAGTGTGCTCCTAAGGCTGATACTGTGCTGAAGCCATGCACCCCCCCATCCCCATCTCCCAGCCATTCCCTGGGATATCTGAGAAACACTCGCAACCTAGGAGACCAGGGCCTGTCCCTGTGTCACTGGAGACAAAAGCTCGTTGTTGTATTATCTTTGGCTCTTACAAAAGAAAAGAAACTTTCCAGTGCATGGTCCCCAGGATTACAGCCGCACATCTTCCAGCTGTATTTGGCTGAGATTTTCCTTCTCATGCATCTGTGGAGCAAGCAGCTACGAGCTCCCTTCTCTGCATGTTGGTGTGTGATAGGCAGTGAAATCCCTCTGTGTCCCAAAGGAAGCTGGCTTTTGGGACAAAGGACCTTATACCTAATAAATGGGAACTTAAAACTCCTAAGGGGGCATACGGAAAGAGAGTCTTTGGCTTTGTTTGTCAGGTCGGCTATCTGCTGGTGGGAGACTCTGGGGGACAGGGGCTGTAAGGGGTCAGAGAGGGTCAGTGGTGTAGGAGTGCCTGGCATCCCTCAGTAAAAAGCAGTTTTTATTGTGGCATGATTCACCCAGTCCACAGCAGGAGACAGTTGCTCCCAGGCACTGGAGGCCAGGGACACTGGGAGTCTGTAAGAGACACTCATATGGACTCTTCCCAGTTTAACTACAGAAATTGGAAAAGAAATAAAATGGAAGAGGCTCACTTTAGACCCAGTTTCCTAGAGAAAAGCACAATAAATAAATTCCCCTAAGTGTTGTTAGGCCATTGTGTGCTTCCCACAGAAGACAGAGAATTTTATTTGTCTGTAAAATTAACTGGTGTGGCAAGAGGAAGCACTAGGATCAACACCCACCAGATGGCCTAGAGGTGGCATCTATTGGGATGGTTCTACATGCCTCCCAGGGGCCCTGTGTGTGAAACCATTTCTGGTGTTACAACAGCTTACCCTGCTCTCTGCACCAGGGGACACTGCAGTTGTGGTGTCCTGGCTAATAGAAAAGGGGTAGTGAAAAGATCCTGCATGGGGAAATACAGACTTTGCTCTGCAGGGAGCACGGCATCCTTGGGGCTGGTGCACACAGGGGCTGGAGACTGCCTGCAGGATGTCTGTGGCAAGGCTGGATGCTGCCTGGCACACAGACTTGCTGCTCGGGGGTCGGCAGCAACCGCCTTCCCTCTCTGCTCACTGAGTATCTCCACCGGTTCTTCCCTCTCCGTCTGTCACTGGTTTCCTAGCTTTTGTTTGCTGTCTGTGGCAGCAGCACATTTCAAGTAGGGATATTTGCATGTTGCCTTTACAGACCCTCTTTGCAGTCTATAGCAACCCTCTTTGCAGTCTATAGCATGTTGTTGCCATTTGCTGTTAACTCAGAAAGGCAATAGAATTTGTTAGAAAAGTTGCATAATTGTGATGTTTATATGTCAGTCCTTCCAGTGCAGTGGCCCCACATTCAGACTGTCTTGGGACAGAAAGAGGCACTTCAGCAGAAGAAGCCAGAGGGGCAATTTTATTCCCCATGTTGGCAAAAGCTTCCACGACTCCATAATAGAAAGAATCCCCAACAGTTCTTTAACAGGGGATCCACACAATCTCAAGGCCTTTCTGTAAAGATGAAATAAACCCGTTTCTCCAAGAAGAGATGGGCAGATCCCTCTCGTATTCCCTGGAGGTTTCTTGACGCAACTTAACAGGAGGGATATTAGTACATTAATTTCATAAATGTGTTGATACCTCTTTCTTTTGGACTATAACCATGTGGGATGGAGAAAGGGAGGAAGATGTATGTATTATATAGGACATACTGAGATGTGTCCTATATAGTAAGATGTACAAAGACCCAGTGAAATAAAGGTGTTGGTTGACCATTTTTTAAACACCATGTGTTCCTTCACAGACATTTCTTTGGAGGCCATTATTGTATTTGAAAAAGGTGGCAGTAATGAGATAGTAATATATCCTTCACTTCTCACATAGGAATGTTTACCTTTGATGACAACAGGTATCAGCTGCAGCTGAATATGGTGTAACTGCAAGGCATGACTGGTACAAACTGTCCAGCACAGTTTTAGAAGCTATTGTTTGTCCTGCTTTGCTGTTCTTGGCTAACCTGCTCAGTTCTGGCTCAGCTTCACCTGCTGTCAACATCTGTGGTTGCCAGCAGGTAATTTCCTGGGGTAAACCCATCTGTAGGCTGTTTAAATAAGACATCAAGGAGTCATTTCTGCATACACTTTTCTGCAGCCCCTCCTTGCCCTCAGCAGTCCTTCCAGTGTGCTGCTGCTCCCACCATGCCCACAAGCTTCCAAGACTCCTGCTGCCGCAGTGCTGGCCCCAGCCAGCTCATCCCACATTCACTGCAGCATCACACACTTGTGGCTCCCCAAAACTACCCCTGGCTCTTTAGCACTGATTTCTGGAGTTCCTCTTCTCTTCCAGCTGTCCTTTCTACCAGGAGAGAACCTTCAGGGCTGTGTTCCCAGTGGCAGGGCAGCAGGAGGTAGCTGAAGAGGGTAGCATTTGAAAAACTATCATTTGAACTCCAAACACCCAAATGTTAATCCCTTGGTGCACCCTCAAGCCCAACAGAGCAATTAGGGAACAGAGACAAGGGAGGCACAGTTTGGATCTTCCTGTGGGTTGTTCAGTCCCATGTCAAGAAGGAGGGAAAGCTCTGTATGTGCAATTACAAATTGCTGTCTCTCTGTTGGGTTACCGCTGATGACAGGGGTGAAATGCCAAGAGTCATTTCAAAGAGAACAGTATGAAAGACTCAGAGGAGATGCTATACTGTATCTTAGTCACAAGGAGGAAGGTCACAGCAAAAGCTCTTGCTTTTCCCTAAATATGAGGGCTTTTGTTATTCTACCTTCACATAGGCTACAACAGGGTGAGACGCACCAGGGGAAGAGACATCACAGAGGGAGCATGGCAAAGACAGGCTTGGTACACAGTGAGGAAGGGGACTAAAAAGGGCACAGGACAGCAATGAGACTGACCGTAAGTCCTGCATTTACAATGTACTTGGTTCAGCAATATATTTCCTTTTGTTGTGCAGGATGTTCTCTACATCTGCTGACATCCAGGTCTAACCTTTGCACCTGTGCTCGTGCCTTCACAGTTCACAGTACCTGTGTTATCTCTGGGATAGCTTAGGGTATAAAAGGTATTTTCCAGGGATGAAGCTGCTTGTGTTCACCTGAAACCTTTTCTGTGATCTCTGGCTGTATTGATATCAATCAGAGGGCAGTTGTTTGGCCATATGGTGTTCAGAGGAAATAGGGGAGGCTGTTTGGGATTAATAAAGAGATCAGGTAACAAAAATATGATGGCTGTGGAAGAAAAGGGGATGATATCTCTACCTCTGGGAAGGTTTCCAAGGTATAAGAATTAACTGGAGCAAACATGTAAGTATCTGGAGGCTCACTAGTTTTCGCATATGTCTTGCCAGAGAAGAATGTCCATGTTGCATCAAGCCAGTGATCCCTCTGTCCTGGCAGTCTGTCTCCACTTGCAGCCATGAGAGATCGCTTGCAGTAGGGTAAGGATAGGAGAAGGATGTATGGCACCCACTCACCCACCAAATGTTCCCTCAACCTCCTGTTCTCTTAAGCTTTTATTTTTTCTTTCCACTGGAGCTGTGTGTGCATCCTCACAGTGCAGACTTGGGGGCTAGCCCCCACCCCAGCAGGAACAGCGACCTTGTGGGATTCCTATCTTCTGGTCACTTTTGAGACCCAACTCTATGCTTTTTGCTTCTTCCTCCCTATAGGGCACATGGCCCAGATGCTATGATCCTCGTGGATGGGCAGCCTCGACAAGCCAAAGGGGAGCTAGGGCTATCCCAGATGCTCCACATCGCTAGCCAGATCGCCTCTGGAATGGTGTACCTTGCCTCCCAGCACTTTGTCCACAGAGACCTGGCCACCAGGAACTGCTTGGTCGGAGCCAACCTGCTGGTGAAGATTGGAGACTTTGGGATGTCAAGAGATGTCTACAGCACTGATTACTACAGGGTAAGGCAGCTCCAGCTGCAGTCTGATGCTCAGAGCAAAGGGAGACTAGGAAACGTTACAGTATATCAGTTTCTGGAGCTCTTGTGCTCACTTGCTTGGTTATTCCCTCATTGAAACATGTGCACAGATGTCAATCAGACATCCCTGAATCACTGTCCTCACTCATTTTCAGTACTGGGTGTGCTTGTAGTTCAGACATCCATGCAGGTGTCTACACACAGAGGTCTCTGTGGTACCCCAGCACACAGTCACATGCTCCGAGATGGCTCTGAAGTCATCCTGTTCTTACTTCCTTCCTATTTTTTCTTCCCTTTTTTTTAAAGGCATTGATAAATTAAAGGTAATCCAAAGACATGACAAAGACTACAGGCTATGACCTCCGGTATTACATTGAAGAAACTTAATACAGAGACCTAGAGAAAAGGCAACTGAAAGAGTGACTGATAAGTGCATAAAATATGAAAGAGGAAATAAGATGCAATTTACATTCAACCTCAAAATACTTTTTTCCAGCAGGGTCATCATTTAGACAATGCAATAATTTGCCAGAGGTAGGTTGCTGAGGGCCTGTCATTAAAGAAGTTCAGGAAGCAGGTAGATAAAATGCCTGGGTTTAGTGTAGAGGCTAATCCTGCACTCATCTCTGGGGACAGACTCAATGAGTCAGGAATGCCTTTCCAGCCTTTTCTTCTGTGATTTGTGCTCGCACTGTCCCCTTGTCTTGCACACTCCCTTTGTACCCATCTGCACTGCCCTATCTGCCCGGGATGGCAACCTCCCTGGGGGACAGCGCGTTTCTCACCCTTCCTCAGCTACAGGAGAAGCTGTGATGTGCAAAGCATTTGAAGCACACTGGAGTAGGCATTTGTCACTGGGATATGCACCAGCAGGGAAGGGCTTTTCAGGCTAAGGAGCAGTGGTTTCTATCCTGATGCTTGGAGTAAAGCTAGTTTATTTCTGGTTACAACATGGATGTTTGGCTTTGAGGATGATTTCTATCAGCTACCCGAGAAAGGGCTGACCTATGATCTTGATCTGATTCAGAAGGTTTTCTTTCTGTGATAGTCAGTTGCCAACTGTAGTTACTGTGTTGGGGAGGAGAAAAAATGTGATCAGATTGCTGCTGAGACATATGACCTCTCCCAGCCCAGGACATTGGCTTATCACTGAGCTTAATTACCATTGAGGGAACCAAACTTCACTGTGCAGCATGGAAGTCCATGTTGGGAAAAGGTCTTGCTGCAGTTACTGGGCAATGGTGAGGGAAGAGAGTTGGCTGTGGTCCCATCACTGCTGAAACTTCAGGAAGGAGTAGGAAAGAGAAGAGCCGAGGGGAGAATGAGAAGCAGCCCACGTGATTACCCATGTTCTTGTCTGCCTCCTTTCCTTCAGCCATGTTAGACCTACCCCAACCACAATAAGTGTCACATCGCTTGAGACAATCCCAGCCAACCTTGTGTTCCTGCAGCACCGAGAGCTCTCTGCACATTGGGAGAATTTGCTGCTATTGACATGAGCAGGCTGGGAGGTCCCCCAGAAAGTGGCAATTGAGATGATCTCCACAGGCCAGTCCGTTGTTGTGGGATTTTTGTCTTCTCTGTGGTGGTGTCCTGTAGACCTCATCCTGTCTGTGCAAAATGCTTTGATGAGGATTGCTCCATACTATCTCGTGCAGTGTCATAAAGCTTTTTAGGGGACTTTTCTCTGCTAACACAAATTGCCAAGCATGACCAAAGCAGTAACTAATTATCACCTGTTTACCAGAGCAAGAGCTGATCTTCAGACCAGCACAGCCTTTTGTCCTTAGCTGATTTTCCTTTCTCGGTTTTCATTGACTTTTGGTACTTTCAAAACTCTTGATCAGTAAGTCTATGCTCTGCATGCATGGAGACCTTTCCTCTGCTACAAGCAGAAGTAGTCCTAGAAGAAGGGTCTTAGCAATATACGGTTCTGATTGCCCATATTTAGACCGGTGGCACGAGTGGCAGAGGGTTTACGTGACTTTCCCAAGACCAAAGCAGGATTCAATGGCAGAGATGGAAAGCCCATCCAGGTCCTGTATTCCCCCCAGCAAAGAGCAGAAGTCCAGGAGCCAAGTGTTCCTCACCTGTCCTTCAGCCACAGCCCAGCCACACTCCTTCCAGCATATGAGAAGAACCCAGATAGGTTCATTTCTCAATCACCTTCTCTGATCAGTACCTTGTGGGACATGTTTACTAGGAGAGCACATAGAGTTGATCTCATTAGTCACCCTTCTGGTGCACTCACAGTTACGGTGACAGGCTCTGTCCTTCCTCATCCACCACTATCTTGTACCTGTCCTCTCCTTCTGCCTTTGCACTGCACTGCCACATTCATTCTCTGCAAGAACTGGTGTGAGCCTTGCCGTCTCTGGACTGGGAAATCTGTTTGGTTTCTGTGTGGCAACCTGCACTTCGAAGTTCCCTATGAACACGACTGATTAACCCTTTGAACAGAAACCTGCTTGTGACACTAATGAAGGCACATGGGTCTTGTGAATTGGCTGTATTAGACTTGACTTTAACTTTGGTAAGAAGAAGCATTCACTTTCTCCTGCAAACATAGATGAGAAAAACAGTTTGACTTCACAATCATGAAAACTGGCTCTTCAAGGCTCCTGAGACAACCCTTTTGGGTGCATAGACCCATCACAAAATCCACCAAGGTATCTCAGCGAGGGCTTTTGAATGGATACAGATACAGAGCAAATGAGCTCCACTGTGAGAAATGTGAGAACCAAATGGCTCCTGGGTCTCACCTATGGAAGGTGGAGAGGTGGCTGAAGAGTTGAACTTTAACTCTTTGGTGCTGTCACTGGTCACGTCTACAACCTGCCTGGTAGAATTCCAGTCTGATTCTCAGTGTTTGTGCACAGCAGCTCTCCCCTGTCAATGGTCTGCTGTTCCCATCAGTAGGACCTGGAGCAAAGCTGCTTCAGGTGGTTTCTAGAAAATAATGCTTGATGTGTCCAAGCTGCAGTCCAGGGAGAATACTGTAATTTTTCATTTTCTGGGGACACAGTTAAGGATTCCACCTCGAAGCTGACACAAAGTGACAGGTCTGGAGCTCTCTGCAAGCAGACTCACTTCAGCCTGCTGGTTTCCTGTGTTTGCTCCTGCCCAGGCCCCACGAGCACAGATAACTGGGCATGTGGGTATGTGAGTGTGTTCCAGGCTGAGGATTAGCTCCCAGTCATTTCCTTTTTTCCCATTTTTAATCTTTTAAAACAAAGAAAGAAGACCATCTGGCTCCTGCATTTGTGGGATGAAAAAATGCTTTAACAAAGGTGAACTGCTTAATTTCCTGTTACACATTTGGATACAGAAAACAAACATTTGTGTAACAAAAGCAGCAGAGAGGCTTGTTTTCCCTCTCTGCAAGGCTCTCCATGTTCTGCCTGAAGACAGATGCGTCCTTTTCCTTGTGCATCACAGAGGGACCCCATCAGATGGTGCCTTTAAACCTTCTTTCAACAAGACAGGATGGCGAGAAGATGGTTGTGGAGGTTGTACTGCCCCAGATCAAAGTGAGTGGGACAGCAGGTGTAGGTGGTGGGGAGAGGTGAAACAGCATCTGATTAGAAAGCCGATGAAAGTGAAGGGACTGAGGAGATGAGGAGAAGTAGCCCAGCATCTTTGTGAAAAGTAAAGGCGGAGATGCTGAAGAAGCGTTTCTGTGATGTGTTGTGTAATGTGCTGTGCAGTCATTGGTGTGGGTCTCTGTGGGAAGGCAGGATAAAATATATCCATATTGGAGAGAAAAGATTTCGGTGGATTTTGTTTTCCTTGTTGTTTTCTCTAAAAAAATGTGTGAGTAGGTGATTTTTTTTAGGTATGACTCAGGACTGTGACAGCAGGTGGTGGGACGCTACAGGTCAGGGAAGTTGTGCCTCAGCCAAGCTGAGTGTGGCATAGAGACTGCAGCAAGTCAGGCAGAAGGTGCCCGCCCAGTGCTGCCTGGGGAGCTGGAGGCTGCCACAGGGGCTAGAGGGGTTTGTCCAGAGCTGGGAACATCACCAGGGCTGGGTTTAGGACCCCCAGCTGCTCTTTCACTCAGCAGACTGGGGCTTGGTTGCTCCCTAGTCCTGTGGCTCTGAACTCACCTGAACTCTGGTAAACTCCAGATCATTTTCCTTTTAAACCCCGAAATGCGTAATTCAATTCCAAAACAAAAATCATGTGGCAGCTGCCCAGAGAAAAGGCAATATTTCTTCATCTTTGGAAGAGAACAGTCTTAACTCGTAGTCAGAAATCCAGAATAACTTCCAAGGTAATGTCCTGACGTGGGTGGGACATAAGCAGTGAAGACACATATCAACTAGAGAGAGGATTTATGTAGGCATTAAACCTCATTATGACTTCCCTCTGTCCAGATCTCCTATGTCCTACCCTTCTGGCATGCTGCCCCAAATCTTGGCCTCTGCTTAAAAGCTCTTAGGGATTTAGCTCCATCCTTTCCCAGAGGTCTGTCCTGAGTGTTCTCCTCGTCACAGTTCATCAAGTAGAGGATACCTGCTTGTCAAAAAAAGACACATGCAGGATTTGCGAAGGGCTCTGAAAGTATGTTTCTATTTCTAGCAACACAGACTTAAACATAATCACAAAAAACGCTCCCTGCTTCTGTGTCCTCACCACTCTGGAGCATTGTTTGGATTTGGGAGAGACGAGGTTTGCAGGAAGAAGTAATATCTTTTATTAGAACATATAATATTGTTGGAGGGGAAAAAAGAATGAATTTTAGACACACAAGCCCTCTCTGAGCATTTTTGTTGTTGTTGTTTTTCAGTAGTATCAGTTGTTTAATAAAAGATTAATATCTCTTCCTATGAACCGTGGCTCTCACATCCTTAGACCATCAGAATCAAAACAATGTTTCTGCTATGACTTTGGCCTTAGGTCAATGTTCTTTAAAAAGTCTAGGATCCTTCTGGCAGAAGCATCCTCCTCTAAAGCAGAAGGTTTACTGTGTAAACATTTTCTTTCTTCTCTGTCTTTAAAAGGGCTAGTGAAAACCCCATATATTTTATAATATTCAGTATCCATTGTCAGGTTGCTTTCTGATGACCATCTCCCATCTAGGCCACCTCTTTCTCTAGTTCTCTGGAGTTCAGAATTGTTTTCTTTCTCCCGGGTACAGTTGGCTATTTTTCCAGTGAAGTTTCCATGCAAGTAATAGATCACCAAGGTTTAGCAGCTGCCTGGGTCATGCTCCTTTGGAGGCTCATTCAGCATGGTAGATAAGACCAATAGACAAGCCTTACACTGAAAGCAGATTTAGTCTGACCCTCACTCTCCTAGATAGAGGGTGCCTAAATGATCACAGCCATCATTGAATGGCGCTCTGTTCCCACCAGCTTTGAACTCACTGCAGAAGTTTAGCTGTACTCTTCCACTGGCATTTTTTGTGCATCCTTGACAGGGTTCCTTAATGCCCATGTTTATCCTTCAGCTCTGCAACACCTGATTTTGTGTCCCTTGAAGCTCTCTCTGTTGCTTTACAGTCCATCTCTTGCAGCATGTTTACAGCATGAGAGATCGATCCTTGCGGAGGGAAATTGCTGCCCAGTCCTGTTCGCACCAGGAGGGAGCCTGCAAGAAGTGTGCTAGGGCTCTGCAGCATCGCCTACAAAGGCAAATGCCAGCAGGCAGAGGGGAGGAAAACTGCCTCTGAATTTCTGTCTGGGATATGGTACTGACCCACGTTGGGGTAGGGGGGGAAAAGCTGCCGCTTTGAGGTATTACTGTAGACCTGGTATACACTGGCAGGATTAGTCAGCTCCAGACAGAGTGTGAGCCAGACTCCGTACATCCAGGCAGCGTGTTCAGGCTCTGTTTCAGCTTTGATGGGTGGGGTAAAGCAAGTTCAGTCCCTGGCTGTGCTGACTCTTGTGTGCAATCTTGTGTAGATGCTGCAATGTGTGTGCCACGTTCAGCTTCCGACATTAGTACCATTTCCAGCACCTAAGCGCTGTGCAGATAAGCATCACCTTCTGTCTCTTGTAGCCCTTCTCTGAGGTGAAGAATACAATGTGCTACTCTCTCTCCATCCTTTTTGCTTGTGCGCTGGGAAGGTTTCATCTCTGTAAATGTACGTTGCACTAAGGAAAGGACTTAGAATGAAAAGTACTTTAATTTTCTGCTGTACTACGTGGGATTCTAGTGAACGTGTCTTGCTTTGTCATACCTATATAGGTAAGGGCAGGAAAGTCTCATAGTGACCTGGAGATGTGACCTGGAGACCCCTAGTACTGATACAGAGGGGCCAGCCAAGCAGAGCTACAGTCTTTCTATGTGCAGGAGCCCCTGTCTGCTGGTGAAAGTATTATGTGCCCTTCTCAGTATCTGTTTACCCCACATGTCCCACTGCCCCAGCCCCTGATTTGCTCTTTCTTTCTCTGTTTTCATTGCCACCTCTATGCCCCATGAGGTGTGGATGGCTCATGCCATGGTGCTTTACAGCTGCCCTGACTGGTGGTTTGAGGGCTGAAGAACCCATTTCCCCCTAACTTGCAGTAGGGTTGGAAACAAGGGAGGTGAGGGAACTGCTCAATGTGGGTTGTGTGGGTTAACTGTCTCTGTGCTTGTCCTGGTGTGTTCTGCATGCAGGAAAAGTCAGTGTGATATTGAATGTGCTGGTCTTTGATATCTCTGTGGCTCCTATAAAAACCTCTGCAAATTGAATTTGCGGCACAGTTCCTTAACTCCTGAAAGGAAGATGTAACAGCATCATCTTGTGTTTTAGCCAGATATTTTTCCTCAACATTTCCCCATCTCTACACCGAGGGAAAAAAACAAATGTTGAGTCTTTTTTTTTTTTCCCCCTTCCTTCTATTTGAAATGTTAAGAGCCCTTCACACAAAGCAACTCAAGTGCAAAGGAATTAATTGGGGAAATTAGATTGTGTTGTATTTCTGGCATTTTCTCAGAAATAGTAATTGCCCTAATTCTCCACCCTGCCAAGACCTCCTCCCGCACCCTGTTTCCCCCCTCTTCTTTTCCTCACTGTCTACCTGTCTTTCTCCTGCTTGAGTTGCTGTTTTCATGCTGTTGCCATTTATTTCATTTCAGTAATAAGAAGGATGTGGCAGGTGAAGAGCTCTCGCAATCTTGTGACATCTTCTTTGAAGCACAGGCACAAAAGAGCAGTTTGTTTTTGGGAAATAAAAACTGCCTGCTATGGTACTTGACCTCCATGCTTATGTCTCCTCCTGCTTGGGATATGTTGCTGCTGCATTGCAAGTCATTTGGCTCAGATTTTTTGTTTAATATAGTCTCATTGTTCACCTAAATACTGACCTCCATGGTTAACCCCTCTATCTTCCCCCCAAACCATCCAAACCCTCACACACTGAGAGCTAATCAAACTTATGATCTTCCAATCAAGCTCAGCCCCATTCCCAGACATTTGAAGTGAGGCTTTTGCTTTCTCCCAACCATTGGACTGAGCTCCAGAGAGCTGGGAGTTCAAAACCTCTTCAGTTTAGCTTCCTGATGGTTTTTAACTCCTGACCTTCCATTTGCGGAGGTCATAGATGTAACCAAATAGGGAGGAATTGTTGATTATTCAGTATTTCACAACCTAAAACACCTGGTGATGTTCATAGCATGTTATAATCCAATGGAGATACTACAGTGGTTAGAAAAGTGTTGGGACTCCTTGTCTCAGGAGACGGTAGGTGCCACCAGCTGAGATGGGCTGAAAAAGTGATTGAATGGAATTGTGGAAGAAAAGTAATCTTTGAGGAGCTAGCAAACACAACATACTTCCCCTGTTTCAGGAAATCCCTGTGCCACTGGATTTACTGAGGACCGGAAGTCTATTGTGGCGCATATGCTGCGGGCTTTTCTGTTTCCATACTCTCCCCTGTGCATCTCTGACTGAGGTCAGTGTCCCAGCTGACTGGGCTTTAGCTGTTCTTAAAAGTTTTCCAGGCTGATCTCTGCTTTCCTGGGAGCTGGGGAGAGTATTGGGAGTAAAATGCTGGACCCAGCTGAGGGGTAGTGACACCATCTCCACGAAGTCGGAGATCCAGTTCAGTTCAGAAAGCTGGGATTGTTTTTCGACGTAGCCAAACTACCCAAGCCTGTTCGCCTCTGCTGTGAAAACTTGAGACAGCAAGTTTCCTGCAGGCATTTCAGAAGCCCTTTCCGTCAAAACAATTCCCTTCCCATAAAACTTAACTAAGGAGGGCAGGGCTCTCTTCCATTTTCAGTGGACCCTGCGTGCAGCCAACAGATCCAGAGAGGGAAGAGAAGCTACTTGTGATCCCCACCCATCTTCAAGTAGTTCCCTACCTGCATCCTTGACTGTGAAACTGTTTTTACCCCTGCTTTAATTTGTGTTGTCCAAGTGACCATCCACCTGCTAGAGGCTGCCTGTATACGATGCGCTCCCTTCCTCCCGCTGTCCCCGCTCTGAACATCCCATTAGCCTGAAAGCTGTAAGTTGTGTGGAAAAGAGCACAGTGCCCAGTGTTGAGACAGAGAGAGACTCCTGTGATGGAGATCTCTCCAAAACATGTTCCTCTGTCGTGTCACCAGAAACAAGGAAGGATTTTGTACAGAGCAGGCCAGAGAAGTTCATGGCTCCTGGGTTGTACCAAGGTGGCCTGATTTAAACTGTAGCTAGAGCAGAAGAAGGTGGAGAACCATATGCCAGCAAGCTTCATCATTCTAGCCCCAGGTGGACCAGTAACAGTGTGTGTGCTCCTGAGAATACTGTAATGAAACATTCACGCTTTGGAAGGAGCACTGCCACTTACAGTCGAGGGAGACTTGGATGTGTAAAACACTCCCCTCTCACCTTCTCTAGGTTGTTGGACCCATTTCCCCACTGCATCCCAGCTGGCCCGGGACTTCCTCCTGCTTTCCCGCCTGCAGGACCATGATCTCAGCTCTCCTTTACCATGGGGACTGTCATGAGATCACATATCGGTCAGGAAAGGTGGGGAGCATCCCCAAACTCAGTGTGATCAGCAAAAGAACTGGAGCCAGAGAAGTTCTAAACCAGTTTAGTGTGAGCAGAGATAAATTATGCTTTGCCTCAAGACAAACTGAAGACCTCCCTAGAAAAATTAAGGTGCAAATATCTTCATCATCCTCCTTAAGATGTTTGCAAGGAAAGAAATCATTGCCTTTCTTTTTTACCCCTGATTCCTGCATGGTCAGAGTTTCTGCAGGCTTTCCCCTCCTGATCCCCTTCTGTTTCATAGTCCTGCCTCTCTCACAGCCGCAGCGAGCTCCTTCTCTACGCCAGCTGGATGGAGAAAGCCCCTATTTGCAAGCAGCTGTCTTTAATAAACAGACTGTTTAGGGCTGGGCTGTCAAAGAGACCGTGTTCAATGTACAATCAAGGGGCAACGATGCACAAAATTACACACACACACAAAATAGGATCTTTTCTCCGTGTGTGTTGAGCTTTGAAGTGATTCCACCTCTCTCATCCCCATCCAATTATATGGGCAATACATAAGACTGCTAAAGGAATTAGTGAGGGAAACCTTTACACTGCCTAATCAATATCGTTCTGCTCAGTACAAGGCATCTCCAAGGCTCTGGCCCCAGTTGTGTTCTCATTTGCCCTCTGAAAACACAAGTTCACCTTCTCACTATTTGGGCTGTGGTGACCAAGAGGAAAGCCAGCAGTGTGTCTGTTGAAAATGTTTGTTGCCACAGAGTTTCTTCCCTGCATTGAAAAACACAAAAGACGTAACACAGCACTGCCAAAATCACGTTCAGGGTTTTAAAGAGGATTCCTGTGCAGGCCAGAAAGACCTTTCCTCTTTTTCAATTGTATGGCCTTATAGAAATGGCCAGCAACCTTATAAGCAAAGACACCAGATTATGATTTTTCTGAGCACCACTGAGGCAAGATGCCAGATTTTATGGGCCACTAGACTGATACAATATAGCAAATCCTGTGTTCCACTGTGAATTCTGAGACCATATTATCAATTAATGTGAAGCATTAAAAAATCCAAATCCCTTTTAGTTCCCTGCAGTCATTAGTGACAAGATACACTATCTATAGCTCAAATGCTTTGCCAGCATCCCCTGGCAGCAAGGCAGAAACTCCACTCCTATTTTTTCCAATACATACAAGCAAAACATATGAGATCAGTGGTTTTTACAGTCAGATTCGGCTGCCTCTTCATATTTACTTAGACGGAGGAATAAATCAGGTTTGGGTTACTCTCTGGGTTAGTTATTTGTTATTGGAATAAATGCATGGTAATAGATCTGACAGAGGAAGATGTTTCTCTTTCAGCTCTGTGTTAGAGGCAGAATTTGCTTTGTTCTGCACTATATTACATTGATGGTTTTTTCCACTGCTGGATGACTTCATTTGCTCTGCTTCTTTCCAATGTCCATACCTCTGCCACAGCTGCCTGTAGGATGTGGCTTCATGTGATAGATCGGTCTTTTCTTTTTCCCTAACTGTAACAATGTAATGCAGAGGCAATTTAAACAACCATCATGAAACAATTTTCTAAGCCTTCCCCCCCACCCATTTCCTACCTCAACTTTTTGGGAAGGGAGGTGAGCCAGTCAATCACGCAGCAATCCCCCAAGCAGAATGAGCTGTCAGCTACATTCAGCAGCTCAATTTTCACCTCTGGTGTGGGGTGGGAAGGCACCCGGGGTGATGACTAGCTGGACACACCCTGAGGCTGTATTTTTGGTATTCCCAGGGCAGCTGTCAGCCTGAGCTCCTAAGTAGCACAGCCAGAAGTCTCCCCCCAAACAACCATGCTCACCAACTGCCCTTTCATCTTGGGACTTAGTCTCCTTTTTGTCCCGGTGGGAATACAAACACCTTACCAGAAAGTCAGTAGACCTTAGGCTCATCATTCACTTTTAATTTGCACACTGAGATACCTACCCCTTTTCCTCCCTTCCGTTCCCCAAATCTTTCCTGCCTTGATACACTGGAAAACATAGTGCTGTATTTTCTGCTCCATTGTTTTGCTTCCCTTGTCCCCTGCTAGGGTTCAGTTTTGCAGGCACTGGCAGGTTTGCAGCTAATCGGAAGCTGTGGGATGAAGTTTTTTCTTCCTTCCCAACCTGCAACAGTATTGATGGGACAAAGACTTTTGGGGAAGCGTAGGGTGATGTATCAGGATCTTCGCTGGGACATTTGGCCAACAGTGCCATTAACTTTGGATAACCTGAACTTACTTGAGTAAGGACATCAGGCCTGGGTCTTGTTCTGCTGGCAGAAGCAGATGGGTCCCTGCACTGTGCCCAGGAAGGCTAGTGATGGACGAGGAGCAGGATGGTTAAGTACCTGATAGGGAGGAACTGCTCAAGCCTCCTAAAATTTCTCCTGTCAGAGAGGGACTCTGGGTCCCCTGAGGGATGTAGTTCACAGTCCACGAAGAAGATTCAGGAGGCCAGAGCACCCTGTGACTCTCACCCAGTACCAGTGCTGGCTCCTCACCCTCCCTCTAAACTGGTGCAGGTGATGGTGTGGGGTGCAAGATGGTGGTGACCAGGGCCAGGGGGTCCCACCTGCCCCGTGCCCTCACAGGAAGGGTTGTGCAGTGTTAGGATATTGTAGCCAGTGAAAGACATACGGTTCGGTTAAAGACATACCCTTTCCCTTCTTGTCCCCTTGCTTCATCTTCCCCATCCCTCCCTCCCTCTCTCACCCTTCCCTTCTCTTTTGTTTGTCTCCTTCCCTTGTTTTCACCCATTCACTGTCAGGAAGGGCCGCGTCCGAAGGGCCAGTTCAGCACAGCGTGGCAGCGACAGAGACTGGCACCGCCGGCAGCTGCAACAGTGAGTGGATCTCGACCCCTGGGGCAGCTGGAAGCGGGGGACTGGTGCCGCTTGAGCATGAAGTGACACATGGGGTTGAGTGGCTTTGGGACTAGGTTGGGTCTAGTGCATTTGGCAGCGAAGGGGCTCTCGTGTGTGATGGGAACTGGACATGTTTCTACTATAGCAACTCTCTGGGGCTTGTCTGTATGGTGAGATAATATGTGATGAATGCAAAGTACTCAGTGCAATCTTCCTCCACGGGTGTTCAGGCTGTGTCTGCACTAGTGGACAGCGTGGACCATCATCTGGCTCTGACGGCAGCGAGTGCAGCACCGTTTGTCTCCGTACAGCTAAACCACTCTGCACCTCCAAGCAGGGTGGCATTTGCACTGCTTACTGGGAACTGTCCCTGACTTGTGTTGTCCTCCCAGCAGTTGCTTAACACTGTCAAATTGGCATGGACTAAAACCAGACTATATGAACAGCTGGAACATCACATGCCTGCCCTGATGCCTTTTGTTTGCTAGTCTAGACACAGCCTCGGTATCTGAACAGTTGGGTGAGTGGATGTCAACCATCACTGCCCCGCTGCTGCTCCTGTCCCTTGCCCAGAGGAGTGGCAGTGAGAGATCGGTGTGGGTTTGATGCTCTGGCAGTGCAAAGGAGTTTGGGTTTGCCAAGGTGGCAGCTGATGGGAGCTGCGCAAGGTGGCTGAGGGCTGGTAACATCTCTGTTCACCTTGCCCTCCCTCCCATGGTGGCAAGCCACCATTGCGTTGTGCTCACTGCATGCTGGAGCCTCTGCGTAGGGATGCTCAGCCCAGAGGGTCCCAGCATCCTAGAAGCCACTGTCAGCAAGCTGCAAGGCTACTGGAGGTGAGCTACAGAAGCCTGTGAGAGGAGCCAAGATTGAACTTTATTCTTCATGGTTTTGCTGCTGGCACACAAGGAAGTGCTCTGTTGATCCAGAAAGCTGGGGAGCCTTTGTTTGAGTCCATTTTGGAAGCGGATTGAGATAATCCACGCAAAGACACTGTCTGTGCAGAGCAATTATGACCCATCATAAGTTAAGGTAGGAAAGTGATGGCTTCCACACTTTATTTCTCAATAGATTCCCTGTGCCAGCAAGTCCAGCGAGATGGGCATAAATATTTGTGAAGTAGCCGTGATCAGGACAAATTACTGGGGTCCAATTACCCAAACCTCCCTGTGATTTTGCTAGGTGAGTTGTATGCTCCTGGCCAGGTGATGAAGGACTAGCTGTTCCACCATCCATCTTCCTCCCAGTGTCACCACCACTCCTCCTGCCCTGGGAGTGACTGGGATTAAGAGAATGCCTACGTGGTGTTAAGCAGCTGAGTGGATCTCACAAAGCCCTCCTGGGATCCGTGACGGAGCAGGGCTCTGGCAGCTCCTGACTGTTGCCAGAAGCACATGGGAGTGTGAGTTTAGACATCGCTGATTTTACAGGGGATATGTCAGCAGATAAGAAGACGTGCCACCGAAAGGTGATTTTATTACGTTTATGCCTTTCTGAGTCAAAATTGAATTGCAGGGTGTGGATGGGAATTTAGCTCTAAACACTGATGTAATTTTGTATCCTCAGCCCTGAAGGCAGTTTTTTAAAAATTATTTTCCCCTGTGCCCTGACATTATTTTTTTGCCTTTCAGTCATGTCCTTATGACAGAACAAATACTGGGGTTGACCTTTGCAATGTGACATAATAATATGTGACTTCTTTATAGCTCTTTTCATCCAAAATCCTTGGCACACTATGAATCTGATCCTGTAACTGCTTACCACTGGGCTTAGCACTCACTGCTCTGAGCAATCCCTGGGGAAGCCAGAGGAGCACTCTGTGCCGAAGTGCTATACCCGGTATTATCTGCAGGATCAGGTCCTGGAGAAATGTAGCACTTGTCTGTGAATAGCCACATTTTGGAGAAAGCAAGCCTTGCCCTCTCATTTATGATTTTTATTCGCTGTCAGAGTGCCATGCCCAGAACTAACATGACAACCTCCTCTTGGCTAAAATGTCATGACAGGTGATGCTTGGGTCATATTTATAGCTATCACCCACAACCTTGTTACTCACTTTTTATTATTTTTTTCCCAGCCCTGAAAGCATGGTAATTAAACTCCCTTAGCTTATCTTGCACTATTTGATCCTGCAGAAATCACAGCATTTTATCTTATTAACAAGTAGGAATTAAAGAATTAAAACTACTCAGAGGGAAAAAGGAACATAACCACTCTCCCCATGCATTTCTTGTGAAACAACTGTGCACTGTGCCCTCAGAGACCCCAGGCTGAGCCCCCGTGGCTTGACACAGGACGGGAATCCCAGACCAGTGAATGCTTGGGCTGAAAAATACTTTCTACTTTGCAATTCCAGTTCTGAAAGGGAGAGCCCAGTTAGGTGCATGGAGAAGTAGAGTCCAGCAGTGAGACCCCAGACTTGGACTGGGCTGCGGGTCCCTTCCATGCTACTGATGTCCTCTGTTGCCGTATGAAAGTCAGTTAGTTCTGTGCCTTGGTTTCCCATTGTTATAAAGTGATCCCTGTTCATCTTCTCCAAGGAGATTCACATGAAAAAAAGATTGCAAGGGATACCGTCATTATGGTGTTGGGAGACAGGTAAGTACATTAGAAATATATAGCGACCCTGTGAGCTGAGACATTTGTGGTATTGGTTCAAGGAGAGTGAATTTTGGAAGTCCTCAATAGCTGGAAAATGCAAAGAGAGAAGCAGGTAGCATCCTTGCGCCCACCTCTTCTTGGCATGTTCAGGATGGGGGGAACCAGGAGAGAGACCTGCTCCACCTTCTTGGTGATGGGAAGAGGTTAAATATGGGGATGGAGACCCACTAACCATCAGTAGGTATCTACACACTTTGCTGTTGTTTACCATCACTAGAGTACTGCATCTACCCCCACTCTTAAAAAATAAATTCATTAGGAGTAGAGAGGGGTGGAAGGGATTCCCCGGATCATCAAATCCAATCCCCTGTTGCATCAATCACATCAGATTTATCCTTTTCATAATCAAGCACCACTATTAAATGTGCTCCTAAGGGAAGACAGTCCCGGAATCTCATTGCTTTAACTCGTAGATGCTGCTAATTTCCAGACTATGCTTAGTCATGGCCCGTTTGTTAAGCAGCAGGTACCTGGCACAGAAGCAAGAAACTTAAAACAGTTTTCTTAAAATAACCACCCAGAAATCCAATCCACAGAAAAATGCTGAGGTTGCAAAGGGGAACGTGCAAGGTCATGTAATGATAACAGGGAGGCGAGCTCACACTTGCCTCTGCCTTGTAGTACAGACTTTGCATAATAACCTGCCATTTAATCGTGTATGATCCAGTTGACTTACAAGGCAAAAGTACTCACAGAACAAAGGAACTTCTTTGCTATTCTTCTCCATAATACTCATTGTGTAACCCTCTGTCTCTTTTGCTGGGTATAACTAACCCTGAGCTACACATTTGACTATTTTTTCCTTTATTGGCAGGCTTTTCCATGCCATTTATTGCTTTACTGTACAAGGCATTACCTGAGCAGCATCTTTGAGAAGTCAATGGGTTGCATTGCCCCATTTTACAGGTTAGGAAACGATGCACAGAGCCATCAGCCATATCAACCCACAGAGCTGCAAGGGCAACTTTCCTCCTCTGAAATGCCCCTGCTTTACTCACTGCAGTCTTCTTCACTCCAAACCATGCAATTGCTACCCAGCCAGAGGAAAGGGGCTGGTGCAGCACTCTGCCTTGGGGCACACAGTGTACGTTGCATGCCATGGAAGTGACGGGATGGCTTAGGCCCCTGACTTGCTGGCTTTACAGTCTTGTTCAGTTAGTCAATCAGCGTATGATTGATGAGGGGTAGAAAGAAATACACGAGTATAGGCAGAGGTGCAAAAATGCTGAGTTACTCATTGTAGCACCCATTAGTTGTGACCTAGCCCACAGAGGGCAATGGCACATGGAATCATACACGTTTAGATCGAGTCGCAGCCGTGCAGCATAACCAGCCGGAGTGACTGAGGAGCAGGGCTCACTTGACAAAAACAGGTTTGCAACTAGGACGCCACAATCCCATGTTTGCTTATTTAACTTGGCAGGTATTCAAGAGAAACAGGCGTGGGGGGGG
>Ga0065711_1001992_pt1 | contig 37568 bp, 32 predicted proteins | sample Hoacrofraction12_FD_59098 | JGI IMG/M metagenome (GOLD analysis project Ga0065711, IMG submission 59098) | Hoatzin crop microbial communities from Cojedes, Venezuela - Epithelial fraction 12 v2 (version 2) | ecosystem: Host-associated > Birds > Digestive system > Esophagus > Crop | place...
GGAGGGGAAAACCAGGTAGCCAAGAGCTCCCCTGTTATTTAGGGCAATACTTGCTGTTACACCCTGCAGAAACAGTTCCAGAGCCTCCAATATTTTCAGATTTAAATACAACAAATGCAAAATATTAGATTTCCTCTAACACTCAGCCCACAAATCTTTGTATCTTGCCCTTATGCGAGGGACAGGGCGGACTCACCCTTACCCATGCTGCCAGGCTCAGACTCTGTGCGGAGACCTGGAGATGAACGGTGCTGCTCTTCAGCCTGCCGTAAAATAAGAGGATCGAGGATTTGCAAGCTCAGTAGGGTTCTCCGTGGTCCCTCGATTCCTGGCTGTTTTTCAGACCGCGCTGCAGGTAGCACAGATGCTCCTCAGCAAGGCCACCAGCCGGCGGCTCCTGGACGACGACGGTCCGGACCCATCAGGGCAGTCCGGAGGGCAGCACCCAGCATGGGAAGTAGGAGAACGACAGGGTGGCCTCTGGACTCTTTCCAAAAGGGCTCTTAGATTAACAAGGCTGAGAAGTGCTACACCCCTGGGACTGTGAGGCCTACCAACAGGCAGTAGCCTGATGTCTGGAGATGGGACAAGTTCAAACATCAGCGCCCTGATCCTCCCTGCTGCTTCAGACAGGGCAGGAGTACAGTTTTTTACATCCTCCATAGACTGAAAAACTTTTAGCAATGCTACCAAATCCCTAAACCAAACTGATTGTACGGATTAAACAAAAGTAAAGACGGCACAGTAAGGACGACAACAAAGTTCCTACACAGGACTAGAATTCAGCTCTTTACTCCCTGGCTCGCACCTACAAGCGCCTTCTCCGATCTACCACCACAGAGCCAGGTCACAGCCACGAACATTTACAGCACAGCCACCACGATGCTCCAAGAAGGCTCTGCAATTAGCAGCTAATTGGTACAGTCTGCAGAGACATGAATAGCTCCTTGTTGTATGCCTACTACTTTCTGTGTGGCCAGTAAAGTGTTTGCTACATTTAATTCCTAGTTAAAATGAGCTGCTACTTAACATTTTAGAGGAAAATGTTCCCTCTGAAGCATTTCTTGGGTTTTGTCTTTACAAAGAAACGAAAATACAGCATTTTCCCACTACTTTTCGTATTAAGGCCTTTGACAGTTCGAAACCTGTCCTTATGAAAAGGGATTTTTTTTTAAAAATTGACTGAATACTCAAAAAAAAACAACCCCAACCCCCAGAGAACAAACATGAGCTGATTATCAGCTTACATTGGTACCTTAAGTCCTCAAGCACAGTGTAAGGAATTAAAAAATATGTCAAAATAGCACCTTTAGGAGCAGAAGAAAACACTTTTTTTTAATGCTTCAATATAAGCAAAACCCTACATACTTGAAGATCCCAAAGAAATGGGCAAAGACATAATCTCAGGTACGGAAGGCAGGTATTTATTGGGACAGTTTTTCCTCTGTAGGTGAGTAGATGGGGAACTCCATGGAAGAAAATCCATATTAGACATTACAGAAAAATCAGTGAATCTCTCTACTGAGATAATGGATCAAGTTTACAGGCACAACAGTGCAGAGTAGAGGCAGAGAGAAAACGATCTGATCTGTCTTTAGAAGAGACTTCTATTTTTTAAACAGATTTTTTCCTGCATAAAAATTCTCAGGACAGTCTTTCAATTGCTTCTCTCATTTACAAGTATAATAGCTACTTTCAAGTAATATAAATTTTTATTTACTTTTTACAGCAGCTGCAGATCAACCTTGGTCTTTTTGTACAGAAACATGCATTTAAAATGAAATTGAAGTAAACTGTCCTTGGACAACAGCATCATTCTGCCCTGCTTCTTGTCTGCTTTTAGTTTTTTTATTGAAGGACAACTTGCAGTCTAAAACAAAACAAAAAAAAGATTTGACAAAGTGCAAAGAAAAAAATGAGGTAGCTGGGAACAGGGGCTTTTCCCCAGGGACGAGGCGCACTTCCAGCCACCAGTACCCGTGAACACGGGAGTGGGCTACGCGTGTTCCACCTACGGGATTGCTTAGAGATGCCCAGGTGACCTCTAACCTGCTGACGTCAGCTCTATGAGCTTGATGAAAAGTCAGTTCGTCGTGTATTAAGCACTCTCCCCACACACACCGAGCGGAGTTACAGGATGCAGAGATGTGCAAAAAGCCAGCACACAGAGAGATCAAGTTTGCGTGGACGCCCTCCAGCCCGCAGGAGCTCGTCCGAATGACCATCGGCAAAAGCAGTGCACTCCGAAGTCAGTTTGGGGCAAGAGTGAAAGCAAAATCCTGTTAATGAGAGCAAAAGACAAAACAACCGAGAGCAAAAAGCAGCATTATGGACAGGGTACGCCCAGGAGCCTGCATCTGTTGGACTGACAGGGCTTTGGGGGTCGATCCTCAGCCAGCTCCAGCCTCGAGTCCCCTCTGGCACTCGACACGCCTGCAGCTGGGCAACGTCCCAGCCACGCTCCCAAACACCGCGGGCAGCAAGGGGTGGCAGTTACACTCTGCACCAAGAACAGCCGCTTGCCCCATCGGATACACACAGCAGGGCCAGGTGCACCGTCAGGAGAATCTTGCTGTTCTACCGATACTTTTCATCCGCCCTTAATGCTGTAATGCTGCCTTTGAGGAGTCCACCAGAACACAGCTGCTGTTCACATCGATTAAAACTAAGATACGACAGAATACTCACCATACATTGTACAATATAGTCTCAGATCCTTAAATAAAGTTTCATTTGCAAGAAGCAAATCATTAGGTTTTGGAAGTCAGGGAGGAAAAAAAAAAAAGCTTACAATTGACTTAGCAGCTGCTTCCCCAAGGAAACAAACGCTAGAACAGACCCCAGTTTCTCTAAGCAATACAGAAGAGTCCTTTGGACTACTTTAAGACTAGTTCCAAAAGAGTTTGAAAGTATTTCTTACGAGGATACCTCCTTGGCTTCCCTTCAGAAAGAAACTTTAACAAGAGCTTTAAAGAATGTCAGCTCTGTTCAACTTGACCACCTTGCCAGACACCCCGGTGTACTGGTTTACTTCTAACAGTTAGGCAGACTTTGCTTTTTAAGACCTAAAAATAGCAAAACAAGTGACAAGGATGATAATGCTTTCCTGCTATCATGTGTAAATTAATTAAACAGACACTGCCTGGCCAAAGCTTTAGCATGTGAGATCATCATGGTGAGAATCTCAAGAGCAGCCAGGAATACGGTTTTTGTAGCATGCTGCTTGTCGCATACTGAAATTCAGACTTCCCAACATGGCTCTTGCTTTCATCCGGTGCGATGTTGTTCCACGGGGGTTTTTTTCTATTCTGAAACTAGTAGAGGTGGCAGCATGCTAACAGAACGCACACAAGTTATACGTGTAAAAGCAGCCCGCTGTACAGCCTGCTGAAATGCTGTCTGACTGGCTCTGCCTGGGTTTAGAACTGCAGATGTCAGAACCTTGCCCTTGACAAAAACAGAGGATGTCTTACCATCGACTGAAAAGAAAGAAGAAAGGCAAAGTAAAAACAAATAAATCAAGGGCATTAGGTCATGATTCAAAAGCAAGCAGTATTTAAAAAAACAAGTATATTTTCATGTTTTATCAATAAAATAACATTACTTACACTGGGGATGCTTCTTTCTATCCTATTATTGTAATCAGATCCATCAGCTTTCACAAGGGCGCAGTACAGTCTCATTTCATTATGAAAATTCAAGGGCATAGGTAGGCAAAGGCATTGAGCACGTTTGTCTACTGAGGTGCTCTGGCAGGTGTTCATTATTCACATGAAACCCTGCAAAAACACTGGGCAACAAGCTTTAGCCTTTTACATTGAAAAGTCATAATCTTCTGGATCATTTTTCAAGACTTTTCAACAGATTATTTCAAATCATCTTCAAACAGTATTCTAAACAAATCTTTTATGCATTTTAATTATTTTTATAACTAATAAGCAGCTACCTAGAATAAGCTGTTTTCAGAAATATCTTTAAGATTTTGTATCACCAACAAATTTACAGCAATCACCTGTTGGTAGGCATTATAGTTTAATCCTTCTATTACCCTTAATCCTTTTTAGGAGGTGTTTATCTAGCTAGGCACTTCGCATGGTTTTATTCTATTCTTTTAGCTAATCAAAAATTTGAGAGAATTGATTACTGGAATACAACAGCAGTTAGATTACAGAGTCACGCAGGACATGGCTGATCAGAGACGTCACCTGAAAGCCTGGCTGCAATCCTTCCTCCAGTAAGGAATTGCCCAGAAAAAAAAACAACTCACCACCCCAAAACCCACAGGGATGCTGGCGAGCAGGTGCCCAACCCATCAATAAACTGCAGAGCACACGGATGTGACCCCTACAGGAAACGAGCGGTGCCTCACCCAAACCTTACCGGCTTTACAGCCGTACCTCCAGGTCAGCTTTTACTGGCTCACCTTCCCAACCTTACGTGATCAGATGGATCTCCTCACATCTCTTTCACAAGCGGTGTGCCACGGAAACACAGACCCTACTGAGGCAGCTCTCCACTCCAATAACAAACAAGGAAGAGCAACAGAAAATGGCAAATGTCAAAAGGTTGCAGCACTGATGACTGAAACGCCGGCTTGTACTTGTTCCTTAACAGTAAAAGGAAATACTCCGAGTTAAGATGGAAACAGTAGCTTCTAACTGCAAAACAAATGTGTATATAAAGCTGTGTAGGTACTGCAAAGAGTGAAGAGAACACAAACCACAAAACCTTGATCCTAACATCAGAGGCAGAAAGGATCCATAGCCCAAATTAACTGTGACTCCTTGGAAAGCATCGCTGTGAGCGGCACCAAACCATGCCCGAGCTACAGTCTGCAGCATGCCCGTGTCCCGGGGTGCAGTCACACTTCCCGAGACGCGGCTTTCCTTCTGCAGATAAGATTCCTTCCAACCAATTGCACTTTATCTAAACACTTATAACATTAAATACTAGAACCTGTTTTCAGCTGCCATTTATTATACACTTGCATGGCACTAGTGCTCTAATAAAGAGCAAACTGTCCATATGCATCCCATGGAGTGATGGCTCAAGGCAGCTGTGAACAGTAACACAAACCTGCAGAATAGCATTAAAAAAACAAGTCAAGATTTACAGTGGTTTAAATAGCATTCATTAAAAAAACCCCAAACAGAACCACTGCTCTTTTTTGGAACACAGTGAATCTTAAGCATCTCTGTATCTTAACAGAACAATTGAATTATCGTTATATACAGAGCAAACCAAAAGTTTGGCACTTGTAACAACTCGTTATTGCATCCTGCATTTTGCATGGTTCACGCGCGTGACCAAAACCCNNGTAGGCTGTGTGCCCACAGTATTTATGGAACTGACCAGAGAAACTGCAGATAAAACAGGAAAAAATGCTCCCTAAACCCCTCACTTTTGTACTTGTGCATTTACCAAGTCATGCAGGCACAAGAAATACTGCAAATCAGAAATCAAGCTACCTGATATTTTCCGGAAGGGGAGTTTATAAAGCAAGCCAGGTGCTTCAGTAGTTTTGATGAAAAAACTCCTATTTTCAGCAAGAACTCTGCCTCAGCAGGCAGGCTGTGTGACGTGCGAGTTTTGTGCAGTCAAAAGCAAACAGGGTGCAGCCTGCCCACAGCCATCAGCAAGCTGATTCTGTAAATGCACCTTTCTTTCCCGATCCACCNCCATCCTTTTGTGTAATCTCATATTAATTTGCCTCCAATTTAAAGATGAGGCAGCCTCAAAGCTACAGAAAGTGACTTGCCCAGGACAGCTGAGCTGATACAGCATTTTCACAAGAACTAAAACTTACGGAATAGTTGGTAAAATCTTTGAGGGCAGACAGACCTTGCTGTGGTGTAACAGAACAGAAGACTCTTCAGGAAGCCTCTTTTTCAGGTTATAAAAACAGAAAGGATGAGAACTTGAAACGCAACACCGACTCTTTAGGAACAGGAGCACCTTGCAAGGCCAGGGAAGGAACGGAGACCAGGCCAGCTGGGTGCCTCCTTAAGAAACCCAAGACATCTTTGCTTCTGCGATCCCTCCTTCTGCTGCACAGAGCAGCCACAAGCTCACAGGTGTAAAACACGCACACAGGACACTGTTGTGTGCTTACGGTATCATCTCTTTCTTCCTCCCCTGTACAAGCAAACTTTTGATTTTACCCTTAAATTAGCAGTTCCAGAGATTTCCCAAAAATAACCTGTGGCACATGGAAAAAGGAAAACATTTTCTGGGGAATTGTGGTAAGAAGTGGGGTCAGGGGAGAAAAAAAGCCATTGCTATTCCCACCCTCCACAACCCCCACCCCACATTTGGTGATCTTCCGATTATGATGGCTGGCGTTTGTCCAATTCTGCAGCAGGGGGAAGGAAAGGACACAGAGGCCCAACCCAAGCCACCCAAGCCTGCAAGGGGGCCCAGCCAGTTCTCCCTTGGGATTGTGCTGAGCTTGCCTCAAGATGCAACCACCTGAGACCTGCACCTAAGGACCCAGCGCTGGGCCGAGGGGCACCAAGTCGGCGGCACTCTTCAGTGAAACAGCTGTTGGCCTTGACACATCGGCATTTCAACGCTGTGACGAACACACAACCCCGGCCAGGCACCCAGTTTGGTAAATCGGTAAGGAAGGTGCCTAACAACCCGACGCTTGGAAGGCAGCGGACTGCACAGACAGCTAAGAAAATCATTCCAAAAGTCACCTGTGGGGGAACTGGCTGCATTTAAGAGTGCCGATTCACGAGTTGGAAGGAATTAAGGCTACTATGCCAAGCAAGGACAACTTCAACAAGTTTCTAAACTGCCAAACCACCTCGAACCCCTGGACTGCAAACTGAGGAGATCACTGAGTTGCTTCCCACATGGTTCAGCCCATCACATGCAGGGGTACGCAGGCGCCAGGAAAGCAGGGATGGCCGGGGTGGTGGCGTGCACCAGTGAACCCAGCGCAATCTACCGCTGTTCACACCTTCAGCACGCTCCGGAAGCTGGTGACCTCCCTCCACCCAGCACCTCTGGTATCAAAGCCTCCCTCCTCCGAAGCCGAGCATTTCTCTCCCACTGGCGGTCAGGTCAGCTGTCCCTCTCCTGCACTGTCACCGCACAGTCAGGCTCTCCCTGGAGAAAGAGCAGCCTTGGCATCCAGCCCTGCTCCCAACCGGGAAGCAACCAAACCTGGTCATCACACAACCCAACCGCACCCGTCACCGGGCTCAGGGATCAGAACTGGACAGATGGACACACGTAAGTCAGACCCCGACAGACATATCCCTTCCCTTCCCGCCTACGCACGCGGGGAGGCTGCACCACCTCCTGGATCAGCCCCACGGAGAAAGCAGATGGGGAACGATCCCCATCCCCTGACACACGGCCAGGGAAGCCAGCTTTGATCTCAGGAATGCCCAAGCCTTTGGCCTGAGCATGCACCCGCCACGCCGGGAGACAACGTCTCTACAGGCTTGGTCGCTGGCCACCACCCGCAGAGGCAGTGACAGGAGCACTCACGCGCTCAGAAATGACTTTTGTAACCGTTTCAGGTGAAGAGGCTTAAACTTCCCGGTCAAATCTCACCAAGTCCATTCGCAACACATTTCAATTACCAGCAGATTGGTGTTTTAGTTATGTTTAAAAAAAAAATCAGAATACCTACTGCTAATCCTACTTTAAGTGTAAACATTTGGTTCAACTTTAACTGCAAAACACTGCTAGAGTATATTAGATTTGGATTTATCCTGTGCATTTATTACTCATGTTTTCTGGATGCTGAATGCCTTCAAGTGCACTGGGAAGCTACTGGGACTCAAGAGATAGCAGCCTGCGATATTCTGAATAACATTTCCCAAAGTTTTCTAAGCCACTTTGAAAACTGAGCTCAGAAGTGAAATAGATACTCAGTAACATTCATCACTTGAGTAGGAGATCTTGGCACTTGGTCTAAGAAAAAAAAACTGAACAATGTAGTATTTTCAGAAAAGGGAACTTTTACAGATAAACTACCAGCACTTGACACAAGACAGCCAAGGATGGAAATAGTGGTTCACATTTCTGTAATAAAGCATTATATATAAATTTAAAATCTAAAGACATATATACACACACACAGTTTACTGCAATGCATAAATATATAAACTTTTTCATATGCCAACTAACATAGGTCAGAAAATCGTTGAATATAGTTCAAGTCTTGCAGCACTTCAGCATTGTAAAAAATAAAAAAAATAAATAACGGTCAAGGGATTGGCTGCTGCCCTTTTTTTTTTTTCTCTCCTCCCTTTTGCTCAGAATCAGATTAATTCCAACCACACGTCAGCACTATGGAAGGAGCAGAAGTAAGTTTCAGAATGCCTCTGAGGGATATTTAGTGAAATAGAACTATTTTGTACTAGTTGGGATGGTATTTCAGCATATCTAGGATGATTCAGTAAAGGTGACGAAGGTTTACACTAACACAACTGAGGGCAGAGATTGGCTTGTCTGAGGTCCATGAAGTTGCAGCGAAAGTATTGTACATAGTTATAATACTGGTTATACAAAGTCTCTTTTTCTGAAGGGCAGGAGGTCTTATTTCTATTTCCATCTCTCTCATTTTATTCCTTTTAAATAAATACAGGTTATGTTCCACCCACCACAACAAAAATGAAATAAAAAATTGAGGTAAGAGTGTTCTACCAGCTGATCTTGGCTACAAACAGAAGTCAATTAAATACCGCTACTGATGTGAACAAGACTTAGTAAGAAATGCAAGATACTAAATTCTTCACTATAGCCACACCATAAACCCCGGCTTTCAGACAACAGTAAACAAGACTGTACCTTAGCATGGAAATCATTAGTAAACCAAGTTTTGATCCCAATCTAAAGTCGCTGTACACATTTTCCTTAACTCTTAGTCCAAACCCCACGTTTTCTGCAAAACAGATATATCCTTGTCATATTTAACCTTTGTTCTCAGAGAGATAAAATGCACCCTTCTATAACCCCTAGTCTTAAAAACCATTCTTAGTTTGCAAGCGATCTGAAGTAAAAAGGAACGCAACCTATTTTAGTCTGTCGAGTTTTGTCTTTTACCAAAAGCAGTAATCATCATTAACTGCTGCAAACACCATTTGCCTTTTTACTTCAAGGAAACAGCCCCCAAAGCCCACACAGAAACGCACGCCACCCAACCGTACACCAGGTCATCAGGCTACTCAACTGACAGCGTAGAAAAAACAGTTTACTTCTCTGTAGTATACTGTATCCATTTCAGATTAGTCCATTTCAAATATATTAAAAATATCTGTAGGAATGAAAACATTGCAAGTGAATGAAAAACCGTATGTACACACCTCCACCGTTTTTAGGCACAGACCTTAACTTTTGAGGAAGGACCAGAAATAAAGGTGCAACAACCAACATCTCCTACGGCCTTACAGTCAAGCAACAGTCTTTGCAGTATACCAGGGAGGCTGGTTATCATATAGCTTCTGCGTATTACAGCTATCCAGTCCAAGATAGCACATTTATTCTTCTCAGTTCCCCTCAGGGGAAACACACCTTACATCTTTTTCGCTTTTTAATAAACTTCGCCAAAGGAATACCAATTCCCACCAGTTTCAGACACAAAAAGCCGCCTTCAATAACACAGTTTAAACTCTAAATGGTTACGATTGAAGGTGTTTCCTTGATCCCCCCTTTTATTTTCCCCCCTCTCTTCTTTTTAATGTATACTTAAGTTATTTGTTCCCAAAACAAGAACTGAGACTCAAGCTTTTTAAGCATTTAAAACAAAAACAGTTACCATACCAAAGCACAGCATACAGTGTAAGTTTCAGCTGTAATTTCTCAGCTTTTCCTCTATATAGAGCTAGATTATGGTGGACTGCGCAGAGTTCTTCCAGTCTCCTCCACTGCCAGCATAGGATCACGGAGAAGGTACGCGAATGCGGAATAATCCTTGTTGAAGCTGCAGTCGAAAGAGCTTGCAGTTTGCGATCCGCAAAGCTGCACAGCCAGTACGGCGAAGGTCCGATGGAAACAGTGGTTTGGTGCGCTGCCAGGTTCCCGTGCTTCTTTTAAATTCTCTAACATAGTCATAATTTGTACCTGAAATCACACACACACAAAAAAAGATAAAATGCTTAGAACATACTGTAGCTATCCCCACACTTCACCTCTAATAACGCAAATCTGTGAACAAGAGCATGCACAGAAACACAAATCAATTTCTGGATGTGTGGTTGAAATTATCGTCAAAAGGAAACTACTATGACTTTTCTTATCTACTTAAACCCACCATATCTAGAATTTCACTCTTTCGTATTTTGTGGAAAGCCCTGTTACACACTTGTATATGCACATATGACCACGAAAGCATGTAGTCTTCCACATGTTTTTTTACAGTATGTGGCCAGATGCTGAAAGCTGAGTACTGAATACGTTTGTCAGTACACAGTTACTCCCTTGGGATTTAGAGCCAAGAGCCACGATCACATCCATAGGAACCACTGGTTGCTGTCCCCAAAATGCAGAATCACCAGCTTACCACTGCAAAGGTGGGAGAAACAACCTCAGGCACTAACGTTTTTTCTTATATTTAGACAAATGCAGTAACATGCTCTTAATTTTCATCTCTTCTGATCTTCAAACAGCTAATCAACCAAATTCTTCTAGCACTGACTTTGTTTCTGAAGAGCTCTGATGTACAAAACAATCCTGCACATTTCTGTATGTCCAGCCTAATTCCCCTGAAGACAACAGTAACCTAACAGAACATAGTCCTGGCCTTTGATTCTAAAAGAAATTCAGTCTCCTTAGTGCCACGTATTTAAAAGACTGGACAAAGACAAACAAGAGGAGGTTATTGGTTCTAGTTCTGACCTGTATCGAGATCTCCTATGACATATATGCTGGCTCCAATGGGCACAGCTCCATACACGAAGGAAGAACTAGTCGGGATACACAGGTTCTGGTCATTTAGATAAATCCACCTGTAAAAATAATTACAAAAACAAACAGCATGCAATTTTTATTAAGCACACTAAAAGAATTCCAGGTTCTTTCTGCAACTGCCACATTTGAATCAAAAGCAGAACATACAAGTTAATTTGTTAAGTAAAAACTGCTGGGAACATTGTCTAGTTCAGGATAGTCTTGGCTTTTCCTAGCCAAGAAAAGCAATCGGTACTGCGGTTTGGGAAGCTTGGGATATTTCATCCTGAAGCTACCTTATTTCGGAATTGCTCCACTCATCTGTGTAACCTATCTGGAGTAAATTCTTCTTGCAGCCATCCAGTGTGACCTTCTGGAAGAAAGCAGGCACGTGAGAGAGCCCCTTCTACGACAGCTATGCCAGTCAGTTCTCCCTACAGAGAAAATTTTAGGCAGCTTTGTCTTAAATCACTAGAGTCATAAAAGCATATCAGTCTTCCGAGTCCGTACTAGGGGAAATAACAAATTGCTGTACAGCAAGGCCCCGTTATTAACCAGTGCCTTCCCCCTAACTTCTTTAATCACACTTTATCAGCAACAAGAAATCCGCAGTCCAGTAAGAAGAATGCAGCACTTGGCAATGCTTAACTTTCAACAAGGGACAGAAGACTGGAAATCAAAATGGTCAGGGACTTTGGGAAACAAAAGAAGAGTCCGTTACCTGGACTTGAAACAGACCTTCCCGATCACGTAACAGGCTCTTCTCAGTCACTTCCTAGCTCCTAGTACAATCTTACAGGCCCCTCTGCTCACTTTAAGGATATTCTCATGTCAACACCACATCAGCTTGATCCTTCTACCAAGCGAAAAGCAGTTTTCCACGCTGAAGCCCTTGGAAACCAGGTAAGCAGTTACTCATCACCCACATGGGACACTGGCTTAGAAAGACATCCCATTTCACTGAAGTTGTCAGCATCCCCTCTCCGGTTTTGAAACAAATTTCTACAAAACGCTGCTGCGCTTTTGCTGTCACAGTTACTATTTATAGACCCTGAAGACATACAAATCAATGCTATTTAAGGTGACTGCTCCTAGATCTTTTATTAAATAATTTAATGAGAACAGGAAAGCTTGAGAAACCTCTGAAAAGTGTAACAAGTATTTTTAATGCCATAATTCCTTAATTTGAGGGACAAGTTAGGAAACACCCTCACAGATACTGCTGACCTTTGAGAATTCTGCAGCACCCTCACCCGCGATTCAGAAGTAAGCCTCTCTTCTGGCACTGAAGGAGAGGCTGCTACCTATCGATTATCTTGGGGACAGAGATCAATTTTTAATGGCCAAATGAAAGCACTAGCTGTCCATTATTTCATCTGTGCTATATGCTGAAGGATTCTGATTCTGCAGAAAGCAAGGGAACGGTTTGTAGCTGTCACAGGGGACGACAGATTAACTAAAAACAGAGACAAGAAGTCTTCTACGCTGATTCAGAAACTCTGTCACAGAGCAAAACACCTTTCACTGTATTTCATGAGCTTCCTTTCCTTACTGTGGGAAGAGGACACAGTCAGCATTTCTGCTGCTTTTTAGCACCAGGTTACCTAGAATTACGAAAACCAAGTAAGTGGCAGAAAAATTCAGGAAGAAGACTGCAATTTCTTCCCTTTTTTTTTTTTTAAAAAACAGTAAATAAAGGATCACGTTAAGGAAGGGGAAAAAAACAAAATTAGATAAGTTTAGTCTAGCTACTGATGAAGTTTGGGCTTGGAAAATACGTGAACTTCAGGGATTTTTCTGCACTAAATACTCAAGGTTCCAGAGTTTAAATTAAAAAAACCAACAGCGTGGGACCCAAACATCTTCCTACTGCACATCAAGAAAGGACAATATTAAAGTATCTGCAGTTGCTTGTGAAAACTCATTCTCAACTCCCATACCGTAAAATACAGGCACAAGTTTTCAGGAACACTTACAGCGACTTTAGCAGCTAAAACTAGGAAGGAGCAAAGGCGGGAAGGGCAAGGGGTCACGTTTCATCGGCGTTTGACTAAGCTCCAGCTTAACGCGGGTTGTGCCTTCTGTTTGAACAGTGTGCAAAAAACACCACGACAAAAAATTCACAGTCTTCAGGAATCTGAAAACACCCCTTGGAAGGCAACTCTTGCCTGCTTCCCTGGGATGGCTCTACTCAAAGCGAATCCGAGAGCAGCAGGGAAGCAGGCATATCCCTCTGTAACCACAGACAGAAGTGACTGCTCTGAAACTGAAATCTGCTTCCACTCAAATTAAAAAAAAAAAAACAGGGAAGGAATCCTGATCTTTTTCAGTCTTCAAGTGGTACAAACAAAAAAATCCATCCGCACTGCTGTAATTAATAAGCAGGATGGTAACTGTTTTATTTCCAAGCGGGAAGCAAACCGAGATGCGATACAGAACCAACATATTCCAGACACGTCACCTCAAGCTCCCACCAGCTGTGAAAGAAAGCCTACATATGAATGAAAATCTTCCCCACGCTCCTCTCATCTGACAGCACTACCAGTCAGCCAGTTAGTTTTCTCATTACATTTGCATAAGCAATTTTTTTAAATGAAATTCCTGCACACTTATTGGGAGAATCTTCCTAATTACACATACTATGTTACAAGATTTAGTTTACTACTTACATACTGCTTAAATTATTTCCTTATTTTTATGATGTTCCAGCAGCAAAAATAATATTTTTAAGAAGTTTTTATCAAGTATTGCCCCTGAAGAAGTATCCATCACTTTCTGCAGAGGGATCTGGACAGACTGGATCAATGGGCCAAGGCCAGCTGTAAGAGGTCCAACAAGGCCAAATGCCAGGTCCTGCACTTCGGTCACAACCACTCCATGCAACGCTGCAGGCTTGGGGAAGAGTGGCTGGAAAGCTGCCCAGCGGAAAAGGACCTTGGGGTATTGGTTGACAGCCAGCTGAACGTGAGCCAGCAGAGTACCCAGGTGGCCAAGGCGGCCAACGGCATCCTGGCTTGTATCAGGAATGCTGTGGCCAGCAGGAGCAGGGAGGTGATCGTCCCCCTGTACTCAGCACTGGTGAGGTCACACCTGGACTACTGTGTTCAGTTTTGGGCCCCTCACTACAAGAAGGACATTGAGGAGCTGGAGCGTGTCCAGAGAAGGGCAATGAGGCTGGTGAAGGGTCTAGAGAACAAGGCTTATGAGGAGCAGCTGAAGGAGCTGGGGCTGTTTAGTCTGGAGAAGAGGAGGCTGAGGAGGAACCTTACTGCTCTCTACAACTACCTGAAAGGAGGCTATAGTGATGTAGGCGTTGGTCTCTTCTCCCAACTAACTAGCAATAGGATAAGAGGCAATGGCCTCAAGTTGTGTCAGGGAAGGTTTAGAGTAGATGGAAAAATGTCTTTACTGAAAGAGTGGTCAGGCATTGGAACAGGCTGCCCAGGGAGGTGGCTGAGTCACCATTTCTGGAGGTGTTCAAAAAAACGTGTAGATGTGGCACTTCAGGATACGGTTTAGTAGGAATGGTGGTGTTGGATGGATGGTTGGACTTGATCTTAGAGGTCTTTTCCAACCGATGATTCTATTAAATTCTGGAAATGCTTTTGAACCAGGAGCTCACAAAAAGCAGGAAGCAAGCCTACCCCACCTACAGACCACAAGCGAACAGCAGCAGTGGCTAGACTCAAGGACAGAGCTCCACCACCAGCTCTTGCAAAGAACCCTAAAGCCAATGTATGCTCTATTAAGTATTTCCAAATATCCACACTGAAAAGGAAAAAACCCAATGCGTACGGACATAATCCAATTCTCCACACCCCTATGTGATGCAGAAAGGTGTATTATAAACTACGAACTCTGGCAGAAGGAAAGACGGATCCATCAAGGTCTTTAATGCATAGTTAAGCTTTCCTGCTTTTTATGGAGTAGACCAACACTGGATCACTGAGCCAAGGACACCCTTACACCTCCATCTCCCATGTTCACATTTTAACTTTACTTTTAGCTTGATCGATACTTTAAAAACCAAGATGCAATGTACACAAAACTCAATCTATAGCCTTTCAAAAAAAAAAAAAAAATCTACATCCTGAAAAGACCTGCAGTCTGATGTATGCATTTTCTATCCTTGGTTCACTTAAATTCACTCATGCACATGACTAAAGACAGGCTGACAAAACATTTATTAATTGAAAAATCTCAGTTACAGAAGTACCTCAGACATGAGAATGATTTTCTACATTATCCTGCCCACATTTCATGTGTACACTGGTATTCTGTCTCACTTCATTTATTTTATTACTTGTTTATACAATACAGCTTAACAGGAGCCTCAATGTTTATATTTTTGCTAGTGTGAAGATCTCAGCATATCCCCAGTCTTTAGAAAAGCCTGCGTCATGGTTAAGAATAACAATTTTGAAAGACTGCATGGAGAGTTATTCTGGAGTCAGTTACTGTCAAAGCAAGCAATATTAAACAAGTTAAGCTTCAGCTCTCTAACCCAATTCAAACTAGAATTATGCCAGTTTATATGAATTAATATGTTTATATACTGATGTAAGTACACACTTAGACATACACACTAAATAAAACCCGTAACTCTGCTCCCCACGGACTCTGGATGCCCAGGATGACGCTAGATCCTGCATTCTCAGGCAACGAGAGCTGAGGCACACACGAAAAACGGAACAGACCACACACACGTGCACGGCCGCACATACCTGTAAACCAGCAATACCCGATGGCTGAACTCACAGTACAGAAAATCCTTCCCATTCAAAAAAAAAGTGAACATGATGGAGTTCTGCACTTACTTAAAAACAGCTGGAAAAGTCTGTAGCTCATTAAGAAGTACGCAATGCTGATATGTAACCACTAAAAAACCCCCATGATTCTTGGTTTGAGACTGCTAGAATTCATATGCTGTGCTTCTGACCCACTGCTGCTACGCGATCTTGCAAATATATTCCTCCTTTCCACAAATCTCGCTTCACCCAGTGCTTCTGGACTTCTGTCAATAATACGCACACGCACTGTCAACGTGATATTTCAACTTTGACAGCTCCAGTATCATTCCTTCACTGTCACTACAACAAGAATATGCGCGGTGGAGTCTGAAGGTGCTTCTGTTCTTCACGATGACTTTTTGAAGCTGCTGGTTTGAAGGTGACTAATTACCTTTATTTGTTTAAAAAACTATTGCTGAGGAAATAAACACACTTGCCAATTATAAATTAATCACCTTGTAGCAACTGCACCATGTCTAAGGTGAAGGAACAGTGCTTGCACATATCACATTAACTATGCACTAAGGAACTGCAAAAGAGGTTGTCCACCTGTGGTAAAACCCATAGCATCACTCCTGCTTTACTATGGAGTAATGATGTACAGCAGAGCATATGATAGTCAGTGTAAGTGGAATTGCTTAACTCAAACACACACATTGGTATTTAACATAAGCTTTTCACAGACTTAAGAGAAACATATTACTTAAGCTTCCATCTTTCACTCAATCAAGTGATTTAGATTTGTTTTCTACTATTTCTGAATCAGCCCAGGAAATAATACCCTCATGTTTTGCAGAGTCAACTTGCCTTCCTTTGGCATTTATTTGATATTTCTGAAACACTATTACAATGAAATTATGGTAATTTTCCAGATTCAATCTTACTCCAAAGAAGAGTACCAGACCACAAAGTATTTTGTGTCGGTATTGGGCAGGCAGAAATATTTGCTAACTGCATTTGGAAGGGAAGTCCCTTTACGGCTCTTTTCTCTCTTTTCCACAGAGGTGCAGCTGCTCAGGTCTCTGCCACAGCCGCCCGGAAAGGCCCCATCCCACACAGCGCTCCGAGGGTACGGCAACTGGGGGCAAGTGTGCGACCCCAGGAGCTGGAGTGCTGCAACACCGCGCAGCAGCACTGCACCCCCTCCTGGCAGCGACACCCCTTCGGCCTCCCGGGGCTCTCCAAACCCGGAGAGCACGAACCCCAGCTAGCAGTGCCTGCTGCAGAAGCAGCGGCCACCATCCCAGGCTTCGCCAGCCCGCCCTTCCCAAAGGAAAACACACAACCTGTGAACAAATTTGTGCTGAGTTAAATTTCTAAGCTCAAACTCTGCGCAGTGGCAGAGCAGAAAGGCAAAGTCTGAACATCTCAGCAGCCCTCAGCACATGCCTCCCCAGCACCTCGAGACTCGGACCACTCGCTGCTGCCTCTCCTTCCTCCGGGCCAGCTCAGCCCTCCCGCCACACACACAACACACAGTGTGCTAGAACAAGACCTGAAGCAACTGGATTTTTATTATCATTTTACCTGAACCCTCTAACACCTCTAGGATGCCACCAAGCAAAGACACAAACGCAGGCACTGGAAATGCTGCCGGGCAGGTGTCCGTGCTGCAGTCAGCAGGTGGCACCAGGGACTCACCTGCAGCACCTAGGCTGGAACCTCCGAGACTTCCCAAACTCCACTTCATGAATCCTCAATTTGTACCAACCAGTGAAACAGGTTTACAGTCACCGGCGAGGAATCACAAGCTACTATACACCTGCCTTTCGAAGAACAGAATCAGCCTGGAAACATTTCAGGCAAATCAACTGAAAACAGCAAGCAGGAGATAAAGGAGCACTTCTTTGCAGAATTCTTCCCCTTTCAAAGGCCTCTTGCCAAAAAGTTAACCAGTTTTTAGCATCTCCCCACAACTCCATAGGGCTAGGCTACGCTAGAGAGAATCAGAGGCAACAGCTTTTCTTCTCTGTCTGCTTCCTTTAACTACTTTAAAGAATGTTTTTTGTCCAGCTTCATTTGATTATAGCTAGTTTAGACATTACTTCAAACAACATAGAAGACTTCTTCATACAGAAATTCAAGTCTCTTTACATCTACATCTTGCAAGAAAATAATATAATGAACTATCTACTATTCTATTTTTGTATGCTTTTACACAGGTGTCAGTCACAAATCAGTCTTGATCTTCTAATACAGACATGCTAATCTCCTCCACTGTCAACAAGCCTTGAAAGATTGGACCACCCAGTCTTTTTTCAGTTTAGTTTATAAAAGAGAGAATCATTCAATTTATAGCTATTCTCAAGAAAAAAAACACAAACACCTGGGGGAACCAAAGCTTGTCAGTTACAACTGGAGAGTAAGGTGACTGTATGCAAAATTCTGTCTAACATAACATTTTGAATAGTTACCACATGTAGTAAGGTAGCTTCCAATACCAGAGCCAAAAGATAACAAATGAGGTCATCAGAAGCAGATTCAAAGCAAACAAAAGGAGATTAGCCACGCACAGTGTGTCAAGGTGGCTGCGGAACGCATAGCATCCACAGTGTCCTTCCCATGGCAAAAGCCTACATGGGTTCAAAAAGCAATCAGCTATGAATGCTGGGAAGAAAGATGCCTGAATTTTCTTATCTGTATCTTAGGAATTCCCTAAGCTGCAAATCCCTGGCAACGGGACTGGGTCATGGAGCAGTATCCCTGTACATCCCTACACTCCTCGAGGAGCTCTCACAAGGAGCGCAGGGCACGAGCTGGGGCAGCAGCACCCTGTGCTCGGGTGAAGGACCAGGCAAACCACCTGGGTGCTCACAGCGTTTCTCCTGCTCAGGGGCAGCCAGGACTGACACGCTGGCCCAGGCTTGGTATCTCAGAGGGACAAGATCACAGAAGGTGAAATGAGCCACAGAGGTGCACAGCACAGATCTAATTCGCTGGAGCAAGGGAGTGGGGAACAGACAGGTGAGTGTGTAAGGCTATGTTTATAGCTGCAGCTGGTTACCTTTTAAACTCATCGTGATAAAATTCAGATTTGCACGTCACCATCTCGCTGGCTTGACTGTCATCACGACTCCTGACCCCGCCAAACACATAGAGCTCAGAGGCAACTCCACAGGCCACTGCCCCAAACCTGAGAATCCAAATTAAAAAAAAAGTAAACACAGTATATCAAAACCATTCCACATATCCTTCAGAACCTTCTCTGTTTTTTACTTTTTTATTTATATAGACACACACATACCCCTCATATGATCAACTAGATGAGATGAGTCATGAATATGAATTGTAAGCACCTAATTCAGACCATGTGAAAGAACAAAATAGCAAAGTATTTATCTCTGCAAAAAATTCTGAAGTTCCAATTGAACTAAAATTTCCAGTTTCCATTTTGCATCAAGGAAGTACTGCCTGTACTCAGATGTTTATTTCTACAAAACTCACATTTATTGCTTGGATGCTTATCTTTACTCAGCCACACATTAACTACAAGCCACCCTGACTGCACAAGTCGTGGCGACAGCCATCTTCAGGGATCCATCAGAGAAAGGACAGCTTCCTCTCAGAGTGTTAAAAAAGGTTGTACGCAGCCACCTAGCTCCCTCCTTCCACTCTGACTCACCTTCTCTCTTTCAGAGGACAGATTGCTGTCCACTGCTGAGTCCTAGGGTCATAACACTCAACAGATTCAAAGAGTTTGCCGTAGGAGCCTCCACCCATTGCATAGATTTTCTTCTTCATAGCTGCATAGCAGCCAATCTTGCGGAGAAAAGAAAAAGTATATCTAAAATTACACACAAATGCACCATATCGAGAGCTCAGTGCTAACTATATACACATTCTGGTATTTGGGTTGCCTGTACCACACGTCAAACAATGCCACCCAAAAATTCTCAGCCACAATTTTTTTGTTGTATAAATAAAGAAGCTGCTCTCTCTCATTTCAAGACTATTTGTTACAGCTTCTACTTGAAGTAAAAGGTTGAAATGTATATATAGAGAGAGGCATTAACTATTTAACAATAAGTAAGGCAATAACACACGATTTAGTTCTTACCTTTCTAACCATGGTCAAGTCTGGCTGCTTGGTCCAGGTCCGGCTATAAATATCATAGCTCTCCATAGAGATCAGCTCCCTTTCACCGTCCTCACCTCCCAGAATATACAGAATTCCATCAATCTCTACCACACCAAAATTATGTCGTGCCTAAAGAACATCAATAAAGTCAACATCATAAAACGTAACTGCCATTGCGAATAAATCAATGCAATCCGTTTTTCAGCATATCTGTCTGCAAAGGGATATCGGTACTGTGTCTGGGTTTGTTTTTAAATGGTGAAGTCTTAAACTCCAGAATAAGATTATTAATTTCTTCAACTAAACAAAACAAAGGCTATTCAAACAAGCCAGAGCAGTAACAGCAAAAGAGACCCCACAGAAATCTAAGAAGAGAGCTTGGCCATATTTCAGTTTGTATAGCAGCGGTGTCCACAATGAAGCTGTTCCTTTCAGGTCTCCACAGCAGCAAAACTTGGGCCCATTGTCTGTGAGAAGGCAGCTCTTCTATTTTGTATGTAGGAGCACAGCTACCCTCAGTCTTACGCATAGCAAGCAGGAAACTCAATGCATTGTAACCACAAACATGGCCAAAACTACAGGCCTTTGCTAACCAGAGACTTGAACCCTGTGGCAAACAACAATTTCTTAATCAACACCCTGTGCTGATTTAAGAAGATAAAACCACAGGTGTATTAAGGATATATGTTTACAAATAATAATCTGTTACTTTTTGATGGAATGCAATTATGAAGTAAACATTAACTCAAACCAAATGAATATCAACGTCTCTGCAAGTCAAGGTCTGTATGTTGGCCCGTCCTCCGTCCATCGCTTCTGCACAGTCCAACCCCTTTGTCCATATGAGAGCTCTCTTGTGTACAACATAAAGGAAACACATGCATCTTTTTAGAAGTCCAGTATACACAGAGTATTGAATATACTCTATGACTGATTCCACGTGGAACTGCCGCAATTTTGTAGTTTGGCTTTACATTAACTAATAGTTTTGTTTTTGTCGATTTGGAAGTCATTATCAGAGCAGAAGTGTAACAAGAGGATATAAACAGAAGGCATTCTGTAGCACAGTTTTGCACGTGAAAGGTGCAAGTGACTGGACATTCAGAACAAAATTCTGCAGAACAAAAGGAACATTTTGCTAAAGTAAAAAAATCCAGTCCCAACAGTTAAGACAGTGATCTTGCCTCATTCATTGGTGGTAAGGAACTCCATGAATTGGTATCTGGATCATATTTCTCTCCAGAGCTTAGCGTTCCCTTGTTTTCATCCTGACCACCAAGCACAAATAAAAATCCTTCTGTAAGACAAAAAGTAATGTGATCTTAAAAACAGGATTCACAACTGCACACTGAGTGAGACAACATGAGCTGTATCCTGGAATTTGTTAAGAGATTCAGACCAGTCACAGGTCAAACTCTGGACTGGAGAAGGTAAACCAAATATTTATACCTGGACTCAAGTCTACCACTGTAAATAGTCTTTGACATTCAGTGATGCAGCAAGTTAAAATTTACTTAAAACATGAAATACTCCCGGAGAGACAGGTGTCGCGGATTCCCACAAAATACCGTGGGAATAGTGATTTTAAGACACTCAGATGACAGGGATTTTCATAGAATAAAGTAATGTTTTGGGCAGACAAAGGGGAAGCATGAAATAACTCTAGTGCAGTCAATCGTTAAAAAAAAAAAAAATATTATAAAACGTGTCTCGGATTTTGAGGCACTGGTAAGTTTTCATAATATTGACTTTACAAATACAAAGTTCCCCTTTACCTGCTGACAATACTCCATGATTGATCCTCGGAATACTCATAGGAGCAAGTTCAATCCAGAGCTGTCTATTGGGATCATAAAGAGGACACATACACCGCATCACTGAGGTTGGTTTCCGTGATCTGAGCACAGGTTGTGGAGGGAACAAAACAAAAACAGAAAGACAAGACAGAGTTTTATGAGTTCACTGTTAACAACTTGTGTCTGAAACTTGCTTGCTCATGATTTAATATATATTCATAGAGCATAGCATTTCCCTGATAAGGGGAAGACCCCCAAACCAAACATGTGTAAATTTATTTTTGTACAGACTGGAGACATGAAAAGCAAACGCATTTCATTCATACTATAGATACTTTTCAGATCATTAGAAGTGTTTCTCCAACGTTCTGTGCTTGAGTAAAGTCTATCCAGTTAAAAAAAACAGCCAACACTTACTGAACAAACAACATGTCCTACTCCAAGTCTACTATGTGTTGAATGTCAGAAAGTTACCACAAAATAACTGTTTACTGCTGAATCATTCACAAAAGTATTTTAGGTGTGCCTGACCACCTGAAACACAAACTCAGACGACAGAGTAATGAGCCCATCAGGTGCACGCATTCTCTCCACACTGTGCTTCTGGATGTGCTGTGGATGCAGACACTTGCATTTGTGCCAGCTGTGAGGACCTGCGATGCCACTTGGTACTTACACCCGCTCTTCTCCACCAACGGTCACTATACACTCGGAGTAACCCCGGGGCTTGAAGGAGGCCAGCATCGCCTCTCCCTGCTGGGGTGGCGTGAGGGGAATATTGTTGCATTCTTTGACGATCTCCCGTACCAGGGGTTCGCTCATCATCTGCTCACGTAAATACGCAGCATCTAAGCCCGAAACCCACACTGCTGACATGACATCCTTCATGTGAACCTACAGAAAGAGATAAATGCCAGAAAATCCCCCAAACTTTGTAGAACAGCACTAACGCACTTGTACATACAGATGCTTCCGTATTTATCAAAAAATTAAAAGTATTTTTGATATTTGGTATTAATAATAAAAACATAACACAATGTTATTAAGAAAATGCATCAAGTCTTCACTACAAGTTTCACTACAAAAGTGCCGCTTGCTTTCTCTCTACAACAAGATTATATCATCAAATGCCAAAAAGGTACATTCTTTCCCGAGTGGCTCTTAAATAATAAAAAGAGCAGGTTATATATCATCAGTACAACTTTCACCCTTCTACTGCACCACCACTGTCTGCATCTCAGGCAAAATTCAATTAATTCCATAAATGCAAGATTCAAATTAGAATAAACACACTGATTTGGGTCCCATTCAATATATAAACGTTTTGATGTCCTGACCTTTCTTGATTCTGAATCATGAGAAATCCACCTAATCACCGCTTCAAAGACGTATCTTTCATTTCCAACATTGAGCTTTTCCATAGCCAGCACTTCTTTCAGTTTTTGAGGAGTCAGTTCCAAGAATTCCTCTGTGCTGCTGACATCTCGAAAGTGAGTTTCCAGATACTCTGAGGCAAGGTACTGAACATGATGCAAACAATAGTGCAGTGCAAAGTCCCGAATACCAATACAGTTCTCAGCAGCTATGCAACCTTCTAAAAACTCACAGCAGAGAGTTTTTAAGTCTGTAAGCAGCAGGAGATCAGCTGCCTGTACCACATCCTGGATAGTTTCTTCATTTAGCCTGATCTGCAAGAATTAATTTACAAGTTATAGCTACAATCACTCATTTGTTTCATTACATGTCTGCATTTATTACATTCATTCTCAGTGGCTGAAAAATGGAATATTAATACCAGTGTAAAAACGACGAGAAATTGGTATGACTACCACACGTTTATAAATTAACGCAGGGATGGAAAGGCATTTGCTTGACAAGTGTCAAGCAGAATTTTGCGCCTGAAGTAACCATAAAATTGCTCATCTAATCCAAGAACCTGAAATGAATTTCACTGCAAGGATAAATATTTTTTTTAAATGCATGTCCAGAAGAGAATTTCAAGCCCGATCTGCCTTTTCTTTTTCTGCTGAAAGTTAAACTCACTCCGCAATCTCAATCTGGTTTCGAATAAACCAGATACACCAACTTTAATTCCTGCTAAGGGTACTGGTGCAAGTATCTGAAGGCGCATGCTGCCAGCAGCAGGAGGCTGGAGCAGTGGGCATGAGGCAGTAAGGGAGGATGCCTGATGTACCGTAACGTTCAGTGATGGGGTCTCAATCTCTATTGACATCAAACCAGTTCTCTTTCACAGCTGTCAAAGGCTGCATTTTTTAAAGCAGGTTACTCAAGGTCGCCACAAATTTTAATACAAGCATTTGACACGGACTCTGAAAGAGTCCTCCCCCCTCGGGCGAGAAGAGCGGAGACAACTCCTGCACAGCCCACTGCCTCTACCTCACAGGCACAGCCCCAGCGTTATGAATAATTTTGCGGAAGTTTTATCACAACGCTTTAAACCCTGAAAGGTTTATCTTTCCGGACAGCAGTGTTAAAACCCAGGTTATTCTGCCAAGTAGTTTGATTTCCATCTATTATTTTTAATACCATACCTGTCCACTGAAGATGTAATCTAGTATCTCTTTCATGATATCAACAGATATCCCTTCAAGTTCAATCTTGTATGTTGAGCCATCATCCTTTGGAGGATTGTAATTCAATTTTGTTCTAAGAGAGAAGAAAAGAAGGAAAAATAAAAAGCTCACAACCTAGGCATTGCTTGCTCTCAGTTTTCTGAAGAGACAAATGCTAGGAATGGGTCACTTGAGCTATAACAGAGATGTTAACACCTTACAAATAGGGTTTGAAAATGGTGGCTCTTGAATTGGCATGAAAAGGCATGTATGATCTCTAATATTGCTGATCACATTTCTGAACAAATGCTAGCCTTGCAAACTACCCACAGCATCCAAGAGCCAAATTTTTTCCCCAACTTCTTCACAGGCGCTCAAAAACTTCACTTGGAATCTCAAACAGAACAGCAGCTCTGCTGACGGATGAAACACAAGAAAAATCCAAAACAAAACAAAAAACACTTTATCAAGAAAAAAATAATTACAGCAAGAAGATGTGATCAGAATATACACTGTCAGCACAAATATTTGGACTGTATTACCTATTTGTGTAGTTTATGACATTATCAGCCTCATGCTATGCTGTAACCGCACTGTGCACTCACAGTTGCAGGGAACAGCCCATGTGCTGCTCAGCCGAGCTTTAAACACTCATCTGCATCAGCGGACGCGTCATGTATGAGCAATTTCTTTAAAAATACCAGGAACAATCTCATGTGCCTTTGAATAGAATGGAGGGGGACTGGGAGAAAAAGATGAGAAAATAATAATAATGACAACAACTATAGAGCAGCTAGCTTTGCTTTCTGTCATCTGTTAGTACAAACACTTATTCCAGGAAAGACAACTTCAAGTGTTCAAAAGGGAGCAGTGTCTCCCAGTCTACCAAAATCAGCCACGATATCTAACAAAATAAGGTTTTGAACATCTTTCTTCCATGCTTCAGGCAACCAAGAACACATTATATAAAGACTGGAAAACTTGTTTCGTTGCCTCTCTGCGTGTGTATAGATAGATATCTGTATCACAGCACATTGAAATAGAAGTCTTTAAAAACATTTCTATGTTAATTTGAATATATGTCTAGACAGAATTAGTTTCTTAATGTGAAAGGCTGTGGCTTTACTAAGCTGAAAGTGTGCAGTCTGTCTTCCACTATTCGCACTCATACTAAGTAAACAGATAAACGGGACTTAGCTAAGGGCAGATTCTGCTTCATTTACTCGTATCAGAATAAATTAGTTTCTCACAAAATAAGATATAACTCACATCAAATAAAATCCTAATCTATGAGGAACTACTTTGAAGGGTGAATAAGAATGGTAATTTTAGCCCTGACATTAACCACATTTGTGATCTTGTTTTCCCATTGGTTTTCTACGCTGCAAGAGAGCCATGGCCAGCGAGCAGAGCACTCCGGGACGTAACGCGACTCGGATGTACACGGCACGAGGTCTGAAGCCAAGCTGCTTCACTCTGTGTTTGTACAGCACCTAGCACAAGCTATAACACAAACAAAAGCAACAATACAGTATGGATTAGGAAATTGTTTCCTAACACTTGGAAGATTAGAAGAATTAAGCCTGCTCTCTACACCGCGTATGTGACTTCCAACACAGCGCGTGCTGCAACAGCAGACACTGATTCACAGCTTCTCACCTGAAAACTTCTCAACCAAGCACACAGCTCCAGCAATCCCGTGCAACGGGCATCTCCACTCGCGCCATCCTCGCCCACCTGGAACGTGCATTTCTCGTGCCTACACCTCCAAATGAATGAGAGCATATACACACAGAGTAACGTGCGTTTTCAACTCTAAGCCAGTATCAAGGCTTCTTTACACACGTTTTCAAGCCTATCCAAACTACCTTCATTTTACTTACACCGACTACGCTCGAGTTCGGGGTTTCTTGGTTTGTAATGAAAGCTACATCTTGCTTCCTGGGATGAAACTGTGGAGTTTAATTTAACATGAACTGTATCAAGGCTTGCAGCATCTGGCTTCCTTCACCAGAAGAGAAAGACAGTCAGATGGCATCTGTACTTCACGCGTATCGGGTATGTACGAGTAGCTGGCATGGTCAAATACACAGTGGTATCTATGCAGAACCTGAGCGGTCCAGCACTCTGTGGGGCTTAAAACAGACACAAGGCATGCAATAAACACGTTGCATGCCAGCACTAATGGAGAGATTAGGGAAAGGACTAGTACTGCTTATCACGCACTTTCATCTTCGCATCACCTGTACACGCCCAAGCTAAATCACCTCTTGCATGGACTTTACACTGACGCCTCCTAGTAACAAGCAAGTGTTGTTCAGAGTTTTTGGGTCTTATCAGGCTAGATGTTCTAATTACTGTGTACTTTTTCAGGTTAACAACTGTTGATGCCTAAAAAGAAACAAACCAACCACTGATGCAAGCCCACAACATAAACTCAAAGCAGAAAAACAACCTTGAGAACAAATTGATTGCTCTCAAAGTCACAGATACTCATATGGGGGCAAATATTCACCTCATGCAAATGCATCCCAGTTCAGACTAAGCCTTGTTCCTGTCATCTGTCCTGAGAAGCACTGGTTATCCATCTGTCCCACAACTAATTTTTCAGTTAATAAACTAGCAGCTTATTTACTTTGCTACAAAGACCTCGGAGCTATGACATGAGAACCGTTCCCAAACAGCAGCTGGAGGTACTTCTTGTCATTCAAGTACTGCGGATCAGCTACTGGCTGTTGGGAAGAGAGGAGGAAAGGATCATGCAAAGACACATTATATCCAGGTTTGGGGCTGGAAAAGTTTCCTATAGGAAACTGCAAGTCTAATGTGGAAAGAAAGCTGCAGGAGGACAAAGAAGTAGGAGGCAGATAAGCGGAGGGCGAGGAGCCATGCCTCCTCTTGCATCACCCAGCATCAGCTGGTACCTGCACCCACAACTCACCAGCAACCTGCAGCCCAGGCAGTAACACCTCGCTGTAACACACACAACAGACAGAACGAGAAAGTTTCAAAACACGTTTGCTCCCAGTTCAGAAAGACAGAGCGGTCAGCACATTGTGAAACATTTAACCCGGGTCCTCTACCAAGTTCCACTTTAGAAAAAAAGTTTCTGGTTATGCTTAAGGAGAGGTTTTCCAACCTGTCAGTACCCCAGGAAGGAGGATGTTTTCTTTCCACCAAGCTCTTCCCCAGGGCGATTTATTCAGCCTACGATTTGTGCGGCAGAAAGCTGGACGTGGCAACTGGCATCCAAGGTGCAGAGATGCGCCCAGCTGCAGCACAGCTGCTGCTAACATACACATGTTAAAGCTTCCTACACCGGACAGCATTTCTAATTACTTTAAAAGCACTCTAAGCTGCCAAACCACAGCAAAAAAGGCTGCCTCAGTCTTCCTTAATTCCGATGAACGACCAGAACATCCAAGATTTAGCTGGCCCCACAGCCACCCAGAAAACCCATTAGCCGGGAGCAGGGCACAGCTGGAGATGCACACAGAGCTGGGCAAAACAAACCAAGGCAACTTCTTCATCCCATTTTCTTAAGTAATTTAATTTTGAGCAGCTTGACTCCATACACCTGTGAAAAGGAAGTTTTCCATTTTTTAAATGAAGATTCTCACTGTAAGTTGAAATTGCTTCCAGTAACATAAACAGTGTTCTATAAATGCAGAACATTCACCCCAACTACTTATACCTGGTCAGGAAAACTGCATGGCACATACCACGCCTTGGGCAAGTGATATAAGAACAACTGGGTTTATGTTGTGTTTTGATGTTGTGTGCCTGTGTGACAAATTTAGAATCTGCTCTTCCACATCACTTAAGGAATATAATCCTTTTGAGTCATCTCCAATGACACTACGTACAGCAGAATGAGGAAAAAAATCCAATACTTCTTCTGTATAGGTAAGTAACAATATAAGCAAGATAAATCATTAAAATGAAGACAGAGACTTAAGAACAAATCTTGATATTGCTAGGAGTCGCAATTCACATCTAATGGCATAAAATAGATTCAAATAATTAAAAAAAACACCAAACAAAACAAATGCCCAAACCAACAGATAAATTTAAGACTGCCCACAGTTCTTGTTAAAATTAAGATGGACCTTCCAACTCGCCTCTCATTTTAAAAGAGCAAGACAAAATCATGTAGTCCTACTTCCAACCTTGACACCAAGCCTCAGTGACAGTACTGGTGTGGGACAGTTAAGATGCAGGTGAAGCACACTGAGCAAGGGCCCATGTGTCTGAAAACTTGTTTGTCCTACATTTCACAGTAGGGGGAATAATAATTTTTTAAAACCCCAACCAAACAAAAACAAACGAAACAAAAATAATAACAAAGAATTCCGCCACCAACAATAAAGCTTGCTTTCCCAAGTCAGGCATAATTCTGTGGGAATATTTTTATCTTAAAATCCTCTGCCTTATTTGTTAACTTGTTCTGAAAAGGTAACATGCATTTCTACAATACTGACCTAAGTTACATAGACAAAAAAACAGTCTAACTCTTGGAATGCTTTAATCCTTACAGCATTGGTATATTGATACTTAAGCAGGTACAGAAAACATCTGCACGCAAAGCCTGTGCCTTCGTAAACGGGAACACTCTAGACCACATCCACCTCAAGCAGGTCTACCATATTTACAGTGAACAACAACTGAAAAATCTGGGAAACAAAGACAGACGCTTTGGTTTTGATGCTTTGCAACACAGAACTTTTACCTGCTCTCCGTCATTGCACTGCAAACGCAGTTCGCTGACCTACTTACACAGCTGCAGCAGGGTGTCGGGAGCCAAACTGCAGGAGACACCAGGGAAACGCTTGTCTTCTTGAAAGGAGCTGTCTTCCCAAATTAATGATTTTGCTCCAGATTAACCGTAAGGGCTAGTCTACACAAGCTTTGCCAATATTGCCACACTAGCGAACCTTAGTATTAGAGTAACAAAGCCATCCTTCCAAACCAAAGCGTAATAAAACTGGGGTTTGATGATACATCCTTCATCTGCACCAGTGTTTTGGCCTCCAGAGAGCATCAGCATTTTAAAATCAAGCTATACCTCCAACAAACATTTCCAGCAAAGACATGCACCAAACCTAAAACATGCTCACAAGGATGACTCAGTCCCCAAAAACGACAAGCGATTCTTTTGAGATCTTGCATCAGTAAGGAGAAAACTTAAAAATTCTGCTTTTGATGCAAACATAAGGTCAATTTAACATCCTGATGATCTGGGTTTCCTTATGTACATCTGAGTCTTTCAAGTACAAGCTTTCCACGTTAGATTTAATTAAGTTCTACTTAGGATTGACCAGTTTAATAGTGAAGTTTTTTCATTTGTCTGCCTTTCTCCCTGCAACATTTTCTCACATGAAGGTTGGTCCTTCTGCGTGCAGAAAACCTTAATAATCACGTTATTAAACGGGTCAGACAAAAATCATGATGCAGCAGTTCACTCCACCCACTGCCGTCCTCCAGAAAGGTATTTTACAACCAAATCAGAAGGTTTTCTTTGAGGTCACACCCTGGCCTTTAGCAGCACACATAAAAGACAGTCTTCACCACACCCTGCGAAGGGTGCCAGCTCTCAGAGGATTTTGGCTATGCCTCTCGCATGCCTCGCTTCTTAAGATTATCTGTAACTGCAACTTCAGGTCTAAAGGCAAAGTAGTCCACCTAACAGCTCAGCACAAAAACCTGCAGAAGTTGATTTGCTTGGTTTACAAGAAATAACAACCAGGAATAACTTCATTTTTTTCATCTGTTTGAAAGTTAAAGTCAGGCAAGAATGTCAGGCTTTCTCCCCCCCCCACGAGGAAGAACAAAGCAGTTCCTTCAGCAGCAGCACAGGGGATACGTACAGGGCTCATGGGCTTCTCTCAATGAAGAGCTTGTTTACCCTGCAAATCTGAAGTTACTCTGACTACACTGAGCTCATCCAAAACTAGATTGTAATCTAAGCTGGAAATCTACCCTCAACCAGCACGTCTTGCCTAAACACGCGGGTTAGCACTACGTAGACAGAACACACACGTGACAAACACAGTCCCCAAGAATGGACTCGTGAAGCTTCTCAGCAGCAGTAAGGACCTGCCACTTCATTTTACTTTGAATTTATTTTAGCCAGCTTGGAAAACAAACAACTGGCTGTACCAGCTGAGCTTACAAACCAGTCAATCGCAAGGACAGCAGATGAGCTGGCTGCTGGGCACCGCGGGTTCGTGCCGTGCGCCTCGCCCGAAGCGGAGCTCGGCCTCGTCCGTGCGTACAGCCCAGCAGACCTGGTGCAGCGGTCAGCTGGTCAGCTCTTCTCGCCCGAAGCACAGATCTCATGTACCTTCCCATATCAGAAGTACCTGCCACTGGATGTAGAGAGGTAGGTTTGGGTTTTTTTCATTCTTTGTTTGAAAAGATGGGGAAAAAATATCTAATCCCTGTTCCTCTACGGGCAGCAGGTCAGCTCACATGGAACACTCAAAGCGCCTCCCTAAGTAACTCAATCTGCATCACATTTATGCTGTTTCTGTGCTACACATGACACTCAAGTTCACTCGCTAAACGGATAATTTATGAGACTTCCAGTCCACATCAGTTGCAAACTTAGCTTTCTACTGAACAGCAGTGTTACACCTATTGGGTAGCAAGTTGGGACTATGACTTCCTCGGAAAAGCAAGGAAGACATTTCTGGAATACAGTTTTAAACCAAGAAATGGACTGTATCTTACTTGAAAATACGTCTTCTTTCAAACTAACTCTGCTTTTAGGCTTGTTAAAAATGCTCTTTTAGAAGGAACAAGTACAGTACCATACCCATGCTGTTAAACATATTATGAAATGCTGTGCTGTGTAGTGTGCCCCTAATAATCAAATAATTCCTGTGACTTCTTAAAATCACATTTATAAAACACCTATGAACCTGCTGAGAGAACTTGGTTTAATCAGGTTTTTATACCTCACTTCTCCTAATAGCACAAGGGAGAAATAAGCAGCAGAGTCCAAGAAACATTTTCAAAATCGCCAGTAAGTATGAAGTCCAATGGACAAAATTACAAGTGCCCGAGTGGTATCGCGGGACAGCTGGAAGGCGTGACAAGCACTGTGTTTCTCTGGGAATCCAACCGAGGAAGGCACCACAACTCTGAACACGCTGGGAGCTGGACAACAGAGATCTGCAAGACTATCACAGAAAGCAATGGCACAGCCAAGAGCAAAAAGGCACGAGGAGCGCGGATTTCACCAGCAGAAGAAGGAAGAGCCAAGAGTCTGCAATTCAGAGTACTGACCGTGTCCATAAACAACAAGAGCTGTGCGAGGCAGCTTAAAGTCGTTTGGGAGATGTAAACCGGCGTGCTCGAGGACATAAACCAGCCACTAACTACGTGGTATTACCAACGTACTTCCTTGACAGGCAACAAGCAATTTCAGAGCTGTCCACAACAGTGATTTTTTTTGTTTGTTTTCTTGGATATATTAAGCAGTGGCATAGATATAATACAGGAGGCAAACAGCAGACCAGAGACTCTGCTACATATAGGTAACACCACAGTGGTACTCAGTACCAGGACAGAGAACAAGATTTATACAATACATGAAATAAGAGGTCTGAACAGAGTGTGAAGAAACAAATTCTTCAAAACCATAAGTTAACTTTTCATGTTCGTCAGTCCACACCAGGAGGAAGCTCCTTTTGTAAATGCAGCCCAGACCAATGCAAACAGAACAGACTCAAAGGAAAAAAAAAAAAAACACACCCAAATTAAGAAGTCCAGACTCATCAACTCCCAGATCTTTCTCCAGACACACGAGCACCTTCACAACAACTCTGCTCCAGCCACAAAACACATTTTAAGGCATGTAAGTAAAGTTACTGATAAAAAAAGTTCATAACAACAGCTTTGCCAAACAAGGCAATTAATGCCGATGTAAAGGCAACCTCCAGAGTGTAACTTACCCAGATATCCCAAGCAGCTCCATCCTGCCACACCTCCCTCCACCCCAGCTCGCCTCTTGCATCAGGCAGGCAGATGAACTGCGCGTCTTCAGATACAAAGAAAGGCCAGGAAATTTCAACTCCAGTTCTCCTGCGTAAACAAGATGCTCTAATTTCCAGTTCTCCCTTTGCCCGACGTGTAGGAGCGGCCCCACTGTGATTTCTTACTATTTTGAGCTGGGCAAGAGCCTTATTTCTTCCTCCCTTCGGGCCATCTTTAGGGGCTTGTTGGAGCAGGAATATAACGAACAACTCCCCATTCAAGCCTGGTATAGTGATTTTTAAACCCCTTTTTAAACCATAAGCTTTTAACATACCTTTATCACTGTTGCCCCTCAACTCTTTATCCAAACAACATACATTTAGGCACTTCCCCTGAGTTACGCCACGTAGAGAGTTTCTGGACAAGGCAACTACTTTGATTTATTGCTTCTCAAAGTTACAGAGAGTTTACAACTCAGTTATACTAAAACATTACAGGTGACATTTTAGTTTCATTAAAAAAAAAAAAAAAACAAAAAAATAACCAAACCAAAACTATGCCAAATTCAAAAAACAGCTTTAAAAGTCTGGAAGGAAATTCTGGCCTGATTTGTTCCCAACTTCCTACTGCCAGGGCAGCCTGTAAAGCTCCCAGGAGACTGCCAGAAACAAGCTTCTCCCAAGACACCTTGAAGATGACATGGCTTTAGATCCCTCCTTGATAGAGCAGTTACCACAATGCTGCCTCGCACGCCCAGCAAAGAGGGAACAAGACCTGGCACGAGCGCAGAGCAACTTGGCTAGACCAGAACTTGAGAGCACAGGGTTCTGGCAACCCAGTACCTCCCAGCTTCAGCAGTGGTTTGTATTTGTGACTATAGTACTAGCCCCCAATAGGAAAAAAAACCACAACAAAACCGTAAAACACTATAAAAGTTCTCTGTAAATGCCAATAAAAACCAACTGAGTGTCAGAAAATAAGCAGCAGAAGCTACCGGCACACGGTGGCTTCTACCTTGCCTTGCCCTACAATATTTACTGTCTAACAAGTGTAACAAAAGCTGACAAGTCGCACCTCTTCAGTGCGCTGCAGCCCGGGCGTCCCGTCCCACCCTGCCCACCAGCACCCAGCAATGCTCACAGCCACATGCGGACGAGGTCTCGGCAGACTGCCTTCTCACGGCTTCACCACAGCCCAAAACGCTCCAACCGCCGGCACACAGAGGACAGGACAGGAGCTCAGCGACGGGGGACACGTCCCCCCACATCTCCATGGAAGTCTCTCGGCACTGGCAGAGAGGTTACGGTTTTGCGGCTGTGCAAGGGTCCCACCAGGTCTGCAATGTTTTAGGGATGTCAGAAGGTTGGACAGCACAAGCAAGAAGATGCAAAGGCTGCCAGGCTATTTCTGACCAAAAACAATGATGCCGTGAAAGAAGCACAGCTATTCACAAGTAAATGGAAAATAATGTGAACTTAATTTTGCATTTTTATTTTTGTTTAGCTGTATTAGGCTTATCTGGAAAAAGATGAAAATATGGTTACTGGTCCATAACCAAGTTTCAAAAGCCTTGGAGAACAGCATAGAATACTTACACCAATCTAATCTGTTCACACAGATGCATGAAAACCAAATACAAAGCTTGCCGAGATAACAAAAACACCTTCATTTAATTTCTAACAGAGCAGCACAATCCCTGCATAACAACACTACGCTCATCTAAGAATTCGAGCTTAAACATCCTGGTTGTTAAGGTAGTTCCCACACGCTCCCTGCGATAGAGGCAAGCAGACAGTAAGCCAGCAAAATATTAGGAGCTGCAAGTTTCAGCTGGCCAGGAACGACTCACGCCAGACAGTGACAGATCTGTGCGGATGAGAACATCTGCTGCTCCTGTCGAGGATACCAGGAATACTTGGACCAGACCTATCCTATAAAAGGTTCGCAGACGTATGCTAGAACTTATGCCAAACTTACCAGTGCAAACACGGTTTATTCTGGTAAAAGCACTCTTCTGCCACCCTAATTTACACTAGGCTCACAACCCAAATAAATCAAACCAGGGCAATAGAACTGTATATACATTAGTGCAACTGCCAGGACAAAAAGCACCAAAAAAAAAAAAAGTGCAGGCTTCTGGCTGATCTGTTACAGAAGCGAAAATGAAGAGCTACCCTGGCCCGAATCGAACTTCTCTGGGAGGCACAGCAACATCACTTTGAGCCAAACCACACTTTGTCCTATGGCAGCGTCTTCCTCAGGAATCCTCCTTTTCTCAGGCTCAGGAACATACCACAAGATGTTAGAGATAGGCAGGAAGACTTCTGTGCTTTGTAAATGACAGGATTTGCTCCAGGGACACACAGAGCGATTCGATAAACCTGTACATATAAGGCAATTCCGTAAGAATTCACACAACCTCCCCAGACCTCACTGCCCTTGGAGAGCTACAAGCAACTTGGCATTAAGCAGCTGAGGCAAGATGTCAAGAATCAAACTACCACAAAAATTAAGTGTCTTACTGGTCTCACATCTATTCATGAAACAGACGTCTATTTGTTTTCTGTACTTGCAGAAGCTAGCCTATGGACAAGAAAAGCAGAGGGGGCCTGTGACACCAGTCACGCTTCCATGTGTTTCTGCGTCCCCTTCATGTCTTTCGACCTCTCCCCGCTGAAGCTGCCATTTTTGTGCTGCATGGATAATCCAGTTGCCAAATAACCAGAGGGAAGCCACACCACTGTAATTTACAAGTGCCCTACTCATAACCAGTCAGCCAAACAGCTTCCATGCAAAACTCAAAAACAGGTAACACTCCTCTCTCTGTGGCTGCACAAATCCTTCAGCACACACAGACTCTGCTCACACCCAACCACCCCCTCAGAAAGTCCATGCCGACTTATTTTCCTACTCACACCCTAAACTCAGCACTCGGGCAAACCCTACGCAGCTTCTGAACTCGCCCACTGACTTGCCCACAGCCACAATACGTAACGACAAAGCCAGATACACAGAAAACACTATGCCAACTCATACTTCCACTGCCTCACTGCTGAGGATAAGTTTAACATATTCACTCATTTTTCTTCCAAGTTTTACTTCTGAAATTAGTTAATGGATTTTCCTGAGCTTTACAATAGAATTTTTCAAATAAGAGCGACCCAAATCAGCTGACAATTGGAGACTAACAGCCTCTGGTACCAGAGCATGCTTTGGAATCACCTACCCTTAATATACAAGGACATAAAGTTCTTGAGCCTCCTGCAGTAACTCTTCATATAGAAACCTAAACCCATCATTTTATTTGAAAAACCAACACTGAAAATAAACAAGACTTGCATAGACTAGGTACAGGCTGGAGATTAATTTTATCCCCCAAAAGAGCCACTGAAACATTGTTTTTGGCTAGCAACATAATGGTCCAACATTGGCAACCTACCTGACCAATTCTACTCAACGTGAAGCGCAGCTGGACTAAGAGAGAGATCCTGGAGTGATAAAAAGAGAAGAGACAGGCAGCAGGTAAAAATCAGGCTCTGCAAAGGGAAGGGATGCAAATGTGTTTCTTAACGTGCCATACAAGAACCAGCTACATGTATTTTTGGTTCTTTACATCTTGCAAGCCCGAGGAGAAAAGATGACTAAGTTTAAAAAAAATTAAAAAAAAAAAAAAAATCAACAACCAAAGAACTTATTTATATTTATATATTAATGCATGTAACCTACTTTCACACATAGTTAATGAGTTCCTTCATGGGATTTGAACCTGAACAATTTTGAGTTTAAAAACCCCCACAACTCTAATGACTACAAGTTTTGTTGCTAATGCAATTATGTCTGGCAGTCTTACTCCTCACACATGCTTAACTCATGTTTCCCCAGTACACTTCACAGAGATCGACAAAATGCAATACTTAAAGATGAAACTCTGTGGGAAGGTACTTCTCCACAGAATAATTTACAATATTTTTTAACTAAGCAGTAAAAAAATTACACATTTCCTGTAAACTCATCTTGCTGTTACAGTAGAAAAGCAGTTCTTCCAAGAATATGACCTCTTTCCACCTACAGCAACCCTTTTGAAACTTAATTTCAGATATGGCATACCATCATCTAAAATATGATGACCAACAACCTAAAAAGCATTCAGGCTTTTGGAAGAGCATTGGATCAATGGCTCATTTCACTCTCACATCTTTGATTTGTCTTTCGCCACAGCCTCCCAAAACTGCTTCTCAAGACAAGCAGTGAAAAAATTCTTAGTAGTACACAGGCTCCACGGTGCCTTTTTTGCAAATTCTTGCTGATCTTCCTTCTCCGTTAAATTTATTTTGTTTTATATCTCGGCTCTGTTAGCCCAGCCGGTGCAGAGAACTGTTTCCTCAAGTCTGTCCACGATCAGCAGCCATTTAAAAGTTAATCATCAGCTTCATATTCTATTTATTTCTGGTTTATTTTTGTACTGGAGAATGTCAAAGCTGCACTACAATGGCCACCCAAAATACCATATTGCCTAAAAGCAGATGATAATGTGACACTGAAGGAGGTCGCATTTTTCTGGACAGTAGCATACAGACCCCCCATCCCAACCCAGCACAAACACACAGATTTTGTGACAACTTCATGGGAAGCTACAACTGGAAGGAATGCCCACCCGCTACAAAAAAGCCTGCTACAGACTTACGATAATCTTGCCTTTAAGTGATACCAAAAGGTCTGCCCCTACTTTACAGACTAAGACAACATTAATGTCTTTATTACCTGCCAATGACAGGCCTTAAAAATAAAAACCCTTTGGAATTAACCGCCTGTACGTTTCATTTACGCTCTCCGACATGCAGATATGCGCTCTAAAAGCCTCATGGCGGGTATATTCTTTCTACTTGATGTCATCGGACTCGTCACCGCAGAGCGCGATGGAGAGGTCTGAACTGCCGTCGATGGCTGCAGCAGGACCTGTCACGACGCGGGCGCCGCTGGAAACCCAGCGCAGGGCGAACTGCCTGCCAGACCACCTCAGACACCAGGGCCGCGCCGGGACAGCTGCCCGCTCGCTGCCAGCGACTCAACGCTGCGTAGCTGCGGCCGCACACGCTGCTGGCACCCAGCGCCGAGAGCGGCCGGCCTCCCGGCACGGCGGGCTTCCACGCCTCCGGCGGCTTCCGAGCTGTGTTCCTGGACACTGCACAGGCACAAGGGAGCAAGAGACGGGGAGACAAACCAGCATGTGTTTTTTTTCGATTTAGAAGCTGAGGTACTTCAGAATCCATCACACCGCCCGGAGCCCTGTCTCGCCGAGGGACATCAGGAACGACACGGCCACCCCGCAGAGCCGGCCGGGAGCCGGGCAGGCTGCCCGCGCCCCCCAGCCACCCTCACAGCTCCGTGTCACGCCGGGCGCTCGGTACCGCTGGAGCTGCTCGGGGCAGTTTTATTTATTTTATCC
>Ga0065711_1001995_pt1 | contig 37567 bp, 31 predicted proteins | sample Hoacrofraction12_FD_59098 | JGI IMG/M metagenome (GOLD analysis project Ga0065711, IMG submission 59098) | Hoatzin crop microbial communities from Cojedes, Venezuela - Epithelial fraction 12 v2 (version 2) | ecosystem: Host-associated > Birds > Digestive system > Esophagus > Crop | place...
GGGGGGGGGGGGAAGAGGAAGGAGGGGGAGAAGCTTGGTAATACAGTGACAATGAAACATACGGTAGTCACACTGGAAAACTTTCTCCTTCATTAGCAGGGATCTGTTGAGTTTCTGCTCACATTAGGGTAATTAACACAAGTACAGATTGTTGAACATCTGTGCAGTTTAACTATATGGCCGGTTCCCAGGCTTTAAACAGGGCTGTGAGGAGCCAAATGCAAAGCAGTATGAAAAGCCCACACACTATTCATTTTACAGAAATTAGCATTTCTGGATGAAAGCTGATGTTGCACGTCAGCTATAAATTTTCTCTGGTCTGTTGCCAGGTTGGCTAATGATCTCGAGGTTAGTGTTTGTTAATAATTTTTTAAAAATTTGTTACTTTTAATATTCTGGAGGGGAATTTTCTCTCTCGCTCTTTTTTTCTTGAAAAGCAAAACAAAAACCAAGCGAAACAAAGCATATGGGTATATTATATCTAATGCGCTTCTAATCTTTTTCCAGTGGAAGCCCAGGGAGGAATTGCTGGTTCAGCCTCTGTTGGAGGCTGTTGGCTTCATGGAACCACCAAGGCTTTTTAATATTTCTGACCAAACTGAGGTTTTCATTTTCTAGCCTTGTAAATGCCTGGGAGGCTCTGCTCACGACGTGTTGTAGATATGAGCTGTGTAAATAAAGTGCAGAGTTTTGTCTGCAGGATGGCGGTTGCCCAGGTACTACTGCTCCACACATCACCATGCCGTAACTCCGTCGGTGTGTGTACGTAGGGTTACCAGGATAAAGGCGTAGCTGTATTTATGGAGAGCCTTCTGCGCTCGTTATCCCAGAGGACTGTTGTTTTGCTGTGGCATCGTGGAGCTTGCTCCTTGCTCGTTTTTACCTTGCCAGCTGAGAGCATCTGGGACACGAGGCTTGGCTGACTCCTGAGCGTAACGGCTGGCAGTGGCGAGTTCTCCGCAGAGGGCCCTTCGCACCGCAGTTCCCTCTTATGCCTTGGCCCATCAGAGCCAGCGCTTGTTGGCCTTCAGGCTAGGACACACGACCACTTAATACATGAAGTTTTTTCCTGTGTGGATAAAGACAGGCCAATTTTTCCTTAAATGAATGGTTTGTGAAGCCTTTTTCACATAGGTTTCCTGACACTGATAATTCGTGGTCACGTTTTGGTAGCGGATTTTAAGCATCTTTTCCCTTTGCACCTAGAAATTTTCACCAGGAAGTTCAGGCCCGTGGTTTCAACACGTGTCCATCTGCAATTTTGTCTTCTTGATGTGATTCCCTTTGTGACTCTTTTTTTAACCATCTTTTGGTGTTTCGTGGTGTTTTCAGTTCTCTATTGACTGGGGTGTTCTGGCTGTACCTATATCTAAACCTGTGAGCAGTATAACTGCACACCTGAACACGCAGATACGCCTGGTTTTGTATACATTTACATGGAACAGCTTTGTACCATGCTAGAAACATCTGGTGAAAGTGGCTGTGCATTGGAACCAAAGCGTGATGGGTGTGCCAGGAACCATAAAACTTTGTAGTTCACAAGTGCAATGCCTAGAGATCCTGTATCATGAAGACATTAGCATATTTTTTTATTAGTCATGTTATCTCTTTCAGATACAGGTTTTACCATACGCTGAAATAGAAATTTAAAAAAAAAAACCAAACCCCAAACTGACCAGATTTTTACCACAGCGGAATTGCTGTAAGGCAGATAGCCCTTGTAGCTGGGACAACAATTAGTGCACCATGAGTGTCAGGGAATTTTATTTTAATGGAGAAGACATTCATGTGTGGAGATAAAAAGCCTACCAAAATAATAATCCTCATTAGCACTATTTTGTCCCTGCTGTTTCCACTAAGCAAAAAAACTTTGTTTGTGGTGTTTTTTTTAATGTAATCCCTGTGGGCTGATGTGAACAGAGCTGACCTTTGAAACCCTACTAAAATTTTTAAAGGTTTGTATATTTTTTTTTGTTTAATTGGGAAAGGAAGGGACTTGGTGGCTTGGAGGAAATGTAATTCTCACCAAGGGTGCGGTGATTTGGTCCTTAAGTTCACCTCCAGCTCCTGCTCTGTAATGGCTTACACTCCAGCCCTGAATTTAGCTTGGCGGCTTTTGAAGTTGTGGGTGAAATTGTTGTCGTCGCACCCAGCAGCTCCTCCACAGTCTGCTGACAAACATCAGAGCTTGCAGAGCTTCATATTCCTTGTGACCAAAAAAATCTTCTGGGACCAAAATGCAGCTTCAGATTCAGTCCTGCAAATGTGTGGGCTTCAGGGGCACTGTCAGCCACGTGCCTGTCAGACAGCCCCCGAAATACCATGCTCAGTGCTTTGTCATTGCAGGGTCACTTTCTAGGGTGAAGGTGTCCCCGCAAGACAGACTTGCCAAATCATATAAAACTCTGCAAGTTTAGTTAAATATGTGGTTTATTTTTGAAGCACTAATTTAGTTAATCTAGTTCAAAGGGAAATTTGGGCTGGCCTAATTACTCTTGTAAGCTTTGCGGATAATTATTTGTGTATTTGCACATGGGTTCGCACCAGCTTAGTTAGGAAAAGAAGAATTGTTTGAGTGAAATGTTTATCTGCATTTGATTTCTTACCCTGTCCATAAAGGATGTCAGAAGGTGGCGGGTTATCTGGCAGCAACGAGGGACAAGCATCTGACAGAGGGCATTTGCCCTTTCAGAGCAGGGTGTGCAGTGAATGGAGCAGTGAGATCTCCTCTGCAGTAGTCTTGCCGAAAGAGTCCTGACCGTTTGGTTAAGAAACACTTGTTTAAGCCAAAATTGAAAAGAAAAAAAAAAAAGGAAGAAATAAAAGAAAATAAGGCATTTTACCTGGTTTTACACAATCATATCTTAAAGCAGTGAGTTAGCCCCGTGCAGATGAGTCAGACCGAAAGAGTGAAAGAAGGAGGAAGAATTGTTGGAAGAGACTGGATTTCAGGGGGATGAGAGAAAGAGTTTCTTAGGGACGCCTCCCTCTTCTTGAGCATGGGTTGGAATATTCCAGAAGCTGTAAAACTGAAGAATGCAATGTTATTGTTGGGGTAGGAGGGTGTTGACATTTCATGCTAAGAAGATTGCTGCAGGAGTTTAGGCATTTGATGTATGTAAATGCAAGTATCAAAATACTCTCATGCGTTGTTGTCGTTCTCTGTGCTGATGGCACGAGGGTGGACGAGGGCCATGCTTACAGGCTTTTGAGATGTGTTAGCATCGCCTAATACCGGAAGGTGCGACCTGAGAAATTGTTTAAATTAATCACAGCGTTGCTATGTTAAACAGTTTGGTTTTTTCCTGGACTTGATGATAGTCAGTGTTACTTTGGATATGGACAGAATTGTGTCACTTCAGTTGACAAGGATGTTTGGTGTTATCAAGGTTAACTTCTGTGCTCTCTAGATTTGTACCCCACATATCTCTGCTTGGGCTTTATTTGGTCTCATTCTAGGAAAACCCAGCTCTATACAAGAGAGTCATGGTCAGGAAAAAAAAATAGTATTCCTATTAAACGAACAAACCTGGATTATGTTCACTAGCTACTATACAGAAACCAAAGTCACCTATTTGGGTATGTGGAACTAGCCACGAAATTAAAGGTTACGCTGCCAAAATGAAACAAAGTTTTCCATTATTAATATCCCTACTCTGCCTCAGCCCTACTACTTAAGAATATTTCCCACAAACTGGGCTTAAAATGCCTATTCTGTTCCTGAAGAGCAGAAAATGGCAGCGCACCCAGAGAACTGGTTTTAGAATTTTGTAAGACAGCAAAACGGCAGCTGGTGAAGCAGAGCTATGGGCCTTCAGTTGCATGGCTGTATCTGAGACCACAAATACTAATTTCACATGCAGTGAGACTACTTGTAATGAGTTCTCTAGCAGATTTTTCCAGCATCTCTACACTGTGTATCCCTCCCTGGCTGGGAGGCTGCAGGCCACGCACTGAGAAACTTGAGGACATCATTTTGAAAGACACCCACAGTTTCCTTGGAGATTTCATTCCATTCATCACTAAGCTAACTTCTGCGAAGCAGCAAGTTCTCTTGTTCTCCTACACGATCACTTTGAACGGGTAGTTGCATTTATTTAAATACCTAAAAGAAGCTCAGAGGATGTGAGGCTGCTGCTTTAGCTAGGCTGCATATCCTCAGCCACCTCTCAGACCTTTATCAGCCCCCAAACTGAATGTGTCTTTCTAACCTTGCAGTTGCATGGTCAGAATTATCTCCATTGTGTAGATGGGAACACTGAGGCAGACTGGAAATTGCTTGCCCCAGGCCACCTAATTCTGACAATAGACCACACAATCCCTCAGCCTCTTTCTATGCCAAAACCATTCTCTTGTGTCTGCGTATGGAAAAAACAGAGTCGAGTGAGCGGAGGGTGGTATTTGTTGTGATAACAATGCGCGTTCAGTCCCAAAAGGCCATCGGACAGTGATGGATACATTGCTGTGAAATTAAAATAGCCGAGATGCACAGAAGGAAGGGCTGAAATGGTCGTTGCCGTGCACGGGGATGGACACGGGAGCGCGCAGGCGGTGAGACGTGGCCAGCAGCGTTCGCAGGGTCCGGCAGCCCCTGCGCCAGGCAGCCCATTTGCATTCTTCTGTCAGGGAGTTGGAAGCTGCCACCGAGCATTTTATACTCCAGCCCGCTCTGGCCTTGAATTATGCATGACCAATTTATCATGCCCCCAGCTGAAAAACTAATTGTGTCCCTGGGATATATTTACTAGAAATTGTAGTTTGCTGTGCTGGGGTCCCCAGAGCGTCCGGCAGAGCAAATGACTGGGAAGTCGAAACGTGTTCAGAACAGGACTCCTGGCTCTGCCAGAACCACCGTGCCATTGATAGATTTTTCACGTCGATTGCCTTTCTGAGGGTTTCCCCCCCCCTTCCTATTTTTCTTACACTGCATTACACTTAATCGGGCTGCAGGAGTCCTTCCAGTAGTCTCCAGCATTAAAAAGCACACCGATGTGCCTGAAAAAAAGGCAATTTATTCAGGAAATGCCAGCCAGGTTGGGGGGAAGGAGGCTGGTTTCTTCTGTGTGTGGTTTTTCTTTTTATTTTTCATAAGCACAGTGTGGCTGCATGTAATGTCTCCAATTACCATGAACGTCCCCTCCCTCTCCAGGTCTAGAGTGATGAGATTCCCTAATTACTGTCATTTGAACGAGAGGTTGGGGAGGAGAGGATTTCTTTTCCTCATACAGAGCTCGTGGGGTGGGCTTAAGCTTGCAAATGGTATTACCGCCGGGTCTGGCAAAGGAGCATGAGATGCCCCAACCTGAATTTCTCCGCAATGAAACGCCAGCTGTCAAACCTGTATCTGGCTATAAACGCTCTCCTAAGGTAGAGCTGAGCCATAAAGATCATAAGCGGGGGCGAGGTTTGAAGGGGAAGGAGGTAATTCACTGATAAATTAATCACCAAGTTCAGTCTGTCCTCCCCCACTTGTCACGGGAGGAGGATGTCAAGGAGTTAATCACAATGAAGGAGCCAACAGTAACACGACTTCAGAGGCAGAAGAGCCCTCTGGAATCTCTTGCTCCCTCTTTACTACCCTTCTTGTCCGATCCCGTGCAGCTCCTAACGCGGTTTGCAGCGGGGAGCCCGCATCTCCGGGGGAGATGGAGGAAGGAGGAAGCAGCGCAGGGAGATCCGTCGGGAGGCCTGCTCTGCCGAGAGGCTGGGGACCGCGAGCTGGGGCTGCGGCAGCAGGGATCGCCCCGCTTCCGCGATGGGCAGGAGCCTTGCTTATGGCCACGCTGCAACGGGCTGTACGCTCGACAGCCGGGCTCTCCCACCACGCTGGTGGGATTCAGTGCATGTCTTGAGGGGAGAGCTGCAGGACGTTAATTGGGCTGGAATAAAGGTGCTGGCAGAGGTGCTTTCCTAAGGCAATTCAAGATGTATGAAGTAGTTTATGGAAACTATTAGCAGCAAGTGTGTGCATGGGAAGCTGAAAGAAGTGAAGGTGGTTTTATTTTATGTTGTTTCTGAATGTCACAGGGCTGGAGAAGCTTTTGAACATTCAGAAGCTCTCTACAGCTTCCTTCCTTCTAGCTCCCCAAATTTGTATTTATCATCAGTTCCCCAAAAAGATCTGGTGAAAAGATTTTGTTTGGGTCACTACACGTCTTGCTGCAGAAAAAGTAGAGCAGATCTGCTGTGTGATGAAATCGTGCTCCTTTTTGCTGAAATATGTGATACAGCCAGCGTAAAAGCAGATCTGAAGCTTGTAAAATCGTATCAGAGAGAAGGCATAAACAGGTTTTTTCCGGAATGCAGCTAGCCAGAGCAAAACCAAGACTCCAGAGTTCAAGGTTGGCGTGGACCACCAAATCAGGACTACTCATACTGTATCTTCTCAAACCCTGGTGAACTAGAAACAGGCGTGAGTCTGGAGACAGTGTGCTTGTAGGATCCAACACTGAACGTTGCTTTTCTCGCTTTAAACTGTTGCATCTACTGGTTTCTCAAGAACAGTGGACTGGTCGTGGAGCCCAGCGGTTCAGTGGGTCTCTGTGCAGAGAGGCAAAGGATATTTTTGAGCAGAGTTGTACAAACTACGTTACAGTCTGGTTTTCTGGAGGGTGTTGTAGCACTTATGAAATTACTGTGCTTTTGAGCAGTAGGGAGACTGGGAGATGGGATGGAGAACACTTTCATGTAGCACCAGTTGTACCATTAAGGAAAGGGTAGAGTAGGAGACAATACGAATCGTGGCATCTTTTGTTAGTGTTTTTAGCTGCAGCAGCTCAATGTCTGGATGCTTTTGCCCTTTCATTATTCAGAACGAAACACATTAGCGAGTCCAGGTTATGCTCCTTTTGCTGGTGGTTCTTATTAGCTTGTTAGTGATCTTCCTAGGTTTTAAGTGCCTACAAATGTGAGTTCTCAGGTAACTTCAGTTCAGGGCAGCTGTCTTTGGCAGGGTGTCCTGATTTCTCCTATGAAAACCTTCCATGTTTTGTTCTCTTCCAGCCCCTGTTAACTTGTCATTATAACCTGAGGGGAAAAACACTGGCACTGTTTTGCCTTATGGATATTGTTCTTTCCTGAACCTGCCTCCTATGCTCTTTCCAAGGGAGCTTGTCTGTGACAATTGACAGCTTCTGAGTGGCTCTACTGGTTTTTCTTCCTCCGTTTTATTATTCAAGCCTTTTGGCTTTGCTGCATTTTCAGGCTGTTGCTGTGCTGTGCTCGAGTTGCCTGAGCTGTTTGGTTTTCTCCCGATTGCTTTGCTGCTGCTGCTGTGGCTACGGGGGACGAGAAGCTGCAGCGCTGTGCGGGGAAGGTGGAGTGCAGAGGAACCCGCAAAGGAGCCACGGCGGCAGCCCAGATCATGAAAATAAGGTGGAGGATTTGGGGTAAAAGAGAAGTCAGCATGTGTTTTATAAGAGGCTACGTGACACGAACTGACCCTCCCCTCACTCCCTCAGTTTTTTCTCACCTGAAGATCCTGTCCTCTGTCCTTTTTCTTCTTCCTCCTCTCTCCCTCATGTAGCTGGGACACACTTCAGCATCAATTTTCTTTTAGTCCTGTGCTTAAAGTTATGTAAATAGTTAGAGAAAAACAAGTTGTGATCAGCAAAGAAAGAGGGTGTTTACATGCCTTTTTAAGATGGGGAATTTTTTGTATTCATGCTTAAGGGTTAAGGGAAATTATGCTAACATCGGCTACAAGTTAAACATACTACTTGCTACTGCAGTTTCAAATCGGTGTGAACGTAGTCAACTAAAACAGTTCTGGCTTAGGAATTTCAGGGGGAGTGAGTTGAGCCCTGTGTCCTCAGCACAATGTATTTCTAAGTGTCAGCACGTTCCTCCCAGTCAGGAAGGAGAACTGACAAAAATAGATGGGGGAAAGGGGGCAACACATTTTTTCTCATGATAAAACCGTGGAAGCGTCTCTGGAGACATGTGCCCGTACAGTGGCACATCCATATCCCTGGCTTGGGGAGCTGTGGAGGAATTCTGAGGGGGATGCGGGAGAATAAATCTCGCCGCTCTAAGAAACCCTGAAAATGTCCATCAGAAATGCTGTGAGTATTCGGAGGCTGCTGGAAGTGTTCCAGCATCGGAGTCTTTGTCTCCATCCATCACAGGCACTGCAATCTTTGTGCCCCCAGCTTCAAACAAGGGCTTCACGCTGTCCTTGCAATCTGCCTTTATGCAGCGGAGTGTGGAGGCTTCTAATTACGAGGCCGAGATGCGCGGCGGGTGGGGAGGCGTGCTGTGCCCCACAGCCGCGTACCTGATTATCCGTTGCTGAGGTCGTTAGAAGGGTTACTCCTGAGTTTAAGCCTGCTCCGCAAGACCCCTAATTATATGCTGCTCTGCAAGTTGCATTAAAAAGAAATTGTTGAAAAGACAAAGGACAGAATAACATTTCCTCCCTCGTCTTCCCCTCTCTCCCCCCCTGCAACACACACAGACACACACTCCCCCACCTCTCCCCGCTGGGCCCAGAGCTACTTTTCACGCTTGAGTTGGTGCAAGCTCTGATAAAGCCATTGAAAGATGCAGCAGGGAGACAGAGCGCTCCCAGGGACAGAGGGAAGCAGAAGAGGAAGCCGAAGTAAAATGACCCCCTCCCAGGTAGATACAGCCAGGCGCTGCTTGCTGAAGGAGTTGTCCCACAGAGCAGAATTAGAGAAGAGATTAACCGTCCTTTATTGTTTTGTTTCACTTCCTAGGGAGCAATGTAATGTGGTTTCTTCTATCGTGAAAAACCTGCTTCAGCTGGAGCTCCGGGAAGCCTGAATCACTATAGATAACGCATTCAAAGTGCAGTATCCCTTGCACATGCTGCCAGTTCTCATTTTAATCTCCCCAGACATCAAAAAAATTAAAATGTAAAATTCTAAGCTATGCAGTTGAGTGACGTGAAGGCTGCACTCGCTGCAATGCAATTTCCGAATCTGGGACATGCACACATGTGTCCATCCCTGTCAGAGATAACGGTTTTATGTGTGCTTTCCATGAGCCCGTGAAGTGTACCACTAACAGAGATAGAGAATTGAATGGGTTCTTCGTTACCGCATGTCTGGACTACTAATGAAACTAAGCCCAGGTTGATAACAGTGGCACTAAATATTTCCAGTGCTTCTTGGTGCGATGGTAACATTTTCAATTTACGGTGGAGATTATTATAGGGGTATCTTCGGTACCAAGGGCCACATTTTTTCAAGATTACTATTTCAAGGGATGGTTTTTTATTACTATTTGCATTATAGTAGTACCTGAAAGCCTGAGTGACAGATCAGGATTTCACTGCACTAGGTTCTGCACAAACGTGGAGGGGGAAGATTCCTTGCTGCAGATTGGGGTTTTTTGAGATGTAGCTATGGGGCTTTTTCATTGCTTTTGTAGCTGTAGAGAAACTCATATTTGAACAGGAGTCTCAAAGCCAAAATGTCAAAGCTTGAGTCACTTCTGTACTGGAGAAGCTTGCAGACTCTGTCATATTACACTTCACTGTAATCTGTGAGCTTTAAACCTTTCTCAGTCTCTTGTATACCTCAGTTGTAATGCTCTGTTGTGTGCTCCTTATTTCGTACTAGTTTGCCTTCATTTTATTCTGGTGTGCAGCACTGGATTCGCTGCCCACCCAAGGCACTAACAGCAGGAAAACTTGTGCTCCTCTGTCTGATGTGTTTTTTCCTCCCATGTTTTCATGTGTTCCCTTTGTCTCTTCACGTAGGGAGGAGGCTCCCTGCAGCAGTCTTGGTTGGGGCTCTGGTTAGCGTGGCTGAAGAGAGGCCACGGTGCAGCCGTGCTGGCCGCGTTACTCCCGTGTGGTTGCTGGCGCTCCCTCCGAAGCGCCGGGTCGGGCGCCCGCTGTGAGATTGAATGCGCTTCTCCCTTGGTCACCTTGTGCTCACCCTCATTGCTCCCTCCAGGGCAAGAGCCGAAACCACCGGTCGATCACTCTCCCCTTGTTTTGTGTGTTCAGCGTGAACTCGTGATCCTCTCTCTGTGTATAAGGTGAAATAAACCCCAGCCTTGAACCTGATAACCCAAAACCTTCTCTGCCCATCAGCTGGATGTACCCCTTTGCTTCTTCACATCCTGCATTTCGCTGCTGCCTGTTGAAAGATGTCTTGGGTGTGATTGCTGTGGGACATCGTTCCTGGCTACCTACCCTAGAGCAGGTTCAAGATGGCCCTTATTGCACTTGCAATTTTGTGTGGCTTTTATGTTTTGGCAAGATGACACGACAAAGATATCAGCTGCCTTGAAATCACTCCAGAGAGCAAAATCTTTGTTTCAAATGGTATTTGGAGATCTTCCAGTCACGCCTCATATTTTCATGACATCTGTGTCTAAGATAGTTCAATATCTCTTTGATTTTACAAGTCTCATATGGCTTGAGCTGGGGCTATAATCTTGTCTTCAAGCTGGGCGCAGGAGTGCTGGTGCCTGTTCGGTCAGTGGTGGTACTTTCCTTGTCTTGCACACTCTTCAGTTAGTGGCAGTCTCTTCTTGGTTTTCTGGTTTTGTTCTGTGGTATCTTTAAAAGGTGCAAAGAGCAATCACGTTTTTTTGCATGCATGGTTTGTCGGTTTCTTCAACGCCAAAGTCCCCGGAGTCTGCAAGTTGAGTCATTTTTCTGCTGGCACAGACTTGTGCAAGAAGCATTACTCAGAGATGGCAGATAGTCTTGAGGCTTCAGCCGTGTATTGTTGAACAGTCTCCAGAGTGGCTGTCTTGCTCGTTTTGTCAGTTTGGAAATAAAAGAACTTGAAATCTACAAGTAGTGAAGATAAAAGTGAATTTCATTACAGCGCTTTTCGAACCCCTGGACATATTTGAGACGATGAAGCAGGCAGCGCATTCGGCCATAGCTCGCTTAGCAGAAGTTTGACACCGCAACCCATTTGGTTGAGCGGATAAAGACTGGGCGTGAGCAACTGCTGCTTTTAAAAGACAGCACTGTGACTTCCATCTGGACATCTGCCAAGGAGGGGCAGAAGGGACGTGATGCTAACATCTCGCTTGAGCCACGACACTTCTAATGTCATCGTTTTCCCTGACTGGGAATCAAAACTGTCTAAATTCTCACCTCTCCTCTCAGAAGTCTGGTGCTCTGGTTCAGAGGCCAACTAGATACCCACTCAGATAAAACAGATGTGACTCAAAATCTTCTATGTTGGGAAAGGATGGCTTAGTATTTGTTATTTTTTTACTGTACATGTCTTTCCATTATGTGTTGGAGATGCTTTTCAGGTTTCTAAACAAATAAGCACTGGCTGAGATGAGGTGCGTGGTCTGTACTAATGGAGATGAACTAAGAGTGCTTTGATGGAGCTGTATTTCTTCATTAATTACAACTATAAAGACAAAATCTCCTGGCTGTAGCCCAGGTAGATCTGAAATATCCACCACAAGACGTTGCAGAAGCAGTGCAAAAAAAATATGCTTTCATTTATATGAGGCGGTGATAAAATGTGCCCAGCAAAACGTGTGTGCCAAGATGATGCAAGCCCCCATCCTACAGCTGGTGTTGGTACGTGGTGACCTCGCACACTAGAAGGATGTGCTGCCATGCAGCGTGACACTGATTTCTCCCCTGGACTGCTTCATCTCAGCGCAAATTAACTTAACACTTTGGAACAGCTGCTGCAGATTCATGTTATGATGTGTTTGTGGCAATTGTCTACATCCGCTCTGGTTCGTGGTGTGGTGAAGTGCGTGGAAACAACCTGGTCTGCGAGGACCTGGAGATACAGGGAGCAAAGGAAAGGATGCAGGCGAGACGGTGAATGCTGGTGGTTCACTGGGCCTCTTAGCTGCAGCTTCCTGAGCAGTTGTAAATTTTTCTATTTGAAAATCTCAAGGCAAATCTCTGCTACTCCTCTAATTCTGAAGAAAACGTTTGTATTTTGACCATGTTTGTCCTTGAAATAAGGGGGGAGCAAGTGGAAAAAAGCAAGTCCTTTATTTCAGGCCCTGTGCTTCATGGAAAGAGAAAGTGTGAAGTCACAGGGTCAGTGGTTGTGAGTCAGTCAGCTGGTCATGGGGTGAAAAAGGGGGGGGGGAAATAGAGTTCCTTATTTGTGCCTTCTACTCAGATGAGCTTTTTGGCCATCCGGCTGCCATAGCCTTGGGACGGTGGCCAGACCTGTGTACGGAAGGTTTCCTTCTCTGACATTTCATCCAGTTGCTTCTCTGACCTATCCCTACCGCTCTTTAGGACTGGTGTTAGGCAAGTGTGTTTTAACCATCTTGTCAGTGGCCACTGCTCTGCTCCTTGTCTTCGCCAGCACTCGTGCCGTGGCTACGACTGGGTGGAGCTGGACTGGCAGAAAGCCGGTATTAATGCCAAACACGATTGTCTGCTGCTAGCGTGCTACGAGAACCCCCTAGGAATGGAGCAGTATTAAATCTGAACCTTGCAAAGATGTTTGAAAACCAGCAGAGCGGGTGGCTGGAAGATTAACTCTGCGCGAGGACGCTTTGGAGAGCAGAGAGCCACAATAGCAGTTTTAGTGCCAGCTTTGTCCCAGCTGCCAGAAGGGACTTTGTCTGGGGAGTCCTTTCGCGTGGTACTGGTCCCCCAGCTGCTGGAACAATTGCTTGAGACCACTGGCAGTCAGCATGATTAAAGCAGCCTTCAGGCTGCTTTATTTTACATGGGCAGTTATCCAGGTCCGAGGGTTGGCTCAGCCTGGAGAGATGCAGAAGGAAGTTTGCCGTATTGTACCCTTCCATGCTACGTCTCTGCTTCATCTGCGTTGAAGGATCGGGCCTGGCTTTGTGGTTGATCTGTAGTCACCCCAGGTTGCAGTCCGTGAAACACTCCCAGTACCTCTGGGTATTGATTGACGTGACAAGATAGATCATTTTTTTTTCTTTCTACATAAAGGAGACATTCAATTGAATTAATTATCTACCTTACTGCCTGCCGAACTGGGATTTTTGCTGTATGAATTAGTAGTACAAACCAAGAGCATTCTTAAAATTTTAACCCTTTTCCTTTGTCTTAAAATGTGCTGCAGCTGTTAGATCGCATTCATGAACCCGAAGTAATGTAACTGCTGATAACAGAGTTACTGATTTCATTTTGGGGTGGAACTGCAGGAACCGAACAAGGCTGCTTGTTCATTCTTCGTTTTCTTCCTTTAGGCCAGGTAGAGCCTTCCCTTTGCCTTTGTATTTTTCAAAAGGGGAGCTAGGAGGTATGTTTACCAAAATGGATTTTGGTCCCACTGGGAATGGCCCTCTTTTGCTTTCCTCGGCTTTCTTTATATGAGTATGTAAATATATGTAAATGTATACAGGGTCTTGGATTTACCCTCTTCATCTCCCCCTCCCATGTATAATGTATGTGTTAAACACGTAATCATTAATCAACTTTGTAGGGAGTGGAGACAAGAAGGGCTCTTTGATGATAGATGTATACTTGTGACAGTGCTTGTATGCGTGTTTATTAGGCAGCACGGTGCTATCAAAAGAAACTCCAGGTCCCCGAGGATAAGAAACAGCCTAGGGAACAAATGAAGAGGAAGAAAAATCCAACCTCTCTTACTGTAAAACCCTCTGTCTTCTACCATCTGTCTGCTTTTTTGGAGTGAAATAAACTGGGGAGAGATCTTTGAATGAGGTGCTTATTTGCAATGCACAGAAACATCAGTGTAGAGCAGAAGCAAAGTTAACGTTTATCGATGCTTCTGGTGGCTGGGAGTGTTGGAGGCAGGATGGCGTGAGTTCTTTGGTCTGTGTGTGCTGGAAGTAGCGTAGAGCAGCAAAGCCTTCAGGTTATCGTGCACAAGTACAACTGTTTCTTAGGTTTTAATAATCGTGTTTGATGTTATGGAAGACACAAAGGGGATCGTTGCCGTGAAGTGTTCACCATAAAGACAACAAAACCCACAGTGGTTCTTTGTGAGTACCCAGCTCAGAACGTGCTTCAGGCTGCTCTCTGTTGCTGGAGGAGGACTTGGGGCACTGGAATTACTTGTCTGGAGACGAAGGTAAAGGTGGAGGGATTGAATTATTTGCATTTCTCTTCCCGTGAGATACGGCAGTAAGTCTTGGGACCTGAAAGCTTGAACTGGACATAGGAAACCAAACCTTTCCTTGGTTGTGTTAAAGGGGAGCTTAGTCAGTCTTGTAGAGTTGTGCATATGCTCTTGCACAAAATTGTTTTATCCAAAATTATAAAGTTGGAATAGACATGTTTGGGGAGAAAATTAAAATCACAAAACACTTAAGTGTCTTAGATTGCTCTTCCTTGGCTTGTGTACTTGCAAGTGCCTGTTGTGAAAAATATCTAGTAAAATACGTATTTTAAATGAGCTTTAAAAGTGGCTTTGGCTCATTTGGTGTAGAACTGCTGCACCTTTTCCTCTGCGTTCTTGCAGAGCTAGGCAGGAGACGCCGAGGTCTGATTGGAACCACTCAAGTGCGTAGGAAGCAGCAGTCCCGGCTTCATCAGCCATCTGCTCCAAGTCCAGCAATCAGTCACCAGCCGGGGGAGCAGGCGAAGGAGTTGCGAGTGTCTTAGTGGGGAGCAGCAGCAACTAGACTGGGAGGCAAATGGGGAAGAAAAATTCCATTTTCTGCAGTCTGCCTGATGTAGAGAAGCAGATGGGTCTGCTGCAGCGTGCCAAATTTGTCAAGGTGTATCTGGTATTGTTTTAGGAAAGGAAAAAAACCCAATAAAATCCCAGGAAGGGTATACCCAAGAAAAGGTATATACATTTGCTTTGGACTAATCTAGGCTATCTTTGCGATAAGATAGCAGCTTCATCCACTGTGGTTATTTCTCCTTGTTTTCTGTTTCTTTCTTCCTCTCATTTGCCAAAGTCAGCACTTGCACATTGTTTTACAGATGAGCTGAAAGCCACAGAAATTCAGAGCCTCATCAGCATTTTCCTAAACTGTTGACTGTTAAAGTCTACATTTTTGGTTTTGGAGGCCTTTCCATAATTTCATTTTTCACAGAAGATATAAACAAGGTATTGGTTTAGGAAAGTGCTTCAGCTACGCTGAGATTAAGCACAGACATGGAGCTAAGCGTTTGATCAAGTACTTTTCTGAATACACTTTCTAGAAAATTTATGTCCCTTTTACTGCTCTTGCTAAGCTAATCAGAAGATGCTGGGGTTTGATCAGAGCCTTTTGTGCATTTTTGAGATATTGTCTCTGGAGGATCATTATACACATCCCTCTGCGGTGAGTACAAGGAGATTGTCACCAGGAAGGTGTTCATCACTGGGTATTAACGTGCAGGATTATTCTGCCTCTTTTTTTCGCTATAGGCTTTTCATCTTCTTACTGAGCAGACACAGTCATGTCTAGGCTAAAATCGCACAGGCTTCTTACAGCACTGCGTTTGTGCCTCCAGCTCAAGAAATAAGCTCCAGTGAAATGAGCTGTTAGCTGTTGTGTGACTTCTGAAGAGAGGTATGGAAAGGGCACTGGCTTCAACCCTTGCAGCTAAGAGGCCGAGGGGAGATGAGGCAGGACCAGGCCGCGGGAGCTCTGCACTTGTCTGGAGGGGTTAACGGCCTGGCAGCTGAATAGAGTTGCTGCTGTCTTGTAAATGAGCACATAGTTAGCCAAAGAGAGGTCAAGTATAGCTTGCTCTCCTCTTCCTTCCAAAAGCATCTCCTGGTGTTGGAACACACACACCAGTGATGTTCCCCCTCCTCCGACTGGGCCAGCTTTCTGCTGTCCAGAGCCAGCCTGGCCCTTTGGCAAGCTATGTGTGAGAGTGTCCTGGAAGGTCTCCAGTTGGTGGCTGAGCATGGCAAGCATTAACCAGTGACTCAAAAAACCTTCCCCTCAGACATCACCACAAAGGGAGAAGAGCAAAGCCGTGTCAGTGGGGCTCTGCTTATTCACAGGTCCATGAGCAAACACAGCAGCAAGTTTCGGAATGCAAAACCTCTGGCAGACATCTACCGTTCATCGCAGGTAACCAAACTTTACTGGCAAAATCGTATCAGCACGTATGGAAAATAAACCTAGTAATGGCCCTGTAATTATGCCTTATCAGAACAACTGCTGTTAGGTGGACTGTCCTGCTAGAGTACACCACCTTCCCGGTACGAGGCATGCGCTTAGAGTTCAGCCTTCCATCTTTCTTGAGACTCGCCAAACTCCAAAGCTAGTAACTTAGCATGCAGAACCATGTTTTTGTTGAAAATTGTTGGTTACTGATACAGGCCAATAACTGGGAGAAGTTTGTTATGGTTTGTGGATGAGGAAATGGCCTGGTTTCGTTGTCAGCAGTTGGCATGGTATACGTTCGACTGCTTTGATGTTTTTTTTGCAACTACACCCAGATAGTTGCAGTAGTACAAAAGAAAGAAATTTGGAAGAGCTGCAAGGGTGTAGCTGATCACGTATTCACCCTGTTAGCTTCAGCTGGCTTGTAGAGTTCCTGTACCCCGAACATTGAGAACACAGAGCTTTTTCAAATAAACCTAGCTCTTCTGTGTGTCAGATAAGGTCATGTCTGTACAGATGGTTTCTCAACTGGAATTGCCAGTAACATCATCGGCAAAGGCTCTGAATGACATTTTTTGTTCATTTGGGTTTGGGTTTTTTTTTGTTTTGTCTCTCTGATTGTATTCAGAAAAGAAAAATTGCAAAGAAAAGAGCCAAAGGAAGGTCGAGAGGCATTGTACAAGAGGAAAAGATTATAGCAGGGAGGCATAGTGTATTGGAAGTGAAAGACCATTCCCACCTATTGGGGATTTTCTCAAGAATGTGAATGTACACATCTACCAGAAGAATGGGAAAAGAAGGGCTGACACTTTGTGGGGTTCAGACAAAAGAATATGGATTCTTTTCCTTTTGCATCAAGTCGTCCATGGAAATTAAATGAAACTCAATGCAGGGGGGAGTTCCTGTCCAGAATGGATCACAGCATGATGGTGAGTGTAAAGAGGTTTTCTCTTCTGCTACCTTGCTCCACGGGGCATTTACTTGAAGAGCGTAATTAGGATATGCATCTGGAAAAACACACCACCAGGCACCGATACAGCAACACACTAGAACTCAGGTGTATTTTGGTCTGCTGTGGACGGTGGAAAAGAAACGAAGACAAGCAGCATCAAAACTTACTTCCCAGGAACTTTCTCTCCTCATTTCTTCACATACTTTGGCTTGTGCACGTACAAACCTCCTTCTGTAAGGGAGAAAGTCAGGCTATTTAAATGCCATGAAAGAAGTGAGATTGAAGAGGAAACCTGAAAAAGAGAACGAAGAGCTGGCTGGTGAGGACAGGACGGAGGGCACAAAGAGGCTCGGCAAATCCGCCGGCGCAGGGCTGTGGCGTGGCGGTCGGAGCCGCAGCTGATTGCTCAAGGAGCTGGGAGGCAGTGAAGGAAGTTTGTTGTTGGCCGGCTCAGTCTTGGATCGGGGAGGGCGGCGAGGTGCAGGAACTGAGAGTCTTTTAGGCTTTTGGAGACAAGGGTGAGAAGATTGTTTGTGAGAGCAACTGGAATGGGGCATGGAAAAATCCAGGAAGGCTGTTTTACCCACGGGGTGAAGCTCTCTCTTTGGTTTGGACCGTAGCCAGTGGCACAGAGCAGCAGAAACTTTCAAATTCGTGCATCTGCTGCTTGGCCAGTCCTCGTTGGAGACTGTCAGAGCAAATAGAGTTGCCTGTTCTGGAACCATTTTAGCTAGAATCAGCTCCCAGAAGACGGTTGTTAATAACTCATGTCTCACCAGCCCTCTCCTCCTTCACTCCACTCCCTAAAAACTGGATTGAGAGACTGTGGAGGAATTTGGGCTCTCTCGGGTAGGCCAGCAGCAAGGCGATGGGCTTTCGCCGAGGTAATCTGCTAAAGCCATTGCCATTTTGCACAGCAGCCACAATTCAAAGCGCTGTCTTTGAACACTGGACTGACTTTGCTGTCTATTTTAATGCTTTAAACAGGGCTAGGCATTCAGCAGTGATTTGTATTAGCCTTCTCCAGGCATTTGAAAAAGAATTCTGGTTTCCAGAGAAGAGGAAGGAGGAGGCCGGAAGGGACTAGATGGGGCAGAGTAGGGGCAAGCAATAGGGGAGTAGCCAAAAAAAAGAGAGTTTTGGCTGAGCTGGGGTGGGGGTGACTGTGGGTGGACATGGTGCTGCACGTAGACTTGCTAGGGCTCCCCCACACCTAGTATTAAATCAGAAAAAAGCCTTCCACCTTCTGTTGCTGGGAGTTATGCTCTTTAGAGCCGAGTTCGACAGTTGTTATTGCAATTTTGTGGTGCTCTTTTGATTTACAGCTGTTTTTACGACCATTGAGACAGCCACAAATCGAGGAAATCTCATAAAACAGAGAGTAAACGTCTCCTTCACAACCCAGGCAGAGTTTTGGCATCCGTGCTTATTCCATAGAGCAGGATGTGTAAACAATATTGTGTCCCCTGAGTGGCTGATATCAGTACAGTTAAGTGGTAACAGCTTGAAAAATGCATTTCTTGTATATTAGCGGTAAAACTTGAAATGGGCCCCCAGGCTAAAGTAAATTGGTGACATTTTGCAGCAGAAAGGGGGGAAAAAAAATAAGGGCAAGGATTGGAAATGCAGAGCCCCAGCCTTGAAAGTGGTAGGACTGGAGCCAAAGTTGGATTTATCTGCATTATTGCAGTACGGAAATAAATGGATCCACCACACTTGTTGCAAAGCATATCTAATTGGAGAAGACAGATTGTATGTCGGCTGCAAATGGTGGACTGCCCCCTTCACCACCTTCTTACACAGAAGATGAGGTCAGTTAATGCCATATTTAATCAAAGTATGATGATGAGAGCTTCTATTCTGACTTACTGTGTAGCACAGGAGAAGTGCTTGGTGCCCCTTTTCTGTAGAAGGTAGGTGAGTGCGCTCCACTGCCCTTGAATGAGCGAGGGGTAGGAAGCCAAATGCTTTGCAGGTGTGAACCATAGTCTGTCTTCCATATTTTTTTCCCTCACAGCCTCTGTTTGCAGGGAAATTTATATGCTGTCCTGGTTCCCTCTTTTTAGGTGTTCCTAATCCTGTTTGGTCTTTAAATACTGCTGCACCCTGCGGCGTGCCTGCTGTTGCAGGTGAGGGTGTCCATGTGCGGGAACAGGGCGGTGGGGAACAGCTAGTCCAACAGAGGCATTTTTTTCCCTGAAACGTAGAAAGACAAGACATGAGAGAGAGGAGGGCTGATGGACAGGCTTTATAATGAAGTTAAAAGAGTCAATCTGATAAACACCAGAGAGCTTCTAAAATTTCACTGTGTTTCGGGAGTGTACCACATTGGTATTGTTTACCTCATGAATATTTGATGTTTCCTTCATGTATAGAGTTGCTGTTACCTGGCTGGGGTGGCAGGAGGTATCATCACCTTGTAGCTTCTTTCTTTGATTACCCGCGGGTCTGCTGAACATAACGTGTAGTAGTCCAGCTCAAATTAAGCTGGTGTCTGTTTGTGGAGGAGAGCTGTGAGAAGACCTTCTGCAGCTGTCTACATCACAGAGCCTGGCAGGGAGTTTTCAAATAAAAAAGCTGTCATTCCTTTCCCAGACTAATATTCAGAATCTGCTTGCCCATTTCTAATTAACCTAATGGATAGTATTAAAACCTGGGCATCTGCAAGGGTTCATAGACCCATAATACGGGTAGTTCAGGAAATAGTTTTCTCATTGGATCAAGAGAGGAGGAGAAGGCGGATGATCATTCATTCTTGTTTGATTTTGCTTTCCGGTGCTGTCTGCTAAGAGCTAGCCTGAAGACATTCAGTAAGGACATGGCAGTCCTGTTCTGTACTTCTGCAATTTCCATGGGCAGAATGGGAATGAACATTCCCCAAGATCACGTGTGAGCCCTGTGCTGTTGGTGGTACAGCTGCAGCAAATGACATTTTTATCCAGAGGTTATTTTGTTGAATATTTTACTGATGTGTTAATAGGAAGGACTAGGAAGGGAGGTAATTGCAGTGGTTGCTTGTGAATGTCTTCATGTTGGTAACATGTTTCTTAAAGTTTTACCTTCTGGAGTTACGCCGCTGCATGAGAATCTTGGCTTACGTACATATTACATTTGAAAGGAAAAATCCCGCTGTGTCTTGGTTGCAAGGTTTAAACTCGAATACTTAAAAATACAAACGAATGGTGACAAATGCAGACAGATGTCCAATTTGGTTTCCTTTAAAGATGTGTTAGTTTTTAAATCTCTTTAGTAAGAATCCCCGTGGGCTTCATAATTATTTTGCATTGTCCTGGCACAAGCACAGAGCTGGGGGGCTGCAGCAGGTACTTGTCCTGAAGTGCAGGAAGAGCGGTGCCCGAACCACAGTCCACTGGAATAGGCAAATCTCTTAAACCATTGCGCGGTTACAATGGATGACACAGTCGGAGGCGGCAGGGCCAGCGCTGCTCCAGTACCGTTCACACAACTGTAATATTCATCTTGTAATAAGAATCTCTCCTACATGTAATTCTGGTGGGGTTGAAAGTTTCCCAGTAAACCTCTTAGCAAGGCTGCTGAATTAAAAAAAGGGGATACTTCTTAGGTGGTGAAGCCTGCCTGAACCACACGGTCTCTGCAGTTGCAGCAGGAGCTGCTCCAGACTGCCGGTGCTCCCGCACCCGGGCGCATCCTTACACCGGGTGTCGGATGCTGGTGGCCCAGCGGACTCATCTGAGAGCTCTGGGTCTCCTGGGATTTGCCTGCGGTTTGCCTCTATGTTCGACATGAATGCCGCCAGCACGCTGCGGCTTTGGGGGAAGCCGGGGGTGCATTTTGTGTCCAAAACAAGCCGTTTTCTGCATAAACGGGGAGCCCACTTCGGAAGCCCCATCCTCCTCCTGGATTGCACAGCTGTGAAAGGAGGGGACCTGGGAAAGAACGGTGCTTTTGTGCAGCACAGTTATGTGTTTAACATAATAAATGTTTATTGTCCTCTGGAGCAAAGGAGCAATAGGCTAAATTATAGCCCGGGGAGGGAAAGCTAGAATCATGAGGTACAGGCTGTTAATTATCTTTTTTTTTAGCTGTCATAATGTACTGGCGTTTGCCTGCAGCTCGCCCCCTCCCACTGCCCCATCACCCCCACCACCACTATCTCTAAAATATCTGCTTCCCGTACCACTGCGCCCGCCTCCTCGCTGGCCTCCCGCTCTTCCATTTGTAAGGCATCGCCGGCCTCCAGAGAGATTTGTGACTCCTCTCCCAGCAGCCGCTTACGGTGATAAAGGCCCTCAGACTGGCTCTCTCTGATTAATCAGCCCTTGTGCAGCCTCGATAGGGTGTTAATTTGTAAACTCAGTGGACAGGCAGCGGTGATAAGCCTCCGCAGCTGCTGTGTGTCTGCCGGGGGGATGGGCAGATAAGGCTTCAGCCCTGGGATGCAGCCAAGAAATATTTTGGAGCAGTGAATTAGAAACAACAACAACAAAAGAGCCTTCTGCAGAGGCACTCCTTTGAGGTTGCTGCGGGTAATACGGCAAGTTGGAATGGCAGTGGGCGAGAGCCGCCTCCCTGATAAGCTCCCTGAACCCCAGCCCGGGAAAGGGCCACGTCAGGCTTGGATTCGGAACTGGGAGCTTCTGTCAGAGGGATGTCCATGTGTCATACGTCATGATCCGGGCTAGGAGGACAATGCCACCTTCTCTGTCGCATGTGTTTATTGCAGTTAACATGATCCTTTTGAGAGAACTTGCTGCTGGTTTGTCAGAGGGCTGTCGGGCGGGGCAGGTCACCTGCAAAAAAGGGACCGATGCAAAGGGCATGGAGAACAGCATCAGTGCCAAATGACTTTTGAGCATCCCCAAATGTTTGTTGTGATGTGGTTCACATGAAGTGCCGCACAGGGGCCCCTACATACCCAGCATATGGATTAAGAATGGGAAGACAGCGTTTCCCTGAAGCAGCAGACCATCCTGAGTGGTCTGAGACCGTGGATTACTACAGCGGTCGGAGATACAGCAAAGCGCTGTGCTAAGCTCTGAAATACCCAGGTGGATTGGAGCAGGCTGCAGTGAAGACGGGCATGTGTTCTGCTTACCTGTTCGAGGTGCTTATGTCGCAGGTTTCTAGTGTGCTCATGCAATTTTCCCTTTTTTATTGAATCAATTATGTTTTCCTCAAAAATTGAAAGATTTCACTGAATTTGTATCAGCTCTTTGGTGCAGCTGAATCCTAATGATTCTGGCATTGTTGGCCTCTCTAATTGTTCTAATATTATCTGACAACACGCAACAGACCATGGAAGCAGTTCCTTCCCTGTCTGCCAATGCAGGTTGTTATTCGGTATGTTTTTGAACTGCAGCAATTCTCAGACAGACAGTGACCTTTTTATGAAATCAAATGTCTCGCAAAACCCTCTTGGTCTCTGAACTGTGATTTATAGCCATTTGTGTTGGAGAAGGCTGCAGGTGGGATTTGGGTGACACATAATTGGTTAAAAGATAAAATAAAATGAAGGTTGCCCTGCTGGTACGGTGATGGCAGGAGCTACAGGAATGAATTGCTTGGCAGTGCAGAGCCTGGCCCTCCTCCTCCCGCCCTCCTCTGTCGGCTGCCAAGTCCTGTCTGGCAGGCCATTACAATGATAAATGCAGGTAGCTGGCAAAGACCACAGCTGAGAGTTTGTTCTAGCGTGCCAAGCCCTGCTTGGCATTCCCAGTTGGTGCCAGCGCTTGCACTCTTGCTCAGTTTGACGGAAACCAGGACATGAGGTGTGAATTTATGTCCGCATCCTTCCAGGAGTGAGTCGGGATAACGAAATGCCAAGGCAGCCCTGGGAGCAGCAGAGTAATTCGGTAGGTACCAAACAACAGTCTGCCACCTGTCATTTGCAGCACAGTCCCTGCTCTCCCCATCACTCTTCCTACAATGCAGCCTTTGAATTATAAGAAGTTTTGGGTAGTTCTGCAAAGAGCACTCGCCATTCCGTTTGATTTAGTGCAAATNAAAACCCGNATCCCAGCCAAATAGATAGGCTGGCTAGATAGTTTCAAGCTGTAACGACAGTAACACAAACTACTGTAGTAGTATGTTACACAGCATTCCCGACCTTTCCTGCTCGTAGGCTGGCTTTCCTCTACGTTTGTAGCAAAATCGGTAATCAAGTCTGTGGTTGCCTAGGTCAGTGTCTGGGTAATGGCAAAGTTTTAAATGTGGAAATCCAGGCTGAAAAGCCTGCCTGTTCAGGCAAGGGATCAACTCTCAGGAAAAGGCATATGAGATCTCTGATGTCTGAGGTGTTTAAAAACAGATTGCACAATGCCCGTTTATAAGCGTATCATGCAGAACGGTTTTTTACTGACTGGGCCGTGTGTCAGCTGCCCTTAATGTGGACACGTTGCTGCCCCTGACCTGCGGCGAGAGGTGCAGTGACGCCGGGAGAGGACTGTCCCCTGGGTGCCATTCGTAGAGCAGACTGTCCAGAAGCGGTCGATGGCGTTGTCCATGAGTGCAGAAGTGAAAACAGCCCAGTGTGAGAAAAAGAACAGCAACATCCACTTCACATTCTGCTGTTTCTTCTTTTCCTGCTAACCATGACTGGCACTTGCTTGGTGGGAGGAAGCCAGGACGTGGAGCGTACAGACATGTAGTAATGGGGAAATCAGTGCTGGAAAATAGGCAGGAGTGTACAATCACGGCAGGTTTTGGTAGCAGTTTGGGATCTGAGATTTGAGGGAGAAGGATACTGAGACAAGGAGGACCAAATACACCTTCATTTAAGTTAGGACAGGCAGTCACAATGACACTAAGCAAGTATTTTGGCTGGGTTTAGTGAGAGACAGCTGGAAAGTTTATTTTCTGGTCAGTGTCTCTGCAAACAGCTGAGGGACCTTTTGCAGCTGTATGACCAGCCTTGGTGAGGCCCAGGAACTCCCCAGCTTCCTCCCTTCTCCCCCTTCACTAGATTTTTTTTCAGTGCATGTATTTATTTATTTATTGGAGCTGAGCTGGGAAGGAGAGGGAGTTTGATCTTTTGCTTTGCGAGACAGCAACTGCTCAGAGGAAGCTGAATCATAAAGCATGGCTAATGGAGGGGATAGGAAAGGGAAAACTCTGGGCTAGAGCCGTTCTCCAGGGGCTGGGGGGTTGGTTGGAGAAGAGAGGGTAGAGGAGTTAGCGAGCCCGTGCCCCGAGGCCCTGATAGCAGACAGGCTGTAGGTCAGGCACCCCGCGGCTTGCGGAGCAGGAGGTCACCCTTCGTCACGCGCAGAGCCGCATCTCTGCAATAAGCCGGCAGGCCGCAGCAGCATATGCTGAAGAATTACCGTTGCTGCTTAATCTAAACTAGTTTGGTCTATCCCAAAATGGTGGTAAACCGATGAGGAACATGCTCTGGATTCAAAATGGTGTTATTTTAAGCTTATCACTGTGTTGCCAGAAGAGGAGGTCCAAACCAAAACCGTAACGTTGAACTTGCAGAGAAGCAATGGGCTTCGCTCCTTGGTGCCCTGCGCTAAGTGAATCAAACTGTCTGTGCAGCATTTCCTTCGGTGCCTTCCCATCAGCATCCGCTTTGCTGAGCTTTCCGTTTGCCGTCGTGTAAATTCAGTGTAATTCAGCAGTGAATGGGCACCGGTGATCTCTGTTTCTAGGATCTCTATGGCCTAATTTAATTCTCTGTTCCCAGACTTGTGCTAGCTTCTCAAAGGGTCTGTTGCAAAAAATAGTCATCCTTGTATAAACTGCTGAGAGAAATAAGCGTTCTTGGAAGAAAAAGCAGTGAAGAGAGGAGTGCATTGTGAAAGGCCCTTCCCAGGACTGCAGCAGTACTGCATACGCGCGTGCAAAATGAGTGCGAGGTGGGAACCTGAACAAGCGTGTTGCTGTATGAAAGTGCAGTCCGAGAAGCTTTTTGTTTCTAGTGGACCTTCTGCAGAGTGAACTTCCATGCAGGAGGTGGAAGACCCATCAGTACCTCCCAGAGATGGCCTTGAATCAAAATCGAACCAGAATTATCTGGGGCGTTTAAGGCCTTGGCATTTCAGTAAGTAGGCTCCCGTTCAGGGTGTTTGTGCTGTGTGTTTCACTGTGACGTGTTACGGTGTAGCTGAAGGCACAGCTGAAGTTTTATGATTGTTGCTAGAAAGCTGGAGATCTGTCTGGCATTCATTCTTGATTAGGGAATATTATTTATTATTATTAGTCCTTATTTGCGTTGGACATTGACAGCCAAAATTTCACAAGTGATCCTGACCATCAGCTGGAACTAGGTTTTTCAGAACAGCCTGGTCACCACTGGAGTATCGGAATGGCTTTTCGTAAGTGCTCCGTACCTGGGAGCTCCAGGTCAGGTTGGTGCCCCAAGGGCAGCTGCTGAATGCTGAGCCCTCTCAAAAGCCCAGGCTATAAAGTCTGTGAGGAGATCTCGGGAGGGCAGGGGACAGGTGAATGTCTTTGCTGTCAGGAGATAGTCACGAAATGTGGTGTGGATTTGTAGAAGTCCAGAGTGTATCCTGTTCCCTCTTGCTTAATCCCTTGCACAGCTGGCTTGTGCTCTGTCCCAGCCAGCCGTGTGCCACAGTGCTGGATTTTCCTAGAAGGTGTCACAAAAAGGTAGTTCAGGTACGTCTTACTCCACCTTTTTTTCCTGTGATGGTGCATGAAATGACTGACTTGCAGGTCTGATTTTTCTTGTGCCTTCTGAATCAACCCGTGATTTCCCTCCAAAAATAATCCTGGTTTCGAAAAGACCATGGGTTCCCTTGAAACATCCCCTCACAATGCAGGCAGTGTTACCCGTGGGTTGCTTCCATATCCTGGAATGTGTTGAATACTTTCTTGGTCTTGGGGGTGAATTTTAGTTTGATTTTTGTGTGCGTGTGTGTGATTTCTAGGCTCCTCTTGCGCCTTTCCAGACGTATGAATTTCTATTTCCTATAGAAGAATCACAACCCAAACAATACCTTCCTGTTTGAGTTGTTGTTCTCATGTTACTGAATGAAGGGGTCTGGCATGAATGACTTACAGAATCAACTGGAAACTGGTAAAGCAGTACTGACAAGTGCTGAAATTCTCTGCTAGACAAGCAACCAAGTGGCATCAGAGTGGTAGGTAACAGCAAGGGAAACAGATCAAAGGGAAGAATGAAAATTGATCCAGAATTTTCAGGTAGTGTCTGTGCTTTATGTTGGAAGTTTCTCTAAGCGTATCCAACCACTTCTAGTTTGAAAATCTCCTGGAGAAGGGTTTTCTTGAGAGCTTTTTGAAGTGCTTGCTAAGTTCAGTAACAGTGTGAAAACAGTCTCTCTTGAGACCAGCTCTTGGCTGTCTAGAAGATAGGCAGCCATCCAGAAATAATATCTAAACAGTTCGTTACTGCCTCCTTTTCCTCTGCCCACTGTCCTGAACTCAGGTTTGGAGGGAAAGCTTGGCTTTTGCCCTGTACGAAAGATACAGACCAGGTCCCTAGCGCCACGTGGTCTCGCTCCTTGGGAACCAGAGCTGCAGCCTGATTAACAGCTTCTCAGTGTCTTCTGATCAGGTGCCTGAAGTATCAGGCTTGGATCTGGCCTTTGGTGCTCCAGGAGACTGCGTGAAGATCCACAGAGCTTCTGTTGTTGGTGATAAGGAATGGTTTTATTCCCTGTTAGCCATTTTATAGGCTACAGAGGTAGAAAAAAAAAAAAGTAATTACTGTGGGGCCTGACATAGTTTATAATGCTGTTTCTGTCAGATGATGTTGTTCTGTTATATGTAATCATTAAATTATTAATCTGTAAGAGCTCTTACACCTTTCAGCGGCCCTGGGTTAGTGGAAACCAGGATGAATGAGGCATGGACTTCATTATGGCTCACTGTTCACCTTCCGAGGGGAGAGTGTGCTGTATCCTTTGTGGTTACCACCTTACATTTTGAGGAAGAAGCTGCCTTTGCTAAGCTTTTAGTGCTGAGAATGGAGTCAGTGTTTGTGTGTGCTAGATTCGAGGGGAGGAAGGATGAAGGACTGGAGCGCCACTCCTCTGCTTGCTCTTTGCAAAGCAGAAAAGGGTAGAAGTGTTGTTTTTTTCTGCAGTGTGTCCAGCCTGGTTTCAGACTGTCACAGAACTGGGTGGAGACATTTTCCCCTTTAGATCGGGTAGTAGAAAAGAAAGAAAATCAAAATGGGGCAGAGAATTGCTAACTTTGTTGACTAAACCACGAACGGGGACCTGCAAGGCTTTGTGCTGATCTTAGCGTGTTGTCGAAAGGGTGCTGGGTCTTAAAGGTTTCAGCAACATGAGGCTACCAGCCCACCTCAGAACTTCTGCTGTTCTCTGAAATAGTTTACATCTGCTTCTCTTTTGGGCAGACATTACGGCTTTTATGCTTCAAATGCGAAGGTCGTTGCGGGGGGTGAGGGTGGGACTTTGCAAGCAGCAGCTTTTGCGCCAACACGCCTGCGTCGGGCCCTCTCTGCTGCTGCCTGGGGAGGGAGATGAGCAGCAACTGTGCAGGGAGGGCTGGAGGGGCCTTTTGTCCGTGAGCATCGGGCCGGCGATCTCCCCCTGCCTTATTCAGCAACGAAAGGGAATCTGGGCAGCGAGAGACTGCAGGGGTTCAAGGAGCTGCTCCAGCTGTGCTTGTCCTTGAGCTGGTGCTTCAGGGGGATGCAGGCAGGAGGCAGGGAAAGGGGGAGAAAGGAAATTTCTCATTTTGTTTTCTGATCAAAAAAAAGTGTGAGTTCCTGGGATGGCTTGAACCCATCCACATAAAGGACTCCACATGCCTGGTGTTGCTCACAAGGGAAAAATTCCACTCCTTTTTTTTTTTTTTAATTCCTTCTTAAACATATGCAAATGATTTGCTTGAAACAGCAGAAAATTTGGGAGGGGACTTGTTTTAGCAGATGCGTTGGTTTGCTGGATTTTTTCACTCATTAGTGGGCTCCCTCAGACACATAGGTTTTATTGTATGCTTCCTTTAAAGGGCGACTGATGGAATTGAATTATGTATTCAGGCTCTTCCTCCCCCAGCTTCCCTCCTGCCTTTACAGCAGCTCGCAGATTATCCTGTAGCACAGGCATTCACTGTTTCAGAATGGTGCTCGTGCCAAAAGCTGCTCAGATCAGGAGCTAGAAATCACCAGAAGTGAGAGCAAAAGTTACTGTAAATTCTAGGTGTGAAGGTTTGCGTCTGTAAACTGGCTGTGATGTTGAAAATGCTGCTCTGTAAATGTTGACTCTGATTGTTGAAGGTGGTGCCATATACTGATAGCAGAAGACTGTGCAATAACCCGTCTGTTTTACTTACTCTTAAAAGTGAATTTCCTTGCTTGACTTCCTTAAACATTGTTTTTCTATAGTCTGGACCTGTAGCACTGAGATCTTTAGCTCACAATTAAACAGTGCCAGTCTGTACTGAACCCTCAGTGCTGAATTACGCAGAAGGGAGTGAGCTGGTGGTTGCCATAAAGTGACATGGGCAGGACCCAACTTCCCTGACGAGGCAAAGCATAAAGCTTCTCCCAGCTGGGGTGGCTGCTGCTGCCGGAGCGGGTCCCGCAGCCGGTGGCTTGCTCTGGACGGCACCCTGGGGATGGGCAGCTCTCCCGAGCCGGCTGCCGGCGGACGGGCTCCTCTCGTGGGCTGCACACCCCGCACCCCGGCGTCAGAAACCAGCACTCGGGATGTGTGCCTCAGCTGCGGATTTACTGCTTGGGCCTTGGTGCAACCCGCAGCAAAGTTTCATTGCCTGTAAAACGGGGGAATCTTCTTTATCCACCTGCCACGTGTCCTAGTGCTTATGGAGTGCTTTGAAGCTAGGCCTGGCTCTGTGTAAGCTGTTAGTACGGGTGAGTGCCCAGAGCCTGCGGATGTGCTCTGCGTCCGTGGTGACTTTGTGTTGATTGTAAGTGAAATATCTCTGAACAATGGGTTGTAAATTCAGAACTGGCTGTCAAACATTTTGTGCACCACTGTTGTTGCTGCTGTGTGACGCTGTTACACTTTCTTTGCAAACCAGCCTAGGCAAAACCTTGTTTAATCCTGGTTCTTCCTCTCTTTAATCCACGCAGTGAAGGGATCATGCAGGTAACTGATTTTCCCTAAGATTTTAGGATCCTTTTGCTGAGCTGTGTAACGATCATACATGCCACAAATACACGTGCAGCTTTGTTGTGGACATGATTCAGAATTTCTTTCTTATGTGTCTCAGCCTCAACCTATTTTTCATGTTGTTTTCCCTCTATTTTTTATGCATTTGCATTAAGTAAGACATTCAGTGCTTGCAGTGCCACTTTCCTTAGAAGTAACATTAATAGATCACTCTTTCTTGCTTCTTACTATATCTCATGCAGATCTTCTTGCATTTTACTGTTTGTTTTTTTCCTCTGAGTTGTCATGTAAAATATATAACAGTGTAATACAATTCATAGTGCTCTTTATCATGCAAATCTCCCAAGGCACCTTAGAATAGAATCAATAAAATCAAAAGAAAATCAACTTAGTTCAGCCATGTGTTGAATTAATTCATTTTTTTTAAAGCAGAGTCAGGGGAGAAAGGCTTTTTTCACTCTCAGTATCTTTTGCTCTTCAGCTTTGTACTTTGCCCCATGTTATTCATGCAGCAGTCAGTGCCAAAATGTTGGTATTTTCAGCTATCTTGTAGATGGTGGTAATGTTGATCGTGCTCCCTGCTCCCAGACCAGCTTTGATTCTGTAGAGACAACTTGCTATTTTATCAGATAGCGAGGAGGAAAAGCTTATGCTGAAATAGGTTGGCTGTTTGATATCAGTGGGGGGAGGGAAGGAAGCCATCAAATTAACTCATAAAAGCTTTATTTACAATGAATGGACTTTTTTTTCCCCTGTCATTATCATCTTGTCTGTAACCTGGTGACCCTGATTATCATGAAGCTGTTTACAAGGTTTAGGTTAATTGGATTTCTTTAACTATTTCCCAGAGCTGTGAGGAGCACAAACACACTGCTGTGGAGTTCAAACAGCATAGTGCAACCCAGTTTGCAAGGAGCTTCTTCCAAGAGGAAGTCATTTTATTCCATACTCAACTAAGTGCATAGCAGCATGTACCTATCATTTGGCATAATATTTATTGTATAACACCCTCTTTCATACGGATGTGTTCAGTTGCAACTTGTGTTTCCAACACACAAATTACATTTTGCATGTTCAGCAAGAAATGAGCTTATTTTCAATGAGAGAGGCTTTGAAATGTTGTTGTTTTTTTTTTTTTTTCTCCTTCAGCTTGATAGCAGTTTCACTGGTTTTGTTTTTATATGAAGAATGGATAAAATAGCTGTGCATTGCATGGCTGCCTAAATAAACGAGACAGGCGGATGTAGTTGGGTGAGATCAGGACAGGACTTGTATACGCTTTGCTTTCATCTTCTGAGGATGCATGCGGGTTCTGTAATGGCACAACACTGCACCCTCCAGGTGCAGTGTGTAACTGCAGGTCTACAGGCAACCGACTTGTGTTGAGCTGTTTTGTGAGCAAGCCTCCCGAAATTCTTCTTTATTATCACTCACCTGCTTTTTCTCTTTCTTTTTCAGGCTTCTGTAGGCTCTGAGAAACTGTTCTCCCCTGCAGCAAATAAAGGTAAGTGATCTGGAGAAACGCTTTCCTTATCTGAGAGCAAGAGCTTGGACTCGTGAATCCGTATGGTGCCAATAGCAGGACATCCGTTTTGCCAGTGCCACGCACATTGTCATAAAGATCAGCTTTACAGGCTTGTGACGATTAAGTTGAAATTTAGAGCTGCACTGTCTCAGTGTGGGATGGGACTTCTTCCCTGCCAGTCAGATTTGTAACAGATGCCTTAGGGAGAGGGATTACTGACAAAGGAGAAGGCAGCCTCTACCACAGGGGATATGCTTTTCCCTCTGGTACAATCAAATCCTCATTTCTTTTAAACAAAGCAGTATTTCAGTGGTACCTGTGTTGTCCTTACTAGGGCTTGCACATCCCTCTCCTGCCAGTGTGCACACAGCATTTGTGTCTGTACGTCTCAGTTCTCCAAAACAAGGTGGAAGGTGCTGAGCACGTTGTAGGGTTTCGGCTCACAATTACTATTAATTGAGAGTTACCCGTGATCCGCGCTGGGTGTTGCTAAGAGACTGCGCCACGTTCCCCTTGGGAGGTACAGTGGCATGTCGCTCAATACGCCAAGCCCTCCTCTGAGGGCTCGGCGCAGCCGCAGAACAGGGCTACTCTAGTGTCGTGTGTTCCCGGGGGCAATCTCACCGAGATGGATACTTGGTGACAATACTGCAGAAACAGCCTTGGAGGGCAAAGTGTGGTGCGTGACGGCAGGCGTTACGCTGGGCGGGGTTGCGCCTCAGCAGGCGAGGAGGCTGGTGGTGTGGCTCTGAATGGATGGTCGGGACCCGGGGCTGTTCCGCCGCGTTCCCGGCACTGAGCCGCGGAACAGGATCAGGTCAGAGCAGTGACGAGTGCTAGGGACACGCAAACACCCTGAAGAGGGGAGGTGAGGCCCATTAGTAAGAAGTGATGAAACAACCTGCTCCCATTATTTTGAGAGGGCCAAGAAAGGAGTAATTTGCAGCTGTGTAGGAGCAGGCGCTGGCCATGGAAAGGTGTTTTGGTGGTTGTGTGCTCCATCGCCTGGATCCAGGCCCGGTTTATAGCTGGGCTCTTTAGCAGCAGTCAGTATTAGGAATTCTCTTTCTTTCCAAGCTTTGCAAATTTTCAGTTCCAAATGTGGAAACCGATGACAAGCCCATTATGTTATTACATTTGCAGATATTTTTACAAAAGTATGCAGCTTTATCTGGGGGAAAGAGGGAAGTTTAAACAAATGGCGGGGAAGAACATTTCTCTTCTCTCAGCCTTGGCTCGCTGATAAGGCAAACCAGATTGCCCATACGGCACTGCCTCAGCAAAACAAAAATCTTGCCATCCTGCATAAATGCATGGCACAGAGATCTGCTGGAGGGGCTTGTGTTGAAGCGCTAGCAGCTTTGTTGGCTCCTCCTCGTGCTGAAGCCTGAGATCCCGCAGCCCTTCATATCACGGAGCAGCTCAGCAACAGGAGTTTTCAAAATACCTCCCTATCAGGAAGTTAAATGTGTGAATAGCTGTAAATTTGCCATCTTGAAGTCTGTGTTCACGGCTGTTTATATCCCTGTGACTGTGCCTGTTTGGTTTACTGTGGGTGTAGAGTGTAGACATGGCCAGCTTTAGGAAGATCTGGGTTCAGATCATGAGTTTTGTCTCAAACTTCTCTTCGACCCTGGCCCCGTACCGGTGGAGCTTTGCTGACTGGCGCGGGCCGCAGTCATGGGCAGGCTCTGCTGGGGGCTGCCGCAGCGTTCGGCGCTTGTGTTGAGAGGCGAGACAGAATTGCTTCAGCGAGATTTTGTGCAGAAACCCAAACAGCGTTAAATCCCACCCCTCGCCCTGTTATCACTCCCGCAACGCAAGAGCCAGATTTGTCTCTCGCACATGCAAATGAGCGCCGCTCCGACGCGACCGGGCTCGGGGATGCCATATGGCCGGGAGAAAGTGACTTTCAAAGCGTGGTGCTTAAATTCCTTTTGTGAGATAAGAGCGTTGATTTAAGGCCCGTGTTCTCCGGGACTGGAGCCGCGGTGGCTGTGCAGGGAGGAGGGGATTAGCTCAGCACGGTTTCCTGATGGGCNCACATGCNGCANGGCACATGCTCGTCCTCTCCCGTGGGCATTTGCACTGTGCCCTTCTGTTGTAAACACTTGTGGCCTTTTTGGAGAGATATTAACTAGGAAATCTGCAGCGTCCACGCTGCAGCTTTTATAGAAGGTAACCAGGCTTTTAAAACACAATAAAGTAGATTCATTGTCTGGTGCAACTCCCCCTGTTCCCACAAACTTTCCCTCNGGATGCGTTTGGCCCAGCGTATTTGTTTTATGCCGTCCTAGTTGATCAGCAGCTTAGCAAAGTAATTAAGTATTAAGATAGACGGGTTTCTCTTCTTTGAGGCTGTAACAGCTGTAAAACGTAACCTTTGACCATATTTCACGGCTCCACAGAAGGCCTGGGGAGCAGCGTCCTTTGTCTGGGGCTCTCTGGGCAGCGTTTGTCTTCGCCCCCTCCCTGCCGGGGCGGCGGCGGCCGCCGTGCTCCCCCTTTTCACACCAGCTCGTCTGCAACAACAGATGCACGGCCTCGATGTCCACTTCAGGGGCCGGTTGCTATTATGCGGCAGAGAGAGGTGTCCTGACACGGGGTGACCTCGGTAGTCACAGCTGTGAAATAGGCTGAATGGGGCACTTTGAGCTTCCAGGAGAAGAGGAGATTAAATCCTCTGTGTTAGGAAATAATAATTAAAAATAAAAGCAGAGAATCCCTGATCCGCTGTGCTGACAGGTCTTTGTCTTCTGACGCAGAAAAGTGTTTGTTTAGCCAACTTGTCGCTGCAGCACAGAGTTACAAGGGCATTTGCTGCCGAGCCGGGTGTTACATCCTCCTGGTGAATAAATCGATAAACAAATAATAAAGGTCTGTTTGCTCTCTCATGCAGCTCCTTTCTCACAGGAATCTCCCAGCCAGTCCTTTCCTTATTCTGAAGGGCAAGTGCCGTGCAGGGCAGGGGAGGCGTAGGCAAAAGCCGAATCCATCCCTCCATCCCCAAGTGGTGGATGAGGCAGAAGCAGTGATGGTGATCGATAGGAGAGCAGATGTGTTGTGGGGCTGCGGAGGTGAGAGGGGTGTTCACCCTTCAATCTCTGTTGAATCTCTGGAAGGACCCCTGTCTCCCTGCTGTGGTGACATTTTTAGGTGTGTGGCGTGGAATAGTTTGTGTTTTAAGGACTTGAGTGTTGCGTTCGTGCTGCTGGCTCACTCCTGCAGTGGGCTTCCGTGATGGGTCTTGCTGGACGTGCTCCAGACCTGCTGTATGCCAGGGAATGCAGGAGAGTTGGTGGCTGTTCTACCACAATAACCCTGCAGCTGCAGCCCGAGAGACCTGCTGAGTCCCCAGCCTTTGAACGCAGGGCCACTGGTGGGGTTAGGGTGAAACAGGCATCTTAGAGTAGGTGTTTCGCAAATGGCTTTAGCATTGGCCAAGGGCCCTGGCAAGGAAGGTCTCCATCGCAGAGTAAGTGGAGGCTGGGCAGCAGCTGAGGCGTCCCCGATATAACCCCGGGCAGGCCGTGGGTGTGGAGGTGCCACCCCCGAGATGAAAGGGGCGTCGGGGAGCCCCATGGGGCATCAGCCGAGATGCCTGCGGAGGAGCTGGACCTGGACACCCACGTTGCCCTGCGGCCCCAGGGGACACTGGGCAGCAGCGGGGACAGGGGCTTTGAAGAGCTTTGAAGCCGAGTACATTGCTCCTATCTTGGGATCAAAATCAAGCTGGACATGGAGGGAGCAGCGTAATCCAGTTCTCTGGTGGCGCGGAGCTGCTGGCCAGGACCTGGCTCTGCCTCGGGCTGGTTGAATGCTCACTGAGCTCCGTGCCTTGATTTCCCCCTCCTGCAGAATGAAGACTAATGCTTGTCAGCCAAGTGCACTGAGAGACTTAATTAATGAATGTTTATCAAGCGATTTATCAAGAGATCCTTTTAATGAGAGATTCCATAAACAGTGCAAGGCTTCATTTTCATGGCAATAATAAATGACAGTGAAAATAATTCTTATCCTTCCCCCGCATATGCACCCCCAGGAAAAAAAGATTGCTTACCCTCCACTCTCGCTTCTCCCTGGGTTTCTAGGCGGAGGGCTTTGAAGTGCTATCTTTCATCATGAACTGTACACATCCTCAAAGCTCTAAAGCTCACAGCCTGTGTCTTATCCCTCTGACAAGAGGGAGGCAAGCTTTCTCGGCGTGCAGGTCGTAATTGTCAGCCATGGGATGCGCTGCAGCCACCCGCCCCAGCGCGCTAATGCAGCTTATGGTTCTTTGAAGTTCCCTCCCTTTATTTTCTGTCCTCTTGACCACGAAACTGTGCCTTGGGCCAGCAAGAGAGATTTCTTGTTCAGAGACGACACTGAGCCCTGACAAGCACATCTGAACCAGAGAAGAACCCTTGTTCCTCTGAGATCACTGCTCCATAATGTTGTTGCCTTAAGGGGACTGTCTCTCTGTCTCTCCTTTTTCTCTCTGCTTCTTCTCTTCCTTTTTTTTTTTTTTCCCAATTCAGCACTTAACTGTCATACTAAATCATTTTAAAAGCTGGAACTACACAACCTCCAGTGTAGGACATGCTGTTAAAAGCTGATGGTTATTACCATGAGACGGGGTGAGAGGGGAAAGGAGGGGCAGCGGGGCAGGGGCAGGATGAGAGGGCAGCAAGTCAGCTCTCCAGGAAGAACCTGTGAGTGCCTGGTGAAGCAGAAAACAACCTGAGTGCAGCTGAGCTCACAGTAACGTGCTTGGCACAGGTTTGCAGCGGCACAGCTTAATGGTTGCTCCGTGCTGACAGGGGAATCAAAAGCCCGGTGTCTCCTGTGCTCGCTGTGCCACTGGCGTGCTTTGCTCTGCCTCTGGTCCTGTCCCCTGGCCCTCTTGCTCCAGCTGTCAGGGTCAGAGACTCCCTCTGGGCTGAACAGCATCTCCTGTAACCAAGGTCACTTCTCCTTCAGGGCCTCCACCTTACTGTGCTGGGATGTAGAGCCTTCCGTCGCAAGGAGGTCTGCGTAGATGCAGAGCAGACAAGTCTCAGAGCACCCAGTCAGGCAGTTAGCTGTGTTTGACATGAATGGAGGTCAGGAGAGATATCATCAATTTTCCCAGTTTTCTTGGCGGGATCCACAGCTGGGTCTGAGATGCAGGAAAAGCACAGATGCATCTCGTCTCTTGACCTCAGGTTCTGGTTATGTTTTGATGAGCTCACCATCTTGTGTGTGATTACCTGCACAGTCAGGGAACTTGAGGGGGATGATAATTTACAGCTGAATCTTTGGACAAGTGTCCACCATAATCACAGGCATGCAAAAACTTCCACAGCAGCATCTGTAATAATAAAGAATGCATTAATTTAGATAGCAACCACATTGGTATGATTTATACAGTGCTCAGGATGCTCTGCAGGTGCTCTACTCCCCATGTTGCATCTCTTGTGATTTTATCACAACATTACAGTATTCTGTGTTTTTCATGAAACCCAGGCCCTGGGAGGATTGTACAAAAGTCTGAGCTTTTAATTTCATTTTTTAAGCAAGACTTTAGTCTCCCCAGCTACAGACAAGAGCCTGGAACTCTTATTCTTCTGTGCTTCAAAGCCAGCAGGCAATCAAAAAGAAGCCCAAATAACTTTGGTTTGGTAACCTTGCTTTAAAGATGGTTTGCGATTTGTCAATGCTTGAGGGGTTGGCAATACTGGATACCCTGAGCTACTGCTAAATGCAGCATGTGAGCCCATCCCGGCATCGTCTTTTGGAAAAGTTCTGTCTGATTTTATCACTGCCTGGATGAGTATGTTAGCTGTCTTGCATATGCATATATATATATATATATATATGTGTAATTATACAGTGGCCTGAGAAGGAAGAGGACTTTCATTTTCAAACAGGGTGGGTAGCCGAGATAATCATGCAAGTCACAGCTAGTTAGCCACATTTCAAAACAAAATCAAACACAGAAAATAGTGCAGTAAGTGCAGTTCCCAGTCTTCCTGCAATTCTCTGATTTTGCAGACTGTGGGAAGCTCTCAGCCTGCTCTTTGGGAGTGGGAGTGTACTCATCTCCCTTGCTAGCTCTGTTATATGTATTTATTAGTACTTCAGGATATAACCATCCCTGTCCATAGCAGCTGTCTGTGAAAATATGATGGACAAGTAGGAGAGACCATTCACCTTAACCACACTGCCCAGTTAACTTCATAAAACTCAGTTAGCCTGCAAAAGTGGATAATTTATTAACTTCAACACAAATTGAGTGTTGTATGCCTCCCAAAGTTCGAGCTGCTTCGTGCAAGCGGGCAGGTTTTGCTTGCACCGTTTGCCTTGCGGTTCGCACAGCTATCTCCCCGTTTGTCTCCCTCAAGTGAGCCAGCATAGAGCTTTCTTTGTAGCTTCAGGCTGCAGCCAAGAGAGTTGAAAAGTTGAATTATAAACATTTCCAGGCCTTCTGGTTGGTGTCTTGTGTTTTGTTTTGTTATTTTAAGGATGTGGGGTATGTTGCTGCATTGCTGTCAGTGGGATTAGAATGAATAGAAGCAATACTGTAGGAGATAAAACATGTTTAATTATTTATTTGAGTATTACAGACTGAAATTGCTTTTTGATTTAAAGCATCCAAGTCATGGATATGTTTTTGGAGTAGAGGCACGCAGAAACATATATATGCACCATTACCTAGGGTAATGTAAGAAGTCTCTTTGCTCAACTGCCCTTCCTCTGCAGAATTTGTTCATTTCCTTAAAGATTTTAAATTTCAAATGCAGCTTTGTTAAGTATCATGGAAAGCTAACTGCATGCTGTGCCTTGCCCACCAAAACGTAAATAAAATAAATAAAGTCTTCGTTGTGTAAATGTTATGAAGTGGGTGGTTTATTTTCTTTAATTATACTTTTTATTTAAAATAAACTGTAAAAGCAAAATAATATAGATCCTGTATGCGCCAGCACAAACTCATATTGATTGAGTAGGCACATTCTAGCTTTTCTCAGTTCATGTGAAAGTAGATAAAAGGACCATCAAACTGTACATCGGGGGGGG
>Ga0065711_1029117_pt1 | contig 37563 bp, 27 predicted proteins | sample Hoacrofraction12_FD_59098 | JGI IMG/M metagenome (GOLD analysis project Ga0065711, IMG submission 59098) | Hoatzin crop microbial communities from Cojedes, Venezuela - Epithelial fraction 12 v2 (version 2) | ecosystem: Host-associated > Birds > Digestive system > Esophagus > Crop | place...
GCCCGCAGCGGCACCGCCCGCAGCGGCCGCGGCCGCCGTTACGCACCGCCCCCGCAGCGCCAGCGCGCCGCTCACCCGCGTTCGCTCCGCGGAGCGGGTGCCGCTGATTGGCCGAATAATTGCGCGAGGAGACCCGAGAGCGCAGCGCGATTGGCCCCGGCGCTGACGGACCGCCCTATATAAGGGGCTCGGGAGGGGCGGGGCCCCTAGTCCTGAGGCGCCGCGGGGCAGGTGGTGTGCTGTGCGCCGCTCTCCGGCCGCCGCGGGAAGATGGCGACGCTGAAGGCTGTGTGCGTGATGAAGGGGGACGGCCCCGTGCAGGGCGTCATCTACTTCCAGCAGCAGGCAAGGGCTGGCGGCGGGCGCGACCCCGTCGCTCTGTAGCTCTCCCTGGGGACTCGCCAGCCCGCGGTGCTGAGTCATTGCGCGGGGTGGGCGGCGCGGCGCTCCCTTCCCCTGCTTTCCTCCCGGGGGGCGGCGGAGGCGGCCGGCGGGAGCCGCGCTGGGCGGGCTGGGCTAGGCGTGGGCCGCTCTCCCGCCGGCTGCGGCGGTGGGAGGGAGCGGGGCTGTTGCTCTGGCTTCCCCCTGAGTCAGGCAGCGAGGGGCTGCGACGAGGCTGGGCCCGCCTGGGGCCGCGGCGGCTGGGCCGGCGGTGGTCGTGCGTTCGCTGCGCCGGGCCGAGCTCGGTGCTGGAGCCGGACCTAGCCTTCTTCGGGGCTTGTTTACCGCTTTCCGAGGAGGGCTTAACGGAGCTTTAATTGTTAAGTGGCCAGAGCCGCTTTAACACTCAGTCACTTAGTAAAGAAGTTGGGTCTGCATACCAGCAATACTGTATCTGTCGAGGAGCAATCATAGAATGGTTTGAGTTGAAGGGACCATAACCTTCATGTAGTTCAACCCCCCTGCTATGGGCAGGGACACCTTCTACCACATCAGGTTGCTCAAAGCCCTGTCCAGCCTGGTCTTGAACACTTCCAGGGAGGGGGCAGCTACAGCTTCTCTGGGCAACCTGTGCCAGGGCCTTGCCACCCTCATCATAAAAAATCTGTCTTATGTCTAATCTAAATCTAGCCTCTTTCAGTTTAAAGCCATTATCCCTTGTCCTGTCACTGGATGCACTTGTAAAAAGTCCTGCTCCAGCTTTCTTGAAGCTCCCTTTCAGGTACTGGAAGGTGGCTGTGAGGTCTCCCTGCAGCTGTCTCTTCTCCAGGCTGAACAGCCCCAACTTGCTCAGCCTCTCCTCACAGGAGAGGTGCTCCAGCCCTCTGATCATTTTTGTGGCCCTTCTCTGGACCCACTCCAACAGGTCCATGTCTTTCCTGTGCTGGGGGCTCCAGAGCTGGATGCAGGACTCCAGGTGGGGCCTGATGCTGGCTTCAGGGTTACTTGTGCTTCCAAATAGAAGTACATGATCATTTTCAAAAGCAAGCAAACCTTTTGCTTGTTCATGCATAATAGGAAGAGTATGTTGTAGATGGATGAATAAGTGGAAATATTCTGTGGAATACTGTATTTGCATATAGAATTGGTTAACATAGCATGGTTGTTCATGTGGTGGTAGCGGAACTTGTAGTGGAGTCTCTAGTGCTTTCTGTTAATTAGGAAGCATTGCTTGACACAAAGCTATTTAATGCTGTAGTCATTTTGGTGATAACAAATTCTTTCTGTTAAAGGGTGATGGACCAGTAAAAGTTACTGGAAAAATCAGTGGCTTGGCTGATGGAGATCATGGCTTCCATGTCCATGAATTTGGGGACAATACAAATGGTAAGATCTCCATCCAAGCTTTTGAGTTACATCTGTAATGTAATTGCTTAGCTATAAAGAGCTTCTTTTAGTGTTGCAGCAGCAACTAGTAGCAGTCTACTTAGTAGGTCTCAATTCTGTTTCAAGAAATGATGACATTTCTTAAGGAATTACTTGCCATTTAATACTTGCAACATGTTTAGATCTGACATAACAATCACTAACCTAAATACTTTGATAACCTAGTGTTAAGAAATAAGAAAGCTTTCAACTGAGCCCAGAGTGTTCTAGAATGAGTAACCTTACTTTATTGAACTTGTAAATCTGTAGTAGGTTGGTTTCCTCTAAAGGGTTAGTAGAACATCTAACAGGAGAGTAACTATTTCATCAGTAATGACTTTAGTTCCTCTGGCTATAGTGCTACCTTGGTGTGCTGTATAAGCAACAGATTTGAAGTGACTACTGCAAAAAAATCTGCTGTTGATGGCTGTGTTGTGTTTCAGGCTGTACCAGTGCAGGTTCTCACTTCAATCCTGAAGGCAAGCAGCATGGTGGACCACGTGATGCAGAAAGGTGAGTTTAATGTGCCCGGCCTCTTACTGGGTACCTACGCAATGCAGCAGCCATCTGAGTGCTGCTTTGTGCTTGGGAGGCCACTGCATGAGTAATGCTAGGACAATACCAGAAGAAAATTGGTACTTCCACCAGGACTTCTAGGGTCACTTAAAGACTCTGATAACCATTCAGTGATTTGTTAGACACTTAGCTCTAAGACTGCAGGTAAAGTGTAGTCTTTGGGACATATTCTTGATTTTATTGTAGCTTGGGGAGAAGAGGAAATAAAGGCTCTTACAGAGTGAAGGTTCCTCAGGGGGTGAGTGGAGGGAGTTCATGTGTTAAAGCTGGTTTTGATTAGTGGTGATTTGCTTCTGTCAGGGCCAGCTTTTGACAAGAGTGGCCCTAAACTGTCAATTGTTGAGCTGCATGCAGGCTCCTGTGATGGATCAGGGCCATCAATGGAAGGCCCTGAGGCTTCAAGGGAGACAGCACAATGAATACAAAGCTCTGAGTGCCCAGGCATGGTGGCTGTTTATGGGATGCGCTGGGCTGTTCTGGGCCTGTTAGCTTAGGTGCAGTACTCCCTGCAGTATGTATTCCTCAGGGGTTGCGTGCTGTGTGTAAGTACAGGGTCTGATGCTTATGCTAATACCTCTGTACCTCAGTGGGAGCTGAGATCTAGTTCGGCCCCTGGAAGCAGTTTTCATAGTCCAGTTACCTTCAGGGAACCCTTGCACGTTTGAGACCTGATGTCTGAGCAGCTGGTTTAAATAGTATGCTGGCTGGGACTGGAGACTGGGAGGGGGCTGCGCAAGAGCTGAAGGCCAGTGTGGTAGTGAGTGGAGCTAGGAGCAGCTGTAAGGCTGGTCTTGCACAGGTAGGGTCTGGACTGGCATTGGGGCCAACTTGGTGTTGTGATGAGCCTTTGAATGCTTACATTTATGTCCATAACTGCACCTTCTGTGACTGATAAATTCATACCTGAGTGATCAGTGGCATGCCAGACCAAGCAAGCTGGCTGCTAGCCAGCTGTCTGGATGACAGAGCAGCATGAAATGGTGTGCTCCCGGGCTGCATGGGCAGCCAACTGCTCCAGTGCTAAAGGTCAAAACTGCATGAACATCATGGTTTCTGCTGGTTCTGTTTTGTCAAATCCTGCTTCTGGTGTAACCTGCCTGCTCAGGCAGCTGTAGGCTGGGGAATTCCTTAGGAGGGTATGAAAACTAGATCATGTTTTTTTCAGGGTAGAGTTGAAACAATTGGACTGAAGCTTTCCAGAAGCTTGAATCAAGCAAATTCCTAAAGGGAAAAACGCCCTTGACTTGATTTTTGTAGGACTTGGTTAAAAGTATGAGATTTGTGCTATGCTGTCTAAGAAGTTGGTAGTCAGCATCCAGTGAGCTAAGCTGGTCACCGTGCACGCATGGAGAGTTAGAAAAAAGCTACTATTCCAGGTTCTAAGTCTGCATGGAAGAGTCTTGCAGAGCATTGCCAGCTTGGTTTTTTGAGTGATTTAAGGCAGATGTGTAAGAAACAACATGCTGAAATGTCCAGAAGTTCAGTGAAAACTGAACTGCTTGAGGCTTAAGGGAAGCCCTAGTGGAGATCTGGCTCTGATAAAAACTGCGGTAGGGTGCAATGCCAGGTGCATGGGAAGATGCCAGGCAAACTCAGTCATCCCTGGTACTGATTAGAACTTAGCTAGCACTTAATGCATTCCCTTTGACCTGTCACTTGACAAACTGCTTTTACTAATCCTGTTTAAACCTAAAGCCTGCAGCTGCTCGTGGAATAGCTGATTTATGATAAATGTTAAAAGCTTGTAAGAATAGTGGCGGTGTTTACACCAAATCTTTCATGTGCAGGAAATGCTATTTCACCTAATTGGAGAGACTTTGAGCAGAGGGAGATGCCATCAGTATGGAGGAATTCTTGGCTGAGCTGCGTGCTGTTGGCCTGGCTTGTTAGGGAGTGGTGGCATTCTTTTCCCCAATGTTGACTAACCTTCCAGTTTAAGTTCTACCTAGGACTGAATTTTAAACATCCCTTGAACTAAAGGAGTTAAAATAGTGGAAGTGTTCAAGATTGACTGGTGGTGGTAAATGAAGACATGTGCTGTTTAAGATAAGATGGGAGAGTACCTGAGTGTAGTAACTATGGGTATTGTATTGTCCAGGCCATCACACAGAGGAGCTTTCAATGCAACCAAGTTTTCTATGAGTTTCTCTACATCTTTGTGTAGGCACGTGGGAGACCTTGGCAATGTGACTGCTAAAGGAGGAGTGGCAGATGTGAACATAGAAGATGCCATAATTTCTCTTAGCGGACCACATTGCATCATCGGACGTACCATGGTGGTAAGTGTGTTGTTGCCTACTTGGATGCTTCAGGGAACTCTAGAGCAGTCCTGCCAGCGAGCGGAGACTTTTTGGTGCTGGAGGCCAGTCCGTGGTGTTTGTTATAGAACTGGTAGTGCAAGATTTCCAATGCGGGGAGCTCTTTGAAGCCCTGCCCGGAATTCCTCTGTGTTCTCATGGCCGTGAAGTGCCATGCTATCTTTGCTATCTGCCTGTCTTCTGGAGATGCTCCTCTCCATTTAACTTTGCCTCTTCCAGCTGAGAGTGACTAAAGCAACCAGGTTTGAGGAAGGAGCTGGTGGTCTGGCACAAATGCTGTCACTGGAAGGTGTGGCAGTGGGCACTCTGGGACACTGTTCACTGGTACTGGTCTGGTAGCCGCTGGTGTAACTTGTGCCATGGCATCCCAGGGAAGGAGTGGGGAAAAGGCTGAGCGGGCTCAGCTGCAGGTGAGCCCTGTCAGTCTCGCTTCCCCTGGGACTCCAGTGTGTGCGGAGCGCGCTGTGCTCCTCCTGCGTGCACCAGGCATGGGCTGACGGCTGTGGAGCAGGGGGGCTTGTAGGGTAGCACTTTAGGTGGGGTGGCCAAGGCACTGCGTCCCCGCAGTGTGGCAGTCAGCCTTGTGTAGTCAGGGTGACCTCGAATGGCAGGTCCAAGTGTGCTCTTGGACTAGTGATAACGCTTTGAGACGTGGTGTTCTGGTGACTTCCAGTTCAAGCAATCTCAGCTGAAGGCAACTCATCTTTTTAGCCAAGCCTGATCAGAAGTTTTTAGCATGTGTATTGATTTGGCGTTCAGCATCCTGTGATTACAGTAGGTTCTCTGTTGTGTAACACTCCCTGCTGGCAGCTGGCAATACCGCTTGTCACTGCTGCTATGAATGAGTAGTGAAAATGTTGATTAGCTATGCAATAACATGAATTAAGGTATCTTCAATTCTCTTTTAGGTCCATGAAAAATGTGATGACCTGGGTAGAGGGGGAGATAATGAGAGCAAAGTAACTGGAAATGCTGGACCTCGTTTAGCTTGTGGTGTAATTGGAATAGCAAAGAGCTAAGTATTGTATGTGAAATGCTTAAGATGAGTGGTAAATGGGCTGTATTTCATTGCAAGTGCTGTACTTGCCCTTCCTTGTGCAAGCAAAAGATTTATCACTTAATCTCATTACTACTCTGCGTTCTGACTATCACTTAAACTGGTGAAGACTGATTTAATTTTGTATGATGTATATTGCAATTAAAGTGACCCTGATGGAATGTCTTTGTAGTCTTCTGCTAAAGCATCTGCTGTAACCATTAAGTGTAGCTTTACTAACTTTAACTCCCGTTCTGTGTAATGGAAGATGTGTGGTAGTGATCACATCCCGAACACCAAAACCTCTGGCACACTGTGGATTTGGAGGATTAGCCTTACGAGCTGTAGCAAGACTGCTCAACAAAGAGCAGTAGGCACTGGATGGATTGGGGCTTCCTCCTGGCAAAGTTGCAGCATTTGTAGGTTTCAAACTTGTGTAATAAACTTGCTGGGCAAATACACCTTTGTCTTGCTGTCTATAAAAAAAACCAAACCCAGACCCCATACCCCTACCTGCTGGCTTGCCCACACGGAAAGGCAGGGCTGGACTTCATGGTGTCAGCAGTGAATGTGGTGTGGACACCAACAGCATCCACCCAGCTGCTGCCAGCCAGTTGCCCCAGAGCAGGCAGGACCTGAGCTCAGCCAGCCTGTTTGTTGCTGCTTGCGCTGACCTGTGGCCTCCTCTGGCAGGATCCCGTGGTCTGGGGTAAGAACCTGACACCCTCTGCATGTTGTGGCCCAGGGACGACTGCTGCTTTGCAGAAATGCCACCTCAACTGTGTGTGAGGCATGTGGCTGCTGGCTGTATGTGTGTGGGGGCGAAGCCTTCAGCGCCTGGAATGGTCTGGCTCTGACATGTGGCCTTGTGCCTTGTCTGGGCCTCTGGCTGTGTGGGTCAGACTGCTCCGGGCTGGTGTGTGGTGGGAGTCTGGATGTGTTGGTGAAGATGGCTCCTTCCTCTGAGCTGTGCGGGAGCATCTGCTGTGGAACAGGCCTTTGCTTGAGAAGGATACACACAGACAGAAGTTCCGTACTTAATTTCATCTGGCTTTTCAGCAGTGTAATCGCAGTATTGCTAGTGCAAGCTTTCATTGTTTTCTGGTGTCTTAAACGCAGATTTCCAAGTCTTTCAATAAAGAAAATTACTAATTTTAATGAAGACCTGTATCAGCATTCCTTTATCTTGTACGTAAGAGATATTCACAGAAGTAGCTGGTTGTAGTTCTAGGCATCTGCATTCCAGTGTAGCACATTACAAACACAGTGGCTTCTGGTAGCATGGTGAGGACACTGCGAAAGCACTTTAAACTTGCTTTTATTGTAGGTGGCAAGCAATGGTGTGCACAGTCTCGACCCATCTGTACCTTTTCCCATGGATTAGTCTGTGCTCTGATTCGCTGCTGCAGATGGTGACTGCACCTCTCAGCTCCCCCCTTAAGCACTGGAGGAGGCAGAACGCAGCACCCACAAATGCCACCATTGCGTCTTCGCATTTTACAAGTTGCGAAGACTCTCACGAAGGCGCCTCCCTGTTCCCTAAGGGTGAAAAGGGCAAATGCTTGTCTGACACCGGTGGAGCTGTAGCAGGGCGAGGGCTCTGGCAGCTCTCCTCGCCCAGCCCTCCTCGGTGCTGGCCTGGCTGCCTTGGCAGCCTGGGATATGCTGATCCTGACCCACCTCACCTGTTTTCTCTTGCTGGGTTCAAGGCCTGGCGGCGCGCTAGCCTGGAAGCTAATGTTGTATTGAAGGATGTGCAAGTAATGCTTGGTTTATGTACAAACAGATCATTGTAACTGGGAGGCATTGGCTCAGCAATGGAGGTACAAATTGCCAGCACTGTATTGCCTTTATTAGTAATGGATGCTTACGCTGAGCTAATTAATCTTCCAGTATGAATTTGTGGCTTATTTTACAGCCAGGAACTTGGTCGCTGTGGAAGGGTAAGACACTGTTAGTCTGGAGATGCTGCAAAGAGGGCGCATCGCCAGCAGGGTCACTGAACAACTACTGCTTGGAGGGCGGTAAGAAACTGTTCTGCAAAGCATGTCCAAAGTTTTCCTGCACTTTGTTTTCAGCTTCCTAAAAAGGAATGGAGAGAATGCGAGGTGGCATTTGTGTGAACAGATAACCCTTCCATCTCTTTCATGCTTGTCTTCAAATGTTTTAATAACATGTATTCATTAAAAAAAAAAAAATCCTACCTCCTTACAGAACCATGGTAGTTTTCACTAAAACAAGTCTTAAACAGACGTGTCTGGCTTTGTATGAAAAAAGTTAGTTCCACTTGCCCAGCATAAAACAAAACATTAAGGACACAGGTTTAACACATGGAAGCCGAGTTCACTACAAGTATGTAAACAGGTTTTTTTCTCTCTTTATTCTGCTATTGCAAGAACATAAAAATATAGGTCCTCTCCCCAGTCCGTAAGTCCACGTTTGCTTACCCAGCCCTCCTTCCAACCCCTCCCCCCCCGAAAAAACCCCTGTGCCGCAGAGCAGCTATGAAAAAGTACTGACGTAAGAAAGCAGCTGCCCTTCGCTTAGGGGAAAAACCCAACTTTAAAAGTAGAACACACCTATAGCAAGGAGGAAAAAAAAAATTAAATATGCACAGGATTCATACAATTTTTCCACTACACTTCTAGAGTTAAAACAAGTTTTGGCTGCGGGCCCGGTGCTGCCCGGGCGATTGGTGAGCGAGCGCGGTCAGGGGCAGAACTGCCGGGGCTCTTGCTCTGCTCCGTACACCGCAGCCGTCTTTTGAAACCGCTCGCGCCTGAAGGGCCGGCCACCAAGAACCGGTGTTTGCCCCCTTCAAAGTACGTACGTGACACGGAGAGAAGATGGTGAAACTTACACAAACACAAGAAAACGCGTTCTTTGTCCATCAGTCCAATAGGCACAACACCAGGTGGGTAAAATCTTCCACCTACCTCTTGCGGGACTACAGGAGGTAGACATCGTTAACACAGACAGCGGCAGCAGCCCAGACTTGTGCGAGCGAAGAGGCAGCGTTTTAAAATCCTCCGGCACCCTCCCGCCTCCCTTCCTGTTCTCAGCCCCATTTAAAAAAAAAATAGGTTAACGTTTTAAATTGTGTTTTGGTGTCTTTGATTTCTCTCTCACCCTGCTTTCCCAAAACCATCAGTGAATAACAAGTACAAAAGACGCTGAGCTGGTGTGCTCCCCAGCCCACCACAGACAGTAATTTTATAACATCACAAGCAGAGCAGACCAAGTACGTCTGAAGGCGTCCACTTTTTTTAAAAAGGCAAATTAGGGCAATGTTTACCACAGAACCAGTTGGAGGGGGAGGAAAAAGAAAAAAAAAAGAAAAACAGAAAGAAAAACCTGATTGCATTGCAAACACTAAACAGTGAACTAGTCAATTAACATTTTAAAACCACTAACTTTTACCTAGTATGGTCAAGTAGATCATTAAAATGCAGCGATCTAAAAATCAAGATGACTATTACAAATAAAAATTTGCTTCTGTGAATAGCTACACAAACAGATGTACTTCTTTTAACAAATATAAACAAAACAGTCTAATTTAGACTCCATTACAGCATTAACAGTTCAAACTTTTAAGATGTTGAACGCTCCTTTTCCGCTTCAGTGCAGTGTAGGAAGAATAGCACACGTTAAAGTTTGTTACGAAAATAGAGTTTATTAAAAACACATCCCTATTGTTTTGAGGCGCTTTCACCGTTACCTTTTCTTAAATTAAAAAAAAAAAATAGAAAGCACTTCTACTTCTGATTTGTAAACTTTTTAAAGTCAAAACTTTAAAAAAGTTACAGCAAAAATGGGTAATATTTTAATCATATCTTCAGCATCTCATGTTATGTTGTGGCTATTTTAAATAGAAGGGAAGCAATCAAATTGCTTACAATTCCCCACCAACTACCGAGGGGCTGCGGTATAAGCAGAAGCGCGTATGATACAGCAGACTGTACAACTCTAAAGCTCTACGCTCCGACAAATGTCACTGTCGTCTTTCGACAACTGCCAGTCTCTAGCGAGGAGCCTCCGCCGCTGAGCCCAGATCCTTGTCCGCCTGCTCCGCAGATGAGGTAGCCTCGGGCGCCAGCTCTCCGACAGGCTGTGCGCCCGCGGGTTCAGCCTCTCCCGCAGCAAGTTCGGAAACAATGTCTGCGTCTTCCATTTTGCCGCTATGAGACTCGTGGTTTTTGTCGCCGTCTGCCATCTCCAGCTTCTCCTTCCCTCGATTCTCCTCCTTGTCTCTGCGAGACTCCCTGTCTCGCGAATCTCTGTCTCGATGGCCACTGGACCGCCTGGTTCTGTCCTCCAAGTCCCTGTGTCTGTCGCGCTCGGGGCTTCGTCTTCCCCAGTCTCGCCTGTCACGATTACCAAGGCGCTCGTGGTCTCGGTCATCGTTACGGTTGCCGTAGCGCTCACGATCGTTCTCTACCCGATTTCCAAAAGATCGCCGGCCAAACCTCTCCTGGTCTCTGTTAGGCGTGAACGTCTGCCGGTCGTTCCTGAACTGCCTCCCGTCCCTGTTGTTATCCTCGGGCCCGCCTGGCGCCCCGCTCCCTGGCATCCCCCCAGGTCTCACAAAGTGACCCGGCGGCGGGAAGGGGGTTTTCATTCCGTGGGGGGGAGGCATCCCAAAGCCCCCTGGCCCTGGCCCCGGCGGGGGCCCTCTGTGCATCATGTGGGGAGGCATGTGTCGCGGTGGCATCAAGGGGAAGCGCTGCAGCGGCGGGGGCGGCATTCCTGGCGGTCGCTGGAGCGGTATCAGACCAGGCCGGGCACCCAGGAGGCCGGTGGATGGAGTCTGCAGCCCAACAACGGGGGCTGGCGGCGGCGGCGCCACTGCTTGAGTGCCTGGAACACAACACACACACAGACTAATATCAGAGGCTGGCAGGAGTGGGGGGAAAAAAGCACATTTTTCATCATTTCAAACACATCTTGTGGAATGAGTAACACCAAAAGGGGGGCGGGCAGCAGCCTGTGCCAAGCTTCCTGTGCTGGTTTACGTACTGTAAAGAGAGCATCGTCTTTAAACAGAACCTCGTGTTGCGCTAGGAGTAATTAATACTCAAATATTAGTAACTAATCACTTAGCCTAAAGGCTCCCTTTTGTGAAGAAGCCAGTGCCATTTTGGCAGTCAGAGCTCTTCTCGATCTCCAGCTCGGTGCCTGGCTTCGTCAACTGCCTGCCGACAAAACACCCTCCCAATGGGCTATGCTGCCTAGGCTTCCTCGTTGAAGATGCCTCCTCTCCTTTAGGCAGCTTTAAACCCCTTCTCCTCGATGATAAACATCAGCGAAATCGTATCTGGCTAAAACGCCTGAGATTTGCACGGGGTCACCAGCAGGGTTTTTCACGTGGAGAAGAGCCGGCAGATTCGGGACGCTGTGACGGGAGAGCTGTGCTCTCAGCAGGGCTGGGGCAGGAGCCGGAACGCACTGCCGTCCGCTTACCGTTCCAGAGAAGAGGGACACAACAAAGTTTAATTGTAGTCACATAAACTTTGCAATGTAAACTAAAAGGAAACACAACAGGTGATTTCTGGATTTTTTTTTACAGTTATCCACACTTTACAGCACGTACCCAATGCAAACTATTTTCCATTTCCATTCCTGGACTCTTGCTTTCAGCACAGTCTTCATAAGCGGAAAAAAAAAATTAACTCTCAAAATGTATCGTCTGAGAAAGCTCAGCCCAAAGCTTGTTGACATCAACGCAACGAGCCAGAATGACCGAGGATTACCGAGCTCCCGACGAGGACGTCGTACCGAGAAGCATGTGCCAGCCGACGCCGGGTGCCTCCTTTTGTTCGAACTAGTAACGCTATTGTCTCACGCTCGCCACGGCCTCTACACCAGATCTGTCTTTCTGCTCACTACCAGCGATTTCCCTGAAAATAAGCTCCGTAGCTGAGCAAGCATGTGCTGTTTTTCAAACTCCCAAACTGAAATTTAAAAGGACCAACAGCTGCCAGCACAAGCACAAATCTCTCCTAACCCATCTTCTGTTCCTTTATAAATTTGTGGAGACTATAACTCATGTTTTATTTCCCCACATATTAATAACAACGAAAGTTAAGGATGCAGGTTACATACGATTTTGTAACGCCTGCCTTGGGTAAAACTGAAATGTCAATCAGGTATGCATATTAATAGTAGAATTAAATACTTGGCAGTGTCGGGTTGGTGAAAACTGCACTTTAATTTCAGCTTAATGAGCACGGGGGAGCAGACACCCCAAATAACCTTCCATTCAGCTGTTGCAGCTTCCCTCTTCCTCCAACCGATTTATTTAGCGCGTTTCTATCCCAGCGGAGCCTGAGCCTTCTGCAGAACGTAACTTGCTGCCCCATCAGTCACCACTTCTCACACCGAGAACACCTCTAACAGGACCCTCTGTGGCTGACTGCTCTTTACATTCGTGTTAGAAGGAAACTATTTCGCCCACCAGGAGAACTCCGGTAACAAAGCCGTGAATATTCTTCCAGTCCGTGGTACCATCTTACCTTCCCCTCCAAGCAGTCCCTTTTAAGTCACGGCCTGATAGGTCACACTCTTTGAAAGAAATGTTCCAGCAGCAACAGCTTTTTTTTGCTGGCGTTTTTTTCTTATTTCATTTCAAAACACAGAGCCCTCCCCTCTCCTCTTCATAGCCAGGGCTGGAAGTCACCTAGGTTAAACTCCTCCCATGACTTGGTACTACAGATCGGATGAGACAGACACACGGCTAACAGTGTCTTCCAAGAATGTTTCTTTACTGAACTCGGAGGTTTGGGCACTTCTTTTTTGTGGGTAAGTAAAATCTTCCACAGAAGATTAAAAGTAAAGCAGGAAAGAATAACTGAGATCTAATGAGCTGAAGAGGATAAGCATATGCTGCTGCTCTACAGCAGCAGAGTAGATGCGGGTTATGACAGCATGAACATGAGGCAACTGTGAAAAGATTTTTTAAATTCAACAAGTATGAGTAGTTTCTCAACCTTATTTTTACACAAAATGCAGCACAGAAGCAGCACAATGGTATCTGAAACTCGTTCTCTTTCAATCTGGACTACATCAGCAAGATAGCTGAACACTTTTTATTTGAAATCAGCCCACTCACATTTTCAGGCTGAAGTACGCTGTAGAAAGTACTACCGGAACTTCCTCGCTGTGCTGACAAATCAGACACCAATTAAAAATTTACTCTCAATGAGCTGTCCAGAAACGCACCCAGATTTACTGAAAACGCTCAGTAAAAGTAGTGGTACAGATTGCACATGCAATGTCTAGGAAAATTTAAAGCCCTCTGATATCTTAGATAGGCAAAGACAGCATGGCAAATTTAAATAGTTTGTCAAACGTGGAATGCCCTACCAGAGCTCCTAGAGAAGGAATAAAGTGGTTTAATGACCATCTCATACCTGGGCAGACGAGTGATGGAATTTTTCTGCCCCAGCCTGTATTTTATTCATTCTTTTCATAACTGTAAGCCTTTTTGTGGTAGCTAACCTTGTTTTCTTGCTTATGGCTATGAAATGCGGCCAGCCCTTTCACCAGCTGCTTACTCCGCGTAACTGGGCGACAACACAGCTTTTATTACAAGGTGTAGCTTTTAGCACCAGCAAGACAATCCTCAGGCCTGACACCTAGTATGTTCATTCTGTTCAAATGTGTAACAACATAGACTCCTTTCACACCTTGTTTTTATTTGTAACTTTTACCAGCAATGCACAGTGGAAGCTCCTCAGAACTTGCGAAGAGGGTTTACTAGGAAGAACACAGATGCAAGCGTACGAGGAAAACCCATCGCCACCACGAGTGTTGTTTCAGAGGTGCAAGAACAATCACACAGTGTAAAACGTTTCATAATTTCACTTTACTCGTAAGACATAGCCCAAAACGCTACAGCTGTCCTGAAGAAGTTTCTTCGATCCAGAGAGATCACAGGAGTCCTCCTTACTGTTTTGATAAATTAGGTAAAAAGCCAAATTTCTGTGTCACTGTAATTTAATTTCTGATTCTCTTCCCTTCTGGCTGGACAAATCCCACATTCCCCTGTGATAATTTTCAGTGTTACAAATGCTAACGTAACTGAGAACATAGCGTGGTGTTTTTGTTTTGTTTTTTTTAAACTGAACTCTGCTCAGTAAGCAATTAGTGTCTCACAATCCATTAAATTACTTCTCAGCTGTGCTGTTACAAGACAGCAAGGGCAGGAATGGTGTGTTCTGTATCTGACGCAGCAATCCTGCTTCAGATACACCTCCTCTGCAAATCTGATGGAAATACGTATAAGAACAAGAAGTCAAAAGCTTACAACTCCAGCAGAACGGGCTAAAGGTTTACACTTTGAGTTTGGTATGTTCTGCCACATTTAGCATGTCACATCAACTCTCCTGTTGTTCTCCAGCAGGGAATGTTGCATCTTAAAACCAGAGCATTAAATACTACCAGGAAATTCTTGAAAGAGGGACAATGTTGTAAGTCTTGTGTCTTTTTCTGGAGTTTGATATGGAATCCTTTAGACCAGGCCAAGACTGTAAAGAAAGAAAGCCTAAATATCGATTCACAGCCTAAATAACTTGCCGCAGATGACAACCAACACTTTTCAGGGCAGTCAAAGCCCATCACTGCCGCCAGCAGGAGCTTGCTCCTATTCAGGTAAGATGCTTAGACAAGGATGTGAGAGTCAAACTATGTTATGGGTACAGTGTTGGCTGCTGGTACTAAGACTTGTAAAATTCCTGCTTTATAAAACATAAACACTAAACTGATCCAGGTCAAGGGAATCATCAAGGCAAAACTGAATTCCATGACCGGTTCTGCAGAGTTCATGTTCCCTTACCTCTGAATTCTCATTCGGTAGTATTATGCAAGCAACAGTCATCCGTAATTAGCAAACATGCAGTGTTTGTTATGCTTTTAAAATGGGCTATTACCAGAAAACTGGAAAGGTATTAGGTTGTCACTGTTCATATCCTGTATTAATAAAAAGCTCATCCTTCCTGTGAAGGAAGTATCCACTTTATAATATAGCAATACTCTGAGGAGCTCAGAGAATATTGTAGTCTGCCTTTTCTCATTTAATGCAGATTACAAAAAGACCATGTAGTTACTTAAGCACAAACCAGCAAGGGAGAAAAGAGTAATAATTTAGCATGCTTTAACAGGAAAGGAATACCAAGTTCGATGAGAACTACAGTATAATTAATCTTTGATAATATGTGATTATCACTGTAGGAATTTTGGTAAAAAGAGCACTAGATCGGAACCTACAAACTGCAATATGGTGTATTTAATCAAGATAATAGATCACAGAATCTGAATATTTGAAACACAGCATCTGCAACAGCAGTTTATTACTGGTCCAAATTACAGCATTTGCTCAACACTAAGAACAAGGTGGCAAATCAAAAATGATTTAAAAGCCTGTCACTTTCTGCAATATGCACACGTAAAAGGAGTCTAAAAATATCTGCTCTGCAGACCATTTAAAAAATGACATATGAGCACACACTCACAAAACCAGTTACAGTCTGGATAATCTTGTTCAAATTAAGAACAAGAAGCTCTAACAGCAGCGAATATGATCAAGGATACAACTAAATCAAAACAACCTGAGGGTGGTTTTTAGAAGTCAGCACAAAAAAATTCAGACACAATGTCCATGAGGGATCACTCCTCCGAAGCACAAACATGTCTTTGTTGGAAGTGATGAAAGAATTACATCGGAAGAATGAATGAAATTAGTGGAGATGAAACAGAATGTAACTTACATTACTAAGAAAGCACATGAAATCTTACAATAATCAATTTAGAATTACTTTGTAACACATCTTCCATATAAAAACTGAACAGATAGATAGATAAGCTCCATTCTGAAGTTACAAAAATTAGAAAAGAGCTCCTGCGTTTGTACAGATTACATAAGGTGTTCTCAAGCAAGGTTTAGATTTCTATGACAGTCTCTTCAGGGCAATCTTCATTCCTTGAATTCAGCCTGCTGAAGTTCTTCTATCCTGCCCAAATATCCGAAGAACGTTTCTTCATTCTTCATGTTACACTACTCAAGCCCCTTCACACCTATTTCCCCAAGCAGAGTCCTCGTGACATACTTCACGATGCTGTCAAACAAATCTTTCTTCCACCTTCTTATCTCAGCTTGGAGAGCCACGGCACGGGAATGTTTAACGAGCACTTTGAGGAATTCGTGAGAAACCAGCCACACGATCAGCCATCTATTCAAACTGCTAAACCGTACACTTGCGAACATGAGGTCCTTTAGTCTGAAGCATTTGATTTCTCTTGCCTGCACTTTCCCACAGCTAACTGAGGGTGATGCTCTACCTACTCATTTACTTGGTCCAGTTCATTTGCCTCCGACCTGCGTAAGACTGGAGGCCAGGTACTAAGGCTACATTTAAACTGCCAAGCCTGCAAGCGCTTCTGGGCTCCGGGATGCATAAGCAGACTGCATCTCATGTCCGCACACGTGGTGAAACCCTGGCACACTCCATTTCCCATGCTTTGACTTCCCTAGGAGTGAAACCTGACACACAGAATGAAAAGGAAGGCAGGAATGACGATGCAGCCTGGCCAGCTCTTGAACTCAAGGATGGGGAGGGCAAGACTTCAAGGGACACTTCTTTGCTATCTAGATCAGCATGAGGGGCGGAAAACATCACCTATTTCACATTTTTATTCCACCCTAGGCAGAGATCAAATCTGGACTCTCACATGAAATTGGTAAGTGAATCAAAGTGGTTTTAAGAAGACAGTTTCATTTGTGTTAACCTACTGCAAAGTTTTAAAAGCAAAGAAACTGATATTAATCTTTTATCTTTTATAATGTAAAACATTATAATCTGTTTCTTCTAGTTTTCTTGTATCTTGTATCAGATTGTGAACAGTCCCCCTTAATTCCAAAATGCCATGATGGAAGGATTTCATGTAACATCTTGATTATAAATAACAATTTCTTAAAGTAAGACACTCATCCACAGAAAATGCTATTACTTAAGTAAAGACACAGATATCTAAGCTATTGCTTCAGGACTACTCCATAAGCTCACACATGCAAATCTTATAAAAACTCTATCCCCCTTGCTGATGAGACTGAACGTCAAGAGAAGTTGCTCTGCCCAACTTTATCTGCTTCAATTACTCGGTAAAAAAAGTTAGTAAAAACAAAGGTATGTTCTTGATCTTCAGATTTATCAAATTCAAGTTCGTTGAATTTGTAAGAATGAAAAAAAAGCTACTTTCCAAGTAACTAATGTGGTTATATAATTTACTTCACTCTGATCTTAATTTTGTAAAACCTTTTTCTTATGTGTATAGCAATACAGCAAACTGCACAGTAACTTAATACATTCCAAAGGCGTGGAATAAGAAGTTCAAGTTATGCCATACAAGACGTAGTACCATGAAACTTCAAAAATCTGGTAATACTGTATTGCACTTACAAAAAGTGTAACTATCACCAAAAGGTGATTGTCTTAAATGCAGAGTCTGATAATCCTCATCACTACAATTTTCTCCCAATCCATGTTATCATCATGGAAATTTTTTTTATGCTTTTCTCTGTTTGCCAAGTGTCCAAGACACTCTAAAACAATTAGCTGCTGGTTTTGCATATCTACCTTGCTGCCTTGATAGGTTTTAAAAAGCAGACTGGTTTTCAGAGAGAAGCAGCTCTTCACTTTTTGAAAAAAGCCTTTTAAGAGGGTCTTATTTCGAGTTTCCAACATGAAGGATCCAAAAATCACTGGTGATGACTGGAAAATTTAGCCATCAAATCCAATAGAGCAGTAAGCTCTCAGGAAGACAAATCTCTGGTTTTTTTCAGTGTACACTGTAAAATTCCAGGCAGAAACACACTACAACAAAATTAGCTTTTTCATTCACTTGTTAGGCTCTTTTTTAGAGGTCTGAATTCCCATAAATGTAATAAACTCATTAAAATTTATAAGAAACAAGTCTCTTGAGTATATTCTTGACACTGACCCATAAAAGGCCATACTAAAATAAATATTTAGCAGACCTCAGTAACATTAAACAATATGCACGCTCTTTAAAGATCTGACCAAGTTCTTCTCATAGAACAGAACAGAACAGAACAGAATAGAATAGAATAGAATAGAATAGAATAGAATAGAATAGAATAGAATAGAATAGAATAGAATAGAATAGAATAGAATAGAATAGCAAGAAAACATAGAATCATAGAACAGAATCATAGACTGCTTTGGGTTGGAAGGGACCTTTAGAGGTCATCTAGCCCAACCCCCCTGCAGTGAGCAGGGACATCTTCAACCAGACCAGGTTGCTCAGAGCCCTGTCCAACCTGGCCTTGAATGTTTCCAGGAATGGGGCCTCCACTGCCTCACCAGGCAACCCGTTCCCATGTTTCGCCACCCTCACTGTAAAAAATCTATTCCTTATATACAGTCTAAATCTACCCTCCTTTAGTTTAAAACTGTTACTCCTTGTCCTGTCACAACAGTCCTTGCTAAAAAGATTGTTCCCATCTTTCCTATAGACCCCTTTAAGTACTGGAAGGCTGCAGTAAGGTCTCCCTGCAGCGTTCTCCAGGCTGAACAGCCCCAACATTCTCAGCCTTTCCTCATAGGAGAGGTGCTCCAGCCCTCTGATCATTTTTGTGGCCCTGATGGCCATTTTTGTGGCCATCATACAGTGAAGAGTAATTTATGAAAGATATCCAAAGTTAGCTTGCTTTTGCTAGTCAAAATATTATTTTGCAGTATTTAAATAAGGTAATATACAGTTACAAAGGTTTCAAAACCTGTAATACTACAGGGCTGAATAAAAACTTTTGCTTCTTCATTTTATTAAAATAATTTATTCCATACATAAATAGTATACCATATTATCAGATTTTAAAAATACACTAAAAAAAATGCTGTTTCTCTGTGTGTTAATTTTATGCACGTAATAGTTAAATCTAAAACATAGTTCATATGTCATACAGATGTTTTGTTGTAAGTTTTTTTTATGGCCTCAATTTGTTAAAAGTAGACAGCATTTCATTCTGTCCTGAATTTGTAACTTCAATGTTACGTCTTTTCTGTTTCTTCAGAAAACAGATCTTCAGTAATAAAAAAAAATTACTGCTCCTTCTGTAGAAAATCAAGCCTCTAAAAATTATTTAAAAGCCAACAGAAAGGCAGAAATTTCAAGTTCAGAAAAATCTGCTTTACTTTCCAATGAACTGTAAGTCAGCAGCAAGATCAAAATCGTATTTTAAATTCAGGGAACAATGAACTGAAGAATACATACAAAAATGAACTTACCAAGAAGTGGAATAGCTTGGGTGACAGGAGCAGGTACATTAGTAGGCGCTACAGGAGGTGGAACAGTCGCATATATTTTAGAACTATCGGTAGTTTCAGCATTGCCTCTGGATCCAGAAACCACTGTTGGGATGGGATTTCCTACAGATGAATCTTTTGTAGTGTCCTCATTTACACCAGTTGCTGTAGCTAAGAAACAATGCATTGACATATTAAACAAAGTCAGCTTTTCTGCTTGCACGATACCTTCCTTCTACTGCTGCTTGCCCAAGATTTAAACACTTACAATTTGGGATGTTTACTGCCGGAGTGTGAGGAACAGATACTGGAGGAGTTATCGGTGGTGGCGGTCCAGGAGGAAGAAAGCCTATAAAAAAGTATATATTAACATTCAGTATCACTTTATCAAAACATATGTGTGCAGTTTATATGGCAGATGCTTTTATTTACTATATGGTTGAAAAAATAACTTAATATTTCTAAAAACATATAAATATACCTGGGGGTAAATGCATTGGGTTGAAACCAGGTCGTAAAAATGGAGGTGGTGGTGGCGGTGGCACTCCAGGAGCAAATCCAGGAGGTGGGATTCCTAAAGGTGCTGTGAAAGCAGGTGGCTGGAGTGCACCAACCACAGGAGGACCTGATGGATGTGGTGGAACCTAAGAAAAAGGGAAAGGGAAAAATGTGTTACCTGAAGACTGAATGGATTATTTGTTGGTGGACTGCTGTCTTCTGCGCTTTGTCCATCAAAACAAGAAAATTTAAGCTACCTTGTATCACTCTGCAACAAGGTGACGTGCATGACTGATCTAATTAGCAGTCAAAGAACTCCTACAACTTAAAGTATCAACATTTGTCTTGTTTGCCTTTGTTCTTAAAGGAAAAATTACTCTCCATGGTAAATCGATATTAATGCATGCTGGTAACCCATCTAAATATATCCTTTACACAGTAGCTTGAATCAGTTTTACCACCCAGCATGAAACACTATAATGCACACAACTTCAGAGCAACTAAAACCCTTTTTTTTTCTTTTTTTGCTACCTGAGTTTGTATATTATGAGTGACTACTTTTTCCTTATTCATTTATTTTTTTTAATTCTGATTTATATGAAGCTCTGAAAGAAAACTGATTTAAATTAAATTGGTCCTTTGACTCAGATTTATGAGCTTATTATAAAAACTACATTAAATGTGTGGGAATCAAAAGGAAAAGTTTAAATCAAAATATGCTCTGCATTTTAAATTGATTTATTAAAGCAAAGGAGAGCTGTGTACTCAAGTGATCACAACTGACTCCCCTCCAGGACCATCAAAATTTCAGAACTACTATACCAAGACCCTTCATAACTCATTTTTTATTTCTAGAGTAAGGAAGGAAAAGCCTTTACTGCTTTATTCTCAGAACCAAAAGAAGTGGCGTTAAACCAAAGCAAGCAAAATACTCTCCTTAAACCTGGAGAAGCTGCTAAAGCTGCCAAGCACCTGATACCACTTCAAACTTCTGTTCCAAGTTCTCTACCAACAGCTAGGTTGGTGAGCTGAGGCACATTAGAACTTGAAGTTCAGAGAAAAGCAGAAATGAGCGCTGGGGACCTTCTGGGGGCTAGGACCTTGCAAGGCCAACAGCGCACATGTAAGCGTATCCAGGAGTACCATACAAGGCCAAAGCTAGCTAGATAACATTAACTTTGAGTAACCCTAGAGGTGTTTCCACCAATCATAGTTAAAACCTTAGAAAATATGCTCCAAACCCACAGTAACCTAATAGTCTCGGTAGGGCTTCTTGGTTGTTTTACAGGGCACTCCTTCAAAGAATGACAACTTACAAAATTAGCTAGACATAGTGACAGATCTGTTGATCGCAGTAATGTTCTGTGAAGCAAGTGTTCACATGCAGAGTGTGTATGTAGCAGAAGGAACTGAGGAGGGGTATCAAGAAGGCAAAAAGGTTTAAAAAAGAGGGGAAACTTGCTCAGTGCTGTCAGTCCTCAAGTAGTCAAAATCTGAGAAAACAGTGCATGAAGCATGTGTCTGCAATGGCTTGAGAATGTATAATGAATACTAAAATACTATGATGAAACCAGAACAGAAGTAACATCAAAGGAAGATGACTTAGATACATATTAGAGAATATTCATACCTAATTATTCAAGCTTAACTGCTGTACTTAATTTTTTCTAAAAAGTTAACCCTCTCATATATAACTAAGTAACACGTTAAAACCTTTCCTTTAAGCAGCAAGAGAAAAGGAATGCGGTAAAAGTCTGTGCATAAATGTCACAACATCTAATTTAAAATACTGTGAACACCTGGTATTTCACTAGCAGCTTTGGAAACTGGAATAACTAACCTCTCAGTAACTCTACTGCACAGACTGCCAGGTGCATCTCAATGACTATGTCTTGGGGTTTGGCCTGTGTCCAGTTACAACTATTTCTTACCGCACACATCTCAGACTTGACTTGAAGGAGAATCAGTGGCCCTGTGAACCAAAGGAGCATAGTCTACCTACAGTGCTACAAGACAAGTAAATACATATCTAAGTGCACCTGGGGTCTCTAGCAGGAAGACTGCAAATGAAGAGTCTGCCAATTTCTGTAAGAAGGGTACGGGATCAATATTGGACCAACGCACAACTCCCACATCTAGTTATACAGAGATGGAGCAAGTGGGATGGAGGAATACATCAGAAAATTTGGGAGGTACACACTCAACGTGAACTCTGGTTTCTGGCTGAAAACCCATTAAATAAAGGAACTTTGGGTTGTATTGGGAAACTTACAGAAAGTGTGGCCACAGCAAACCCCCTGGACTTCACTGTATAGCCCTGGCAAAGCCCGAGCCATGGTTCACTGTAAAAGAACTGCAGTTCGGTAGGGTAACACCAAGCTCTGCCAGGAGAATGGAACACCAATTGCCCAAAACCTCGTCAATGAATGTGCAACACAAGTGGTATCACAAGTGCTATTAACTGAAACTGACTCTCAATAACGAAGAAATAGACTTAAGCTGGTCTTGGAAACTGCAATATGACTTAAAAATAATCACAGACCTACCCTCAGAGCAGACCACTGAGGTGGATTACTCAGACCTGCAGGAGTGGGACCAGATTCAGCAACAGCTGAGAGATGTGAATCTACAGGAACGAAAAGGGCTCACTCCAGCAACACAACCCAACCACAGTATTCCACCTATCCTGCCAACAACTCAGGACCCTGCAGCTGAGAAGACACCGGGTGCGCTACTGAGGCCAAAGAATCAGACTTGCCTACACAGGCTATCACTCTCAGAAGGACATTATTGATTTTAAGTGCCTTGCTACACAGAGGTTGCATTCATGGGTCAATGTGATACTGGCAACAACAGGAGGTCAGGCCGCAGTTAGTTACACCGCTCACAGGCAATGTCCAGCAGAGCAGGGCTCCATCCCTAAGTGTCTGGCCCATACAGGGGCAGGGGGTACAGAAGGCCCACTCAGTCTCTAACAGAGAAAGGAGTGATGCAGCTCCTTCCCATCCCAGCCTTACACGAGGGCTTGTTACGGCTGTGGGCAGATCACACAGCTGCTGACTAGGCCCTGGCCTGAAGTTAAGCTTCACGTGAAAGGTCTTTAGGGGCATTAGGGGCATGAGAAGCTACTGGACACAACATAAGAACCGGACAGACATGACAGATAACAATGTGAGAAGCTGACAAGTTACTGAGAGTGGCATAAGGGATGGCTGGATTTTGCAGGTGGTTAACAGGGTGCTTCGTGAACAGCCAGACTTCACAGATATCCAGAAAGGAGCACTAGCGATCTAACGGGGAAAAGGGTCTTCATTGTGAGGCCAACAGCGTATAGGTAACCATATGCGGGAACACCATACAAGGACAATATTACTTAGGCAATTGTATCATGAGAACAAATCTGAGTAGTGATGCAGCAGAACTGTGACCAATGTGAAAAAAAATAATTAGTGGAGAGTTGTTTACTTGGGAGGAGACTGGAGTGCAGAAAGAGGGAGAAAGCACAACAAAAAGGGAGGTCAAGAAGTGAGAAAAGAGTAAGTTATAGGAATCATGCAGGCAAAGCTGCTTGGGGTTATCTGTCGGGCAGCCCTATGCTTGACCACTGCAGCCTGAATCAGGAGAATGCACAAAGCCTGTTCTGACATGCCACACGCATCAAAGCTGCTTCTCCAGTCAGAGGGACCAGGGTGGGCAGGGTGCTTTCCAGGCTAACAGGAGAGCAGCTGGACAGACGGGTCGAGCAACCTGCTACCACTGTACTGATGCCCACTGCAGGCTGGACAGCATCAGCAGCTACCCAGCACTCACAATAACCTGCCCACCTCCTACAGTCCCCAACACCGAGGCCAAACACAAATGAAAGCAGTTCTGCTTGTATCAGAGGACAAAAATACATTAGCTGATTAAAACGCAATTACAAAGTTATTTAAACAAAAGAAGTGGAATATAATGAGCTTTTTTCTTTAGGTATTAGGTCATATTTGCATATTATAAAACATGTTACTTTTACTACCAACAGCGCTAACCTCACAGCTGAACTTAATTTGTAAGTTTTAAAAACTATTTACAAATTATTAAATTATTGTAATTTTATGGCCAGACAACTGAATTGGTCAAGTATAAGCCAGCATCCAAAAGTTCACACTGAAACCAAAGCTGAGGACTAAACACAGGCCCGATCCTGGCCTGAATTTGTGAAGACACAGGTTTCTTTGCCATAGTAAAAACTGATGCTGGCGAGACCGAGACAAGTAATCAGCACACTCAATATATTCTGAAATTTGTTGTTTTTTTCTTTACACTTTCTTTTCCAGCATGGATTTAAAGAAAATAAACAAAATCACTACTCTGTAATGTAGTTAATGGGTATTAAAAAGCTCTAAAATTAGAAATTTGACTTACATGTTCATTTACTAATAATACCTTACAGCATTTCAGGAATTCCGTGTCAAAACAATACAAAATTCAACATACAATGTTCTCAAATCACATAATTGGCTAAATTATACGTGTCTTCAAATAATCTGAGTTCTCGATCTCTTCTAAGTGTCTGCCATATTGTAGTTCATAAATCGTATTTTCTCAAGATGGGAAATAGTTTTATTCACACTTCCTCCAATTTGGAATAAGGTATACTACTATTTTAACAGTGACAAGAAAGAAACCATTACTATAAAAGTAGTAACGTGTCTGTCAGTAAGTAAAGCTAAAAGAAATATAGATTATAAAACACTGGAGGGCGTAATTATTACTACACGCTACTGAAACTACTGGTAAAATTTCAGTGTTCTCTCAGCAAATGAACATACAACACTAGCTTTGACTAAAGAACCATTATAACAACAAAGGAAGAGTATGAAAAATTTTATATTGAATTCCCAAAGGCTGTTCAAAGAGAGTGTACATAATATGAACAAACATGAGAGTAATGTGCATATTTTAGAAGGTCTATAGCTTATTTAAGCCAACAGTGAGGAAAATTAATTCCCAAAACAGGTAAAAAAAAAAGGCAATCACAAAACTGACAGGATGCGATTCAGCCCATTAGTAAAAAGAATCTACTGCAGTAATTTATCCAGGACTGAGAGAACAGATATTAGAAGTACAGTACTACAATAATTCAAATAAAGACCTGGCAGACACACATACATGCTGTCTACGTTAGCATTAGAGCAGCAACAAGGTTTTGGAGCAAATCCTCCATCATTCCCACTAACCACGTGCTGACTCAGTTCCCAGGGCTGTTCTGGTACATGCAAACTACATCCCTTTTCAGGGAAATCAAACCAGATTTCTCTGCTCCTCTGAGCACAAAACATGCTCCAAACCCTAATGGGTTCAGGTGTTTTCAAGCCTTTCATTGCCACTGTGGCTTAGCAGAAAAGGAATGTTCTTCTATGAGACAATATTGCTCTTTTATTTGAAGAAGCTCACACAATGGATTTCAGGCGCGTACTTGATTTATAGCACAGGAAAGTTATCTTCATAAATTGACAGCACAGCCAGTCTGCTAACAAGTGCATTTTCAACCAGAAGAGACAACAACATGTCAAACACATACAGAGAATCAACTAGTTAGCATTCATTGTGTTTCCTCCCTCTCTTTAACTCACGTATTGCCATACTGAATTATTATTTAAAGTAAGGTTTTGTTTAGCTATCTAGAGCAAATGAGAAGCAACTCTCACCTGTGGAGGAGGTACTGTTATTGGTGCAGGCATGGGAACAGGAATTGGAACAGGTAAAGCTTTAGGTATAGGTGACACTGGTTCATTATGTGTAGCTTCTGCACCTCCATTTTGAGCTACTTCATTTTCAGACTTCTTGGGAATCCCCTTCCATTCTATACAGAAAAACCCAAACATTCATGGATCAGCTCAGTAGAAGCAGACAGTCACGTACTACCACGTAAAACTATCATGCTTTGTGATGTTTACAAAAATGACATAATTGAAAATAATCAGATAATGAGAAGCACAGAGCTAAGAAGCATTTAAACACATTTCTGACAATAAAAATTCCAAATTACTTTAAACACAGTACAGCAAATCACCGAAACGTAGCAAGTAAATTTATTCCTTTCATTAATCATTTAACTATTCTTTGCACTGACAGCATTTATACATGCCCAGGACCCCAAAAAGACATTATCTGTAACAAAAACAGTAAGGCTGTTTTGGGACAAGCTTTCTCAAGCAAGACAGCAGCAGTTTTTTCATTAATTTGAGCTGTCATTTCTGAAGAAACATTTTCAACTCTTGAACAAGGAAAAGGAGGCTACAACAATGAAGAATCACAGCAAAATAAAGAGAAACATCGAATACAGCTTTAAACTCATTTTACAGAAGAAATATGACTCCTATTGTTTGTCAGAACTTCCTGGGAAAAGACAGCTAAGCAGAAAAAAGGGATCAGTTAAGAGGCATTACAGGAAACAGAAAAGCACTGAGAAGACTGCAACACACTGAGGTTATGTTTATCATTCATCAGACTTTCATTCAAAATACATGCTCAACTTATTTTTGTGTATTTATCATGAAGAGAGGATACTATTTAGAACAGCCATCGCCTAATTAGGGCAAACTGGACAGAATGACAAAACCCTGAAACAATGTTTCAATAACTAGGCAGCACACCACAGTGGTCAAAACCAAGACAGTAGTCTAGAGTACCAATTCAAAGAACTTAGGGCAATTTCAATTTTTAAGTACTGCATTCATTTAATATTACTTTAAAAATCACAACAGACAGCACACTAGTGACTCTATATTGATTTGAAGCCTGTAATTGATTTGAAGCTGCTGATTGTAACAGGTGTCATTTTCTTAATACAACCACAGAATGCCGATATTTTCATTGCTTACGTACAAAATATCAAGAATTCTATTAGGTCCCTAGAAACAGAAGACTTGCTAAAGGAACTGAAAATGTCACTAGTGTGAAAACTATAGGCACTTTTTTTAGAAATTATAAAGTTGCCATCAGCTCAGCTGCTACAGGAGTATTCCAAAGGCAGGCTCCTTTGCTAGGGGTGCCTCGCATATACGGGGGGGCGGGGGACACACACACACACGGACGGACACACACATGACACGACACCAAGCTGTCTCTGGGACTAACAAGTACAACACGCTTGCATCATGCATTGCCATCCAGGGCAAACAGCAGTGCAGCTGACATGTCACCAGGTATCCACCTGTGTTTTGAGCCCAGCCTCTCGTAACACAGCTGCACAACTCCTGATCAGGGATTGCCCTTAACTGCTTACAAACTCTCTTCGATCTACAGGTTACGCATGCTGCACTTCTTAGCCATTTCAAGGACTCTATATGCACCTCAGAGTCATGAAAGTCAGACACACCAACTTCAGTACACCAGCACAAAGGACAATTTTTTAAAAGCATTTAAAGATGTAGCACTATTTTACCTGGACTAAGAGTTTCATTGTCCAACATTCCTCCTTCACAGAAACTCTCAAGATCTTCAGGTTTCACTTTGTCCCATGGTATGTAAGTGACACCTAATTCTACATCCCAATACTGCTTGTAATCTGGCTTTATTCCTTTATTCAAAGCCCATGCAATCTCGGGGGGGAAAAATACACAGTCAGTAAAACGTTTCTATTTTAATGGATTTAACATTTAGTTCTCACAAAACAGCATTACCATTTGAGGCTAAAAAGCCAAATGAATATGTTAACTGAAACAGCAAGAAAAATAGGTTGGTTACAAATCTCTGAAACAAGAGGGTTTTTTAAAGCAGACTTAGACCTTCTTTCTTGGCTCAACTCTTGCATACAATTTGTGAAAATGTATAAAGGCAGTTTCTTCAAATGTTCCCCAGTCACAAAGATTAATTCTATTTCCCTTCAGAGGACAGTGTCACACTCTAATACAATGTTCTACAAAAGGAAGAACTTTACTAATGAACGCGTTCTTCCTTATTTATCAGTACTCTTTGTAGGATTATCATATATATAAACTCAGTTATATGGCAAATAATCAGCAACAAGAAAACCATAGTTACAGTCCGCTGTAATGACTAAAAGGACACCATTTTTGCTGGTTGAATAGACAATTACTGGCAGTCTTCCAAGGAAATTGACACAAGTTTCACTAGTCACATTACAGAACAGTAAGAATACTTCTAAAGAAAAAAAGTGGTTCGTTCACATAAATTTACAGAATACCATACCCAGACTACATAAAAGTCTGAAATATCCAAAAGACTAGAATAGATTAAAAAGGATTACAGTAATTACAGTAACTTTAGAACAGCCTGACATTTTCCAAGAAGTACCTTTATAGATTTCTGATTGACTTTGAAGTTTCCTCGGCTCAGTTTTTGTAGGGCACGGTAAGCATCTTGTCTGTGAACCATTACAATATAGGCACATCCTCTAGGCGGTATCATCTGTTTGTATTTTAAGAAAAATATTGTTTTTGCTAGCACATTAACAAAGTAATGAACAACATACGAGTGTTCAACTACAGCAGGCTGGAACATCATCAGATGTTTCAAAAAGGACTACGGAAATATGAAAGAGAATGTTCGTTTAAGAGGCTAAGATAGCCAGTATCTTCTGGAAATCCAGATTTCTAGTAAATTAAAAGCAACTTCTTATGTGGAAAGTTTTAAACTCTATTCCGTGTGAGAATATGGATGACTGTTGCACATTTAATCCTTTAAGACTGTTAAACAGTAGTGTTCATGTAAATGCTGTGGTCTGGCAATTAGTCACTTTGTTGGAAGAAACAAGACACTCTAATACCCTACTTCTATTCTATTTACCACAAGCTGCCAGCTGCACCTCCACATTCAGTTTTATCTGCAGTTTTGTACTGATTTTTATTAGTTGTAATGCATTTGAGAAAAAACTTCATGTTGTTTCACAAAATTTGGGAATAGGAAGAAAATTACAGTCACTTCTTTTTGTTTGTTTGTTTAAATGAAATTTTATAGCTACCAGAACAGCTATCATTTATATATAAAAATATCCTTAAACGCAGCGAAGCATAACAATAGTTCTTCATGTATATAACTAAAATGACAGAAGAGAACCAAGCAAAAGAAAGAACACCAGTGGAGTGTCCACATTTCTATAAACAAAATCAAGCAGACAAGGAACTCAGTAGCACAGTATGTAATTCTGTACCAATCTCCTCAATAGCCCTTTCTCATTGTATTCTCTTCAGAGAAAGCACAATTTTTATGAAAATGGGATAATCTTCTGTATGACGCCCAAGAGCATTTTTAAATCACAAGAAACTAAAGCAACTGCCTTCTTGTTTTTCCACAAAGCAGCCAAATGAATTGAGTTTACACATTAGAATACACAACCATACAAGAAATGAGTGCCTTTGACTTTTTGGAATGTATCAAAAATAAAACTGTCTTAAAACAGTCTGAAAAGACTTTTTGTAACCAAGGCATATCAAAGTAGCTTACACTGCACCATGTATACTTACATTTATTGATTCAATTGGGCCAAACTCCTCCAAAAGACTTCCAACATCCTGTTGAGTTGTCCTTTTGTCAAGTTGTCCTACCCAAAGTGTAGTACTACAAACTGCAATCAAAGAGTTAACACAGATCGTAAGAGCACTTGGAAATGGACACTTCACAAGCCAGAATGTCAAAATCGTCACTTCAAAATAGTCATTCAAATGAAAAAGCCAGCTAATATTAAAATATATATTTTAATCTTTATGAATGTTTGACAGAAACCTCTTTTTCTTGCCTGCCTGGAGCTGCTTTAACAGTTAACCACAGCAACTACATCAGAATCACTGTTACAATGCACTCACTAAGCTCGCTAGTTAACTAATATTACAGTGACCTGCAAGTTCTGATGATCATGAGCTCTGCAGATCATCATATAAAGGAAAGATATGCTTTGCTGCTAACAATGCTCCATGAAACACCCCAACACATACAGCAGATATGTCACAACAAGGTAACTCACTCTGCTTAGTGTGAAATCCAAGCTACAGGCCACCATCGCACGTTACGGATGGTACTTACTGGCAAGACAATAATTAGATTGTTCCTGGTGATACACCCACCACTGGCAAGATTTTCCTCCAGAATGTGGTGACAATTCAACCAAGCAACCAAGCTTTTAACTTCTTTAGTGACCTATTCAATGCCATTTTTTTCTATGGTTGAGTGACAAATTACTGACACAAGCTTTTTCTTTCAGGAAAGAGTAAGCAACAAGCTTATCTCACTTCATGCTTCAAGACGCAGAACAACAGATGAACCTAAAGAATCACAGGCACTGAAGGCTACTAGAGCAACATTTAATACTCATCTATGTCTTCCTGACCAAGAGATTTAAAACTGCAAACCTAAGAAGCATTATGTGACAGAATCTGGGAAAGATGTTGGCAAAAGCATATCTTACACCACTGCCAATAAGCTTTTAATGAACCGCTGTCAAGTCTTTGCAGTCCTTTTAAACTAATGGTATTGTCATTCACAGGTTTTTGCTAGTTAAAATTCTTTAGTTTTCCTCCCTCATATACAAAAAAGAATGTTCTCATTTTACTTGATGACTCCAGACAAGATTCCACACTCCCCAGGAATATTCAGAAGACAACTACTATGCTTTGTCTATAAACACAGGCAAATTCAGGATTATTTCAGAAATCCAAACACTAGCCTGTGTGTTTTCCAGGTCAAAGCTCCCCTCCAGGTTTGAGACACACACATTGAATCATTAGAAAAATCTTAACAACGTGCTCAACTTCTTGGTGCTCAATCTGCTTTGCCTTATATGTCTCAAAGAAAGGAAAAGAAAAACATGGTGTTTCAGCTTTTTCTTTCCTCATTTTACAGCCAAAATATTTCTGACTTGGAGAGATTCCAAAAATGACGAATTGTTTACTGTGAGTAAAGGAAGTACAGGCATGTGCAGGGCATTTAATTCTTACCAGCTTTACAACAGTTCAGAAAATATATCACAGTACAGTTTACTTTTATATTCTGTTTGGATGAGTCTTGAAACCCACATCAAATAGCATCCAATCCAAGAAAAAGGAACAAAAAAAAATAAAAAAAAGAACACACATCAGATGAAGAGTTGTCTTCCGGGATAGTCTGAGCAGGTATCATATACAGAAGGTAGGCAGACTTGTCAACATTAAATTTTAAAAAAATCTAATAGATACAAGATGTGTATTTCTTCGACATTTACACTTTTTCTAGAATACTTGTTTGTCTTCTTAGTATTCCATTTTACATAGGTATAGTATCTACTGCAATATTTTGAACTTTACAGAACCCTAAAATTCATTAAAAGAAAATACTGGGCATAGACAAAAAAATTCCATATATAAACCAGGAAGATGCTGAGCATCTGATAAATGGTATTAGAAGAATTTGCAGAGCTACATCAACAATAAAGAGAAAGAATAAACTTACCACTAACAGTTTCTGACTTGATCTGAGGAAGGCCTTTCGACCTGCGTTCTCTCTCCCTCTCACGTTCACGTCTTTCTTGTGAGCGAGACTTAGGAGAGTGTCGGCGTCTATCCCTGGACCGAGATCGAGACCGACGATGACGTGACCTTCGAGATCGGGAGCCAGATCTTGAACGTCTCCTTTTAGGTGACCTAGTTTAAACCAACAACCATTTATGTTCAAACTTTCTGACCAAGACATTGACAGACAGGTAACTATTTCAGGTACCTACTTAAATAACCAGGCAAGACTTCAGTCAATACAAAATAAGTAAAGCCAAGTTCATTCAGATGTATTTAGAACTAGAATAAATTATTATAGTAGCTTATTAATGTACTCCAGTTGAACAGTTGATTATTTTTCCATTTCTTATCTTCTATTAATTAAAGTTGGCTATCAAAACTATGTCCAGGTTAACACAGAAAAAAATTACACCCACTGCACTGAGGAAAATATTTAGTGCTTTTACAAAAGAATTGCTAAAAAACAGATTAAAAATAAATTCTGGCAGTGAAATTGTACTTTATATCATGTTCAAGTTCTAAACCACTCAAGGTCTGGAGGACAGAGTAAACCTTCAAAGAAGTCACATGAAACTTGGCAAAGAAGAATACTCATAACTAATTAGATACCTTTGCTTTAATATTAGAGCCAGATTTGTTAGGTCAGCTGAGCCATGTGAAATACTGCCTCTGAGACAGGCAGAGTCCCATAGTACAATGGATCACAGATTTCTTGATAAGAAAAGTGTCTTTAGAGCACAGATAAAATTAAACTATCGTATGTTTATCAATGACCTGGATGAGGGGATTGAGTGCTCCCTGAGTAGGTTTGCCGATGACACCAACTTGGGTGGAAGTGTCGATCTGCTCGAAGGTAGGAAGGCTCTGCAGAGGGATCTGGACAGGCTGGATCGATGGGCCAAGGCCAACTGTATGAGGTTCAACAAGGCCAAGTGCCGGGTCCTGCACTCAAGTCACAACAATCCCATGCAATGCTACAGGCTTGGGGAGGAGTGGCTGGAAAGCTGCCTGACGGAAAAGGACATTGGGGTGTTGATCATCAGCCAGCTGAACATGAGCCAGCAGTGTGCCCAGGTGGCCAAGAAGGCCAGCGGCATCCTGGCTTGTATCAGGAATAGTGTGGCCAGCAGGAGTAGGGAGGTGATGGTGCCCCTGTACTCGGCACTGGTGAGGCCACACATCCAGCGTTCAGTGTTCAGTTTTGGGCCCCTTACTACAAGAAGGACATTGAGGAGCTGGAGCATGTCCAGAGAAGGGCATCGAGGCTGGTGAAGGGTCTGGAGAACAAGTCTGATGAGGAGCAGCTGAGGGAGCTGGGGCTGCTTAGTCTGGAAGAGGCTGAGGGGAGACCTTATCACTCTACCCTGCCTGAAAGGACGCTGTAGTGAGGCAGGTGTTGGTCTCTTCTCCCAGGTAACTAGCGATAGGATGAGCCGCAGTTGCCTCAAGTTGCATCAGGGGAGGTTTAGATTGGATATTAGGAAAAATTTCTGTACTGCAAGAGTGGTCAGGCATTGGAACAGGCTGCCCAGGGAAGTGGTAGAGTCACCATCCCTGGAGGTGTTCAAAAAACGTGTAGATGTGGCACTTCAGGACATGGTTTAGCAGGCATGGTGGTGCTGGGTCGACAGTTGGACTTGATGATCCTAGAGGTCTTTTCCAACCTTCATGATTCTATGATTCTATATTCTGCTTCCCTAAAATTTACTCAGTGCTGACAGGCATGCAAGTTACTCTCTACCAGTAAGAGAGGACTGTATAGATACCCAATTTACCTCAGAAGGTCGATGACTTTCAGAGGTTCATAAGTCTCAAGAGTCACTAAACTGTTTCTCATTACCGGTGCACTGAAGTACATACAACATTTAGCTGTATTTATACACAACTCCCCTCAGAGGTAGGAGATTGAAAAGGTGTCTTTTCTTCTCTTCCAGAAGGGGAATTCAAATAAAGCCCTTGACAGTCTTGACTTTACCAAGAATTTTCACCAGTGTTGTCCGTACAGAGAATAATACCCAGACAGTAATTTCTTGAAATTAATCCTTAGATTAAATCAAAATGGACTGTTCTGCTAAATGTGTCTTTTGGCATTTAGTCAGAGAATCCAACCTGTACAGCACAAATGCGCACTTACAAGAAATGACCTCAAAGACACTATGCTGAACAGGGCACTCCAGATGCCAACTCTAAACACAGGTAACAAGGCTATGTCGTAAGCCATTGAAAATGAGCTCCACCAATAGTTCAAGAAGTTAGCTTACCTCTCAGCTATTTAGTGTCATCTCTGTTGGAAGTTACCAACCCCACAGCAGATCTGGCAGCACAGCACCAGATTCTGCTCCAGATAATCAGCGTAACTCTCCTCAGTACTTGTACAGAATTAGCAAAGCGTTTTCAAGTCTTTGGACATGACACACTTAAGATCCTTCTATTAAAATCCAATACTTGATATAATATATACCCTCACTAAAAGAACTTTCACTACTTTACCTTGATGCAGATCTAGATCTTGACTTTCTGTTGTCAGAAACATGACGTTTTCCCTCTTGAATAGGTGGCTGTTCCACTTCCATATCCTAAAATATTAAGTTGACTAGTGTTATGGGTGACTAGCACAAGCATTTTACTTCATTTTATGCCTAGATTAATTTATTTAACAGCACTAAAATTATATGGAATATTCACATATGTGAGATTAGAATGTAATGGAATTCTCCTCAGAAGCTTCACCACTACTTTGTAGTCACTAACAGGGAGAGAGTCCAGTATTAAATCAACTTATTACAACCACTACAAAAACATAATAAAAATAATTTACACACAATTCTTATTTTCAATTTGCAAATTATGATTTTTCCACATTTTAGTCAATTTCAGCACCGCATATACTTCCACGGAATATTATTATATTCCTTAAATCAGCCAGTGGATCTTGCTTTGTCATCAAAATCACAGGCAAAGTAAAGTCTACTGGAAAACTCTTCTACAAGGCATTATAAGAAACTATTTTAAGCCATATATATAAGCAAATTACAATACAATAAATTTGAAGAATGAAGCAGTAAGTCATCAGCTTCCCACTCCAGAGCGTGCTGTGTCCTGCCTGGACTTTAAACAGGCTTCATGATGCGACCCTGGCAGGGAACATCTGAACAAGTAATCTCTCAGAATGCACTGTTTCAACAGTATTCAAGACTAAAAAACTAATTACAAAGATACTCTCCAGAGTTGTCCCTTTATTCTAAGTGGAAAGCAAGAACTTATTTCTAGAATCTGTGACATCACAGGTCACCACATAAGGACAGCCTGGTTCCATCTCTATTTCTCTTTTTAGGATTTCCTTTTCGTGGAACAGAAGAGGCAAATATATTCAACTTTTTTTTTTTTTTTTTCCAAAATACAGGCTCACAAAACAGACTTCTCTTTGATTTCTTCTTAATAGCAGCCAGTTACCAAACTAACAATATCCCTCAAAATCTGAGGAACAAAAGAGAGGTGTTTACACACTTGGACTTTTACAGGTATCCGAGTCCACTTCCACTATATTAGCTATCTAACAGGCCCTTAAAAGTTAACTTTTCCAGATATTTTCTCTTCAGAATGAGATTGCATTGTTAGAATTCCATGGAACTAAATATTCCTGAAGCATGATGCAGTCAGGAAATGGAGGATGAGGGAAAGCGGGAAGTGGAAGGACAAAATGCAATTCAAAGTCTTTCACAAAAGGAGGCATAAAGCATACACATGCTGGTTTTGCTAGACTTCTGAAATACCAGACTTGCCATGTAGCACTGCAGCTATCCAACTTTCTCTCAGACGAGCTACCCTCACAGCCATCTCTGTCCATGTTTGTCATGAAATTTCCTCTCCTGAACAAACTATGCACATTTGAGAAAGACATGTATTAGAGCATTTAAGTTAGTTTGTTCACTTAAGGGGCCCTCACCTGCTGATGTGGTTTTTGCATGTGTGATTCACTCTGTACTGGAAAAGGTGACTGAAAAGTTTGCTGCACAGGTGCTGTTGGTGGAATCACAGGCTGAGCCATGGGTGGATACTGCGGGGTAGGCAGGAGACCAAAACCTGGCATTTGCCCATTAGGAGGAAGCGGAACCTTTGGGGAAGAAAAAATGAGAAAAACTCCACTTAGGAAAAAAAAAAACGACATTAGCTTTCCCAGTTGGCTACAGTAAAATTGTATCTCTGCTCCAAAGTCACAATAAAAGACCAGAAGCCCGAAAAAGATGAAGCAGGTCAAGCGTTTTGTGTATAAAATAAAAATCTCGTTTTTCAAAGTCTGACTAGAACAGAGAACAAAAATATGTTTCTTGTGAAAGTCAGAAGGCTAAGCCATACCCACTCTTCACTAATAGGAACACTACTTCCTTTCTTCTGCATCAAAGAAAACAGCAAAAGATAGGAAACGTAACACAACAGAGGGACAAGGGAAAACTCCAAAGTTACCTGGTGACGCATTGGATCCTGTTGCATTCCCATCATTCGCTGCTGAAAAGGATCCATATTTGGGAGCTGAGGAAATACTGGCTGTTGTATACCTTCTCCTGGAAACCCACTAAAACCAGTAATATTTTGGTGAGACAAGTCAGTAGATATACAGATTTTTTGCCTTTATTTTACATATTTCTATGTACATTTACACATTCTTGCTTCGAACTCAGACAGAAAAATTATCTTTATTTATGATCCCATGTCCTCTCTAAAAAGTGAAAACAAAAAAGAGGAGAAAGAGTGACTTCCTTATCTTTTCTCCACTGTAGGCGTAGTCCTTTAACATTTAATGAAAAGCTACATAAAGGTTTTAGCATCTCTTCCCCCTGTACTTACATGACCTTGCTAAAGATCTCAGTCTATGGAAATCTTTCATGAAGGTTCTTTGCCTTAGGCTAACTTTCTACCTTTCCAGTTCCTCTTCTGGGAACAAAAGAAGTAAGCCTTTTCCTCAAGGAAAATAAACTGGCCATACTTTTGCTGGGAAAAAACCTTTAGTTTGGGAGCAATTTAGCTCAAAGGAGAAAAAGATATGTGTATCACACATGGATTAAAGTAATGCCATACACTTCCTGATTCAACACACAGAATGGACAGTGCTCAGGGAATTAATGAGGTCTGTGCAATTAATAGGACCTGTTTACAGGACACGGTTTGTGTAAGAAACTAAACAGGATTTCACAAAGATAAAGGAATTTCATGGTGATGTGAAATGGAACTTTGTAGTATTTTAAGACACAGGTGCCATACAATTCTTCAACGTTTCTGGACAGATCAGTTTCTCGTGTAGAGTATTAACGATTTTGTGTGTCCAAAATGACACTACTGGAATCAAACCTTCAGAGGTATCAACTACAAGGTAATAAGGACAGAGGCTTTGAAGTGCGAGAAACAGAACATTAACATGCTGAAAAGCCTAGTCCAATGATCTCTATTGGGAATACACAAGCAGTGCTTCTGTTTGACTCACCTCATCTTTCTGTACTCCAGAGTTCCATCTGTATTATAGGGAAAATACTACCAATTTACTTAAAAGGCATTTTAATTAACTAATACTTGTGGAACATTAAAGTGCTTAAGGTGATAAACACAGTAAGAAAGCTAAGGACAAAGTTAGTGATTCTGTTTTTGAGAGCAGAGTTTGGATGGCATATACAGAAAGTCAGACACGGGGCCACATACTGAAGCAGGGAAAAAAGAAATATTGACTAACCCAGGTATTGAGCACCATCCAGCCTGTGCACTGAATGAGAGAGGGGTCCTGTGGAAAAAACTAGTATGTGATCATGTAATTTAAGACTTTATCATAACGCATATCAAAAGGGAAACTGGAGTCTGAGTTAGTTTGCGTGGGTACTTCATGTTTGAGAACATAAAGCTGCAAAGCCAATCTTAGTTTTTTAAATAGTTAAAACTACCACAATGTTTGGAACAGCATCTTTTCCCCAGCCAGCAAAGCAATCCAGCTGATTACTAACAATGCCCTGACACACTTAGTGGTGCAATAAAAACACGGAACTCATCCTGAAACCAAAACTGAGCTTTTCTCTACGGAACACATTCCTCAATCAATGATGCAACATGCCAAACCTACACCAGATCACTGAAATAAGATGACAAAATAAAAAAAAAAAAACACAACACCAGAAGTTGTTAACAATATTTTAACTTTGGACTTGAACAGTTAGGCACTGAAGTAACTTGGAATTTAAGCAGCTTTCTAACCTAAAGATTTTTTAGTACAAAGATTTGTTAATTTTATTGACACAAAACTTACAAAGTTGGCTGAGAAACCGAAGCAGAAGGAGCTGAATCTTCTTTCTTTGCCTCTTCCACTGCTTCTGGTTCATCATCATAGTCAAACCGATCTAGCAGCTTCTGAAAGAAATCACATTGTATCAACTATTTTTTCTGTATCTTATATAATTGGCAGCCAAAACATCCTTATTATTGAAGTCTTACTACATATCTAACAGCTCTGGAATTAAAGACAAGGTTAGACTCGGGGGGGG
>Ga0065711_1029118_pt1 | contig 37559 bp, 16 predicted proteins | sample Hoacrofraction12_FD_59098 | JGI IMG/M metagenome (GOLD analysis project Ga0065711, IMG submission 59098) | Hoatzin crop microbial communities from Cojedes, Venezuela - Epithelial fraction 12 v2 (version 2) | ecosystem: Host-associated > Birds > Digestive system > Esophagus > Crop | place...
CTGGCCCCATCCTCCTGACACCCACCCTTGAGATATTTATAAGCATTTATTAGGTCCCCTCGCAGCCTTCTCTTCTTCAGGCTGAACAAGCCCAGCTCCCTCAGCCTTTCCTCATAGAAGAGATGTTCCAGTACCATCCTCGTAGCCCTCCGCTGGACTCTCTCCAGTAGCTCCTCATCTTTCTTGAACTGGGGAACCCAGAACTGGACACAGTACTCCAGATGAGGCCTCGCTAGGGCAGTGTAGAGGGGAAGGAGAACCTCCCTCGACCTACTGGCCACACTGCTCCTAATGCATCCCAGGATCCCATTAGCTTTCTTGGCAGCTGGGGTATGAAGATATACTCATTTTTCTTAAATCAAAATTACCTTTTCTTATTCTCTCCAAATTCCACTATCAAAGCTTAAGTGGATGAGACTGAACATAAGAAATTCCTGAAGACCAGTGTCTAAGGAAAAAAACCTAAAGAGAGTCAGAAGAACAAAAAATGGTTTTCTAATGAAAAAGTTTGACACGCTATTCAGGAAAGAGAAGCTATGGGATCACAATAACAGACCATTTTCAAACAAGATTTCACTGCCTTTCACTCTGTTAATTATGCTTCAAATTGCCCTAGATGGTGCCAGAAACAGCCTTAGAAGTAGAATAAATGATGATAATAACACTAGTTTGGTTTTCTGGAACCTCCATAACTGGGTGGCACCTAAATAAAGCATCTAAAGCGCCAGAAGCCAATTTGCGGTTTGGTTTTGGATTCATTTACAATTTGGTTTGGCTTTCAAACAGATCTAAGCATGATTGGTAGGGTACAAGAACACAGAGCCCTCTTATTTCTGTGGGGTGGGCAAGGTTTATATTTCACCATCGCTGATTTGTGGTTAGCCTTGTCTTTTGGCTAATAAATTTAATCAAGATTATAGAACTGTTGGTTGCTCAAAGCACTTCTAGAGTTAATGATGCTCTGCATACGTATACATCTGGGCTTGTGCGGATGTGACTGCAGAATCAGGCCCAGAATTTGGGTAGCCTTTAAGTACATACAGAATAGAACACGGTGACATTTACTAAAATACAAGATGGGTAGCTTAAGTAAGTGCTGACTGCATTAACAAGGTGACCCAGGAGAACTCATCCAAAATACCATTTTAAGCCTTCCACAACATTGTAGTTTCAGTGCACAGCTTTCTATCAATAATTTGCAGGTAATGAAATCAGAGGAAAGTACTGACAGGTATATGAGCACTTAAGGCATATGCATTTATAGTAGGCTTAAATAAGGAGAATTAAAACTAGAATGGCATAACAGACAGAGTTTAGTGCTTTTGACACTAAAATATTTTAAGATATTAATAAGATCCTTATGATTTATGAAACCCCTTAAGATGAGTAGAGTATGAAAAGTGACATGATAACAACATGCCTGGTTCTAGGGTTTCTTTATGCTGGAAGCCAGACGTGTAGCGGCACATACCAACTTTCTAAAACTGTAACTAGGTCAGGTTACACAATTCTCAGAAGAGAAGAGGAGGTGGTTATTGTTTGTTATATTGAGATCTGCTTTGATTGTCTTTGTGCTGCACCTTCCATTTTGCTAGTCAAACTGAGAAAATGGGGACTCCAAGAGGTCTGTCCAGCCAAGTACTTGGGTAAGAGCTTGATGAGACCCTGAACCTTGATACTTTTATTTTAAAATACATGTGTAGATATATGTGAGTGCATCATTTATCTGTTTTAACACATGCACACACACACAACTTACTGAACATTCATGGTCTCAAGTTTTCCAGATACCCTTTTTCTAAATATCTTAAGAATGCTCACAGCATTTTAGAAGAAACCGTGTTTCAAAGAAGGATCACAGAGATTATTAAGGGAGAGAGAATGCACCCTGGGATAGGAAAATAGGAGAAGTTGGCTTGTTCAGCCTCATAAAGCAAAGGTAGAGAAGAGATATCATGGACCTATAGGACTCTGTCCGTAGAGCAGAAGATCACATTGCAATAAACTGGTTATGAATAAATGTAATTAAAACTAAAAAAAGGTTTTTAGCTGTCTGAAGAGTGGAATTCTGTAAGCTGCTTCCACATGAGGCTCATGGTGACAGGACGCCTAAATGGCTTTCAGATGGATTTTGAGTGCATTAGGGAAGGGACTGATTAATTTATAGAGAAAAATTCCCAGAAAATATGTTTTTGATGCACCTTCTGATGCAGCTATCCAGTGTATTGGTGCATACAAGGGAGTTGAAAGGGGAATGTATCTCTGTTTGTAGTGTATTTATACCACATGAACCTCAAGCTTTCATACCTTGTGGTGGCCAGGAAGAATTATTCACCCTCCTGCCCCTGTTTCTGATATTTTCCTCTCTCCACTGAACAACTGGAGACTGGCAGTAAGAGATGGCAGACACACTCATGCTCCATACCACTACATTCCTTTCAGTGTCTAGTTGGCATGTCCCACTGGCATTCATGAAACAGCACAGATTTTTCCCTCAGGTCATACTGGCAGGTACCTTACTGGGTTTCCCTCTTTGTTCAGAAGCAAAGGTTGTTAGTCAGCCTTTTTGTCACCTGGGAGTTGTATTTCACACACAATCTTGTTTTGCAATGCCCCTGATCTCTCCTGTTACATTGCTATGACACATTATAGCATGGATTTCGATCTTCTACTATAAATCTGTATTTTTAGAAGTTGATATGAAGTATTTTGTGTGCTATGATTACAGGAACTGAAGGTCTGTGCGATCCTGAACTGTGCATCTCTCTCATGGTTGCAACTGTGAGACATCAGCCTCAAAGGCAGAAGGTGGTTCTTTCCAGCCTGATGTTCTGAACACCATTACAAACTATTATAAAAGACCTGCATATCCATGAACACAGGCATTTGAAAAAGTCAATAGACAAGTCTTTTTGGCTTGGGTGGCATTCAATAATTGCATTTGAGGAAAACAGCTGAGAAGAGGCATGGATTCATCTGAATTAAGTAGAGCATCCAATTCCTTCTCGCTTTGGTCCCTCTGATGACACTTTACGTCCCAGACATTTCAGGGCCTCAGCTTTGAAATGCACATAAAGGGAGATAAAACAGACAGTTACCTGGTAGGCAAGAAATACAGCAAATGGAACAGTGATAGGAAATAGAAAAGGGGAAAAGAAGTCTGGCTTGGGAAGCGAAGACAGTGAAGTTGGAATTGCAGTGCCCCTAGGAATGGAAAGGCCAGGAGGACCCTGACATTTTGTGATGTGCCTCTACTACAAGAATACACCTTCTGGATCTTCAAAGAACCAGAGAAGCTGCAGCTAGACCTGACTCAGAGATATGCTTTGAAACAGGTACGCTTCATTTTCGTGTTAGGAGAAAGCAAGAGAGACATTTTCCTACCAAGACATGAAAAATCACCCAAAGCAAAGATCAGAACCTGAGACCTTTTTTCTCTCCGTCCAGTATTTACTCCTCTAGAGGACACTGTTGTATAAGAGCAGATGCACAGTAAATGCTAAAAAACACCTTTTATTTTTTTTCTTTTAAGAGACAAGACCCATGAATGTCTGGTATTGCAGAAAAGTATCAGTCCTGAATGATTTCTGCAGTGCACGTGTATTCCTTGGGCATGAGAACCTGCTGAAGCTCTAGGTAGGCGACACGAGGCTTTACGTCTCTGCAACAGCATGCTGCCATTGCTATCACTAAGCCACCCATGGCGCCGCCATACATACAACGGTGCCTTCTCCTTCAAAGCACCACCTCGCCATCCCGGTCTTTAGTGGAGGACGAATGGGTTGGTGCAGTGGTCAGGCCTTCGACTGTGCTCCCCTTTCTAACTTAAAAACCAGCAATATAGCCACATAATTGCACCATGGAAATGTTTGTAATTTGTTAATGAGGAAAGAGAAACAAAAGAAAAAGCCTGCAGCTTCCTCAGGTATTAGGGTGGAAATAGGGTAGACGCTAACTTGGGTACAGCTCTTTAATGACTGAATTAATAGCAGTAACGAGGCAGTTCCAAAGCTTATCAGATGACTGCATTCATTTGCTCTAAATATCATATTTAGTGATTTGTGCTGATTCTTCAGTTTGTGGGATTAGTTACAGTTCATTGTAAGTTCTAACTGTATTTCCATGTATTGTGTTAAGACCTGATTCAAGAGTAGTTTTATTTGATAAAAACCAGATGTTCTTAAAAGAGACTCTCTCCTTCGCAGTACAAAACATTATTCTTAGCAATTGTATGTACCTTACAAAATTAATAAGCACAGCATCTCCTTGCGTGACATATGACATTATTATATTTTTCCCTGTTGAAGGACTTTTAAGCCGTTGGGGTCATGACCTCTGTGCCTTGTGAGAAATGGAGAAGCACATGGTTCTAATTTTATCTTGAACCCTGCCCTCCTGCTGACATGTATGTTTACAATACAGTTCATCTGTTGACCCTTCACTCACATTTAAAATATTAGCTAACGTTTTTTTGGTCCCAATCACAACGGTGCATGGCCATTAGCTTTTAAGACCAGTTGTTTTCTTTATTGCCTTTTGACATCCACATCTCATCCAAAAGCCCTTGACTGTTTTTCTAATTTGAAAACAGCACCAGCCACAAAACCAACTCCAGTTTGCCTGGACGCTTCTGCTCTCAATATGACACTGGGCATTTCAGATCTTCAAATACACAGTATCGTCCCGTTCGCAGAGGAGACGGTGGTTAGAGATATCCCCGAGGAGCCAGCCAGCTCAGACCCTGCTCTTGGCTGCCTGTTAGTCCTGAGCTGAGGCAGGTCAGGGTAGGCTCAGCCTGACGCGTGTCCCAGGGGACACAGGCTGTCCCCCAAGCCCCCCTGTACAAGGCTCCCTGGAGAGCGTGGTTGGATCCTTCTATGGGCAAGTCAGGAAGAAAACCATTCCAGAGAAACCAGCCCTCTCCCCAGTCCGTGTTGGGTGCTGAAAGAACACACACTCACTTTTCAGCATGAAGCGAGAGAAAGTGCAGCTAGATAACGCTGACTTTTTAAAGGGAGGCCGAAAAATTAAGAGCGCTGTTCATTCTCCACTCTATTTTCCCTTACATCAGAAGGAAGGTGAAGGAAAAAGGAAAGAAGGAGGGGAGGAGAGAGAGAAATAATCTCATTGTATTTTCTTTTAATAAGGGGAAAATTTGAACAGGAAAAATAACAACTACTTTCTTTTTAAATTAAAATAACACAGAAAATTTAGAAAGATGCCTTTAGCACTTGAATCTCTTCAAGACTTTTTTTTCCTTATTTTAAATTATATTTTAAAATTTTAATCATTTACATCAGCAATTTATAATGCACTCTGGTAACATGATTGTGATAGGAACATAGTGCACTTCCACTTACAGAAAGCAAAATGATTTACTTGGTTATTTTCACCATACTGTATTAAATGATACCATATTAAATGATCTCATATAAATGTATGCATTAGCTTAAACTGCATAATAAGGCATCACATTCATCATTTGCTCAGTTCAAAATATTTTCATACTTCTGAAGCTCAGCACTCTCAGTTTCCCTATAATCCGCTGTCCCAGTAGGTATTTTCAATGTGTTTATTGATATATTTGGCTTCCCATAAAAATTCTGTAAATAATTTCCAGGTCTGAAATGTACCAAGCTTATGACACTGCTAAAGAGACCTTCAAAAGTGTTAATGCAGTATTTTTAGGGAGCGAGCACAGGGTCTCTTTTCAGTGATTGTTACGGGAAGACATTTCAATAAAAACTGGGCAGATTCAGGATTATCCTGTTTCTTGGAGGAAGGGATATGGCAGCTGTAAGTCAGGCTCTGAAAACAGCTGGTTCCTGCAGGTTTCAACTGCCACATATATGTCCTCCAAAACCTTGAGAATGGCTGAGTAACAAGGTAGGGGAAGGACAGAGAGAAAAAAGCTTCAGACAGCTGTAGGCTAGAGCCATTGCTTTGTACTGTGGAAAGAACAAGCACAGAAAACTGAAGAAAGACGTTATCTTCACCCTAATGAACACAGAAGTACACCTAGACACCACGGAGACATTGTTGTGTACAGCTATAATCCCATGATAACTGCAGAGAGATTTCCTATTCTATTTATTCAGGTAATCCCATGCACTCCCGGGTTGTAATTTGGCAATACATACATACAAATATCCCTATGTATATTTGTTTAACAGCAACTGATGTACTCCCAAGCTATCTTGTAAGAGCTCAATCCATAAATAATCCTGTTGAAGTGCTGAAGTCATTGCTGTTCACAGTGAGTTGATATTAGCTGGAACACCAGACCCTAAAATTGTCTTACTTCGTCACTCCTATAATTCCTTCAATCTTTTTTTTTTTTCCTTTTTTTTTTCCTTTTTCTCTCTTTCTCTTTCTCGATGGCTCCAATTGCCAGAATGGCAGATATCGGCCAGGAGACTTGGCAACCCCATGTCTCAGGGGCTGATGCCAATGGCAGTTGGGGGAGTAGCACTAATGTTCAGCATATTTGGCTTTTTTCCTTTGAGTAATGAAGACATCATACTGCTTCTGTCCTCCCACCCCCATAACCTCTGATCCTGGATGTGGAGTCTCTGGGCACGAAACACGGAGCCTCTCACTGCTGCATAAAATCAATCAAAGCCAATGCCACCAGGGAGGCTGTTACTTGCCATGTTGGCAATTCACTGATCGCTTCCATTATCACTGTGGCGAGGAGGACAGATGGATGTAGCACTCCTGACTCAGTTGCAAAATGTGATCAGTTTCCACATGCAACTATTTCAAAAAGTTTCTAGCAAAAGCCAACTTTTCTTTTTTGCATCTTTGGCTTATGCAGAATTTAAAACTGCATCATTAGGATGTTGGATCTGTGCCAGTTAGGCATGACAAAGCTGCATTTTTCCCTTGAATAGTTGGGTGCTACTCAGCTTTTGAAGAGAAAAAAAACAATCCATAAATTCACCAGCTCAAAATTATACTGTTATTTATTAATCTGTCACTGTAGGAGGCTGGATTTCCTGTCTTCCATTCCACTAATACATAACAATGCAAGTACTTCAAGATTTCCTAATGCTTGCGCGCTCGCAATTCCTACAATACCATGACAATGAAGAGCTGATAGATTTGTTGCATAATACTTTTTCTATCAATAATGGTAAAACAAATAAAAATATGGCGATACAAGTATTCTTTACATGCTTAAAGAAAAGGATCAGTAACAGTAAGGCATAGCGATCAGACAGCACTTTGCATCAAAGCCTTTTATATTGTACCTTTTCCACAATTTCTGAGCTCACCATGGAACTACTCACATTTTATCAATAAGGAAAAAGACACAGATATTTTTCCAATGTGACAACTTTTCCAACATGACAATGAATGACTTAGTACAAGAAATAAAATCTAGTACGTCTCAGCTCTCAGTCCTCTGCTCTTTGCTTTCCAGTCACTCCACTGCCATAGCCATAACTTAATGGACATTTTACTCTTCAGGCAACAGTTTACAATGCTGAAGCTTCTTCCTAGAGTGGTTCATGAGAACATACAACTTTAAGCTACGGAAAACAGGTAGGAAAACTACACCAACAGCTACTTCTACTAAGGCCGTTTATACCAGAAGAGATCTTTGACTGCTCTGGTTGTGATACAAATCTGTATTTTGGGACGTGGAAGAAGAACAAGTTCTTCACCTTCTCATAACAACATGAGCATAATGGTCATCACATAGGACCCTGCAAGATGATAAAGTGCTTTCGTGGATACACAGAAGGAGAGGTTGATGTACATGTATATGAACACTTCTCTTCCATGAAGAAGGCTACCACTATGAGCACAATTTGCAAAAAGTTAGAAAATTGTCTGCGCAAGCTGAGTAAAACCATTACACAATATAAACTCCAACACAAAATAAAATATTGCTCATATGTAAAAATTTGCCACGCTTGAAATAAATACTGTTAAGAAAATCCCTATTTTTGCTTTAAAAGAATCTACTTGTTTATATCCACCAGCCCTTTAGAAGATGGAGTCTTTCTAGCTTTGTAATCATGTGAACCAACTCCTACAAAAAAAGATCCCCATACAGAACATCTCTCCACTCAAACTTTTGCTTCCCTGATGCTGAAGAGTAACACCAACCATCAGGCATCACTGCTGATCCATGAGTTCATTTCTGTTCCACGTAACGTGTTTATTTATGTGATTAGTAAACATGATTAGTAAAACACATGAGAATTTTTGCTAACTTTTTATGCCAGCCCCATGGTTTCAGGGCTTCTGTGGATCAACTTGACTGTGAAGACCCTGTAAATGGTGGTGCTGTAGCAACCAAAGGGATCTGGAAGAACGTGCCTTATGGTCATACTGGCTAAGGTCTAGTACATCAAGACATAAAGTGTCATACAGGGCTGTTTCATCTTATGTCTTTATGCTGGTTGCATTTCCATGTTGTCTGCCTCTGATGTACAAATCAACACTAACTTACAGCCATTCACACAGATTTACTTGCATATAGTATATCCCCCATTACATAGCATTTGAATTCGACACTGCACGCTTCAAGCCTGAGGCTTAATCCATTAAACCAGTCCTTTTTGATTTCAGGTTGGTAAGCCCAAACCAGAACTGCAGGGGTTTCTTTGACTAAGCCCTGGAAGCAGAGTCCTTCCAAGGGTTGCTGGGTGCTGCAAGGGGTCCTGCCAGCTGGGAGGGGAGATGGGCCAGTGCGGGCGCTCAGGGCGCACCGAGGAAGGAGCCGCAATGTTAGCAGCCACACTGATGAAGACTCCGGCTGGGAAGAGTGCACTTGCCCTAGGTAGTTACAGGGGCGTTACTGAACAATTCAGTACCACTTACTGCAGTAAGGCATACAAGATCAGATCCTTAGCAGGGATCAATGTAACTCCTCATTAAGCCAATATATAAGGGGTTAAGACTCATCCTTCTGTTTTTCATACCCTCATGGCTTCTCGTTGCTACAAACCTCCTCTCTGCTCCCACTGCAAGTCAGCAAGAGGATGTGCAAGACTCCTAAAAGATGCTGACCTACTTAATTGCTTCTTGGCTGTGGCTGAAAAGCCTGAGGTACTGAGCTGAGGTCAACACAAGTACCAGAGGTTCAGCCACATTGCTACAACATGTGCAAGAGCATTCAAATGTATTTGACTCTCCAAATCAATCAAACTTGATTATTTCTGATTCCTCAGACACTTGTGGCATCATCACCATCAGTTCGCCTTTTCTCCTGATCTGCTGCAGCTCACAGTTCCTTCTCTCCACGCCTGGTTTCCAACTGATCTTTTGTCTGGCATGGGACCCTCTCTTCACCCTTTTTTTGCGAAAACTTAGTGAGAAGAGGGCTGGGCCTTGAGGTGCTACCCTAATTCAAATATTATGGTTACTATTAATAATAATAAGAGCAACAAGAATAGGCATATATGTCACATTAATATTAGAAGTGCTGTGTTGACAGCTTCACTTATGCAGATGTAAACACTGATGTTTAGAACTGTAAAAAGCAAGGGAACGTTAAGTATATGCTAACTTAAAAGGAGCTTGCTTGAACTGTTACAGCACTGCTGAAGACATAACAAGAAATGCTTCAGATACTACATACACACAGATTTATGCACACATATACTTTATCCATTTTTGTGTTATGGATTTTCACACAAATCCTTTGCTGAAATTCAGAAAACCATCAAGTTTTCCATTTACTCAGATAAAACAGTTACAAAACATTAACTCTACTGGGGATGATTTGAGCAGAGAAAGGAACTCAAAAAGTGAAAAAGTACTTTCAAATTCTAACTGTAGCAGATGTTGTTTTGGTCATTTCTAGCTGGCTGTGAAGTTAGAGCCCCAGAACTGTGGTTTCGTATGTGGTTCAAGTGTTGGCTGCATTTATGCTGGGGGAAAAAAACCCCAAAAGGATGCTTGCATGCAGGATCTGGCATGCATTGTTTAAAAACAAAACAAAACCCCAAACCGTGGCTGTCTTCAATTATTTTCCATTACAGCATTGTCTGCATATAATTGCTCCATGTTTTCCATTAAGGAGTGCCAAATGAATGAGTATGTACATCCTATACTCTAACAAATTCCACTGGTAATGTTGCCCTATATCAGTAAATAACATGAAACACAATCTCCCTTGACCTGTATGACGTTTTCATACAATTAATCTGCGTTTTTCAAGTGTCCAACATTATTTACCATATCTTCCATCAACAGCTGAGACTGGGGACTCAGAGAAAATCCAGGCAGTGGGAAGTTAGACAGTGATTTCAAAGAGGTCTTAACTGGGGCTAAATGCCTTGTAAATTGCCAGAATGTGCAGACAGGGGTTGGGGTTTGTCATCTTTGTCTTGTTTTAAAAAATGTGAGAGAACAACACATCATATAGGTCTTTTCTGTGCATGAAAGTAAAAGACTTCCATGGGTTTCCACAGATTTGAAGATCAGGCCCCGTGTGTCATTTTGGTTGCTCCCCAAAATCAACACTTTTATCATTAGTCTTTCTCTAAAAGTCTTTGTCTGCTTCTATATCCTGGATACTTGGACCAGACCCAGTAGGCTGGTGACAACAGGAGCGCCCAGGAGCTGGTGCCTAGGGATCCCTAGCGTCCGCCCGTCTGAGCGGGGTTGGACGTCCCTTCCCAAAAGCAGAAGGCATGTGGTAGCAATGCATACCACGAAGCACATCATGCCAAACATGATGCAGGATAATTTCTAAGATGGAAGAATCCAGCAGACATATTGTCACTTGCCAACTATTCGCATCTTCCTGCACAGAGCTGAGCCTGGACTCAGCTCAGCTACAGTGAAGTTTTGCTTTTTAATATCAATACTTATTAACACCTATAACCAGAAAATGTAGTACACAGCACAGAATAATTAGATTGTACAGAAAAAGTTAATATACTTGACCTATAAAAATACACACAATTACTTCTCCAAAGGGATCTCTACAAGCAAATTGGTTAGGTTTGGAGTTCATAAATAAGTTGTAATTACACACCGGAAACAGCCTAATTACACCTTAACTGCAACACAGCAACATAGCAATACTCTTCTATTATTAATCTGACCAAGTTATCAAGATGTATACATTTAAACAAAAATAAATCCACGATCTTCACATTGTAAAGATTGTACTACTGCATCCCTTCCTTTTTTCTCTTCTGTGCAGTACCCCCGTCAGCAGCGTTAGCTGTCGACTCGAGACTGCACACTCTTGGGCATAGCCAGCTGTGCTGTGAGATGGGAAACTGGAGCATATGCACACTCTAAAATGAAACTCAAATAACAGCACAGAAAACAAAACAAAGCTTCTCATGCAGAAGAAGACACAGTCACACTACTTTACATTAATGAGGGAATGATGCCCAAATTCAGACTGATACTTCATCATAGAAATATCTGCAGAAGAAGTTTTGAGAAGGTGAAGAAGTTACGATTTGCTATGGAAAAATACTCAACTGCTATCTGAGCCATACTTAATTGAACTTGACAGAAGACGTGTGCACTCATACTACTAGGACATTCAGAAACTGAATCTGGATCAGCTTTCTAATGGAGCAAGAGAGAAATGTATCAACTGTTGAAGAGGCGGAATTCTCACCAGAATGGTTGTGTTTTTTAAAAACTTGATGTGATGGGGAACAGCAACAATTACAGCACACATTGAACAGAATACTTTTTAAGTACAGCCACTAATTCTTACTTATTTTGAGGGGAAAAAAATAAAAATCCAAAATACACACAGAGTTTTTAACCTAGTGGTATGACTGTAGCTGAATATTTGGTTAAGAAAAAAGTAATTGGTTGCTCTTTCAGACTACTTCCAAAAAAAAGTGCTTACTCCGAAAGCAAAAAGCCATTGTGCTAACAGAGCAGACTTTTTCTCTTACGTGTACAACAGCTCTCTGTGTGCTGTGGGGTTTGAGCTTCTTCAGGCAGGATAGCTGCATTCTGTGCCTTTAAGTAACTCCTAATACAGTGGGGTCCTGATGCTGACTGGATCCTACTGCAAGAGAAACTACCCCTCCTGCTCTACTCCCAAAAAAAGGAAAAAAAGAAAAAGACTATATATCTGAATCTATTTGATGACAAGGATCTGCTTCAAAAACACACTCACACTGCAAAATGGAACCAAGCCCAACTCTCATGCCCATTTCACATACAGTTTGCATCTAGTTAGCAACTAAAAACACATTCCTTAAATATTTTCCTTTCCAGAAAGAAGACACATCCAGTATCAACTTTCTGTAGCCCATACCATGGTGAAGTAGCTTTTCCAAGAGCTTTTAATTCTACCTCAAGCACCTTATTCTGTGAGCAATCTCATGGACCACAGAGGAAAACTGCTAGTACTGCTCAGCATGTTGGGATGCACGCAAGGATACAGTTTTAGACAGCCAACTTTGATACAGGCCAGCTGGCCATATTATTTTGAGATGGGAATCATTAGATTCTCTCCTCAGATGTGCATACATAAACCCAGAACTTTTGCCATGGAAGGCAACAGTGAGGGTCGGTACATGGGCTCAGTTGGGTGGGGGCCACAAGACCCCTTCCAGCTCTTTGGAAATATGTCAGAGTCTGCCAAGTGCTTTGTAGCACTGGGCCTTCAGTGGCAGATGCTAGTGCTTGTACAGTCTTGCCATCATTTCTTCTGAGAAAGGGGTAAGAGTAAAATCCTGGTCTAACTGAAGTTCAAGAAATTTTTTCATTAACTTAATTGAATTACATTTGGATCTCCCAGTATGTGCTGTGCAGTTTTTCACAAAGAGGGAGTAACAGAAATCAAAGGCGTGGAAGTGTGACCGGCACATTTTGAAAAACAGCATGTGGAAACGAGTCCGACTGAAATGCAGAAGGTGGTTCCATGTGTAGCGTTCCCTGCCACATCCGAGCTCAAACCTGGGCTTCAGAATAGGGGATCAGCAAACAAGAAATGAGGAACTCTGCAATCTATAGCGACCTAAAGAAGAGCAAGAATAAAAGCCCCGAGTTTCTCACGGTAGGTGAGAAATGAGGCAAGTAAAACATGTGCTTCCTTTTATCCCTAACTCCTCCAATGCCTTTCCATGTCTTTTCTACATGGAGGAATGGCATGTGTAACTGGGAAGCAATCATTTTCTACAGCGTGCCTTTTCAGCAGCTGTTAGGACATCTGGATAGAAATCCATCTGGTGCTTATCGTAGCAAATGCCACCATAAACTTTCAGAGTCCCCTTCCTTTTGCACAGTTACCTGAACATGAAACAGAAGCAGGGCTCTGAAGTAAGTTCTGCTCCCAGGACAGCAGGTGGGGAGCTGTGAGATGAAGGCAGCTTTCAACATGGAGCTTTGGATACTGCCAGAAAAAGTCCTGATTCCCTACGGAGTCTCAGGGAGAAGCTTTTGATTAGGTACTCCCTCCACCTTACGTCCTCCCCAGGGGCAACAGCATCTCCAAAGAACTGTAGAGAGTTTGATTTAATCTCATCCCATCCCTTCCTGGGTATTTTTGCATTAGGGTTTTGCACAGAGCCCACAGGATTAGGGAAGAGCCAGACCTGAGTCTGTCAAGTTGTGGTTCTGTTTTCAATGGTTAAATATATTGCGCTCTGTGTTGAACTAAAACTACAATAAAAGTCCTCTCACTTGTTACTGTATTTGTGTAATGTTCAAATTAGACGGGAACAGTTATTTGAGAGAAACTAATCCAATGCATATCCAAAACCACATCAGGTTTTAATATAGAAGCTATCTACTAACCCACTGCATGGTCGAGCGAGGAAATTCAACCAGATCTGGATTACTCAATGTCAAAGAGCAGCAAAACTGGCCCTTCTGACTATCATCTTCCCCACTGCCCAGGATAACAACATGAGTTCATACAAATGCACAGTGTGAAAATGTTCTAGGCAGGATGATAGCTTCACATGATTTTGCGCTTCAAGTGATCTGTCGGCTGCCTTCACGTTCATGATGGAAGTCCTGGCACCCGAGAGGTGAAATGTTAAGAGGTGTCTGGGCTACGCAAGAGTTACAGATGTGTGTTACTAAAAGCAGAACCATCTGAAATCTGGAAGGAGGATCCCAATTCAGGTTCCTGAGCAGCATCGTATTAATGGATATGGGACCGAGTTGTGAAAGAGCCATGGTTAGAAGATATGAAGAGGAGTTTATAGGCTGCTTGAAATATTTTGGCCCTTCATTTTCTGTACATGTGTAGCCTGGCCTATATAATTTGAGTGGGGTGCAGAGTCCCAGGTAGCTGGTTGCTACAAGGGATGCTGATAACACAGGATCTGTTCATCAGATTTTGAGTGTGACTATGTTAAACAGCTTACTATTTTAAGCCAAGAAAAGATTTGCTACTTTCTTTCAAGAGCAATGTGGATTGCATTGTGTACACACACTGGATTTGCACTGCACACGCAGAAGTCAGGTATGCAGTTTTAAAACATTATCCTTCATATTTATATCATATCTATAACAACAGTTTTTGATGTTTAAATTAGTACTAAATCATCTTTCATTAACAAGCTGTTCACTGTTAGGAGTAAAGATCAGAAATACCAATTGCAATCAAAAGTTAAAGATGACATGTGAAAAGTCCATTAAGTTTATCACTGGGACTGATCTGCAAAAATTAGGAACATCTATGAACTGGAGCTTTTGTTCAGCCATTCAGAAGATGGATAAAGACTGAGGGGTGTTTGCATTTGCAGTCATGAGCTGAGGACTTCCAGGGACTGGTACACTTGTAAAGCTGGATCAGAACTTTAGCACATTACCGACGTCTATATTCAGTTTAAACAGTAACATCTCCAAACTGAACAAGCCTTTTGGCAAACCAGCACTGGCACAGTGTTGTTTTTAGAAAGAGATAATTAAAACAAGCACTGCCCAGGACTACATTCTGCCCTGAAGCTCTGACTGAATTAATTTCTTGTGTTACATAGTTTATCAGGATCTTATCCATGGAATAGTTTGCTAAATTAACAGTTCAAAGAGAACAGATTGCATTAAAATGTTGTGGGTCAGGGAAAAATTAACTCCAAAGTATTACACTCCGGAGCCCAAATCCTACACTTACGTTACTGTGGATTTACGCCAGAGTAAATGAGAGTAGAATCTGGCCCCTGACCTGCTCCAAGCAGGTCATTATAGTTGAAATAGTAACCGATCTTAGAAAAACATTTTTGCTGCAAGGTATTTATTTCTGTATAAAGGTTTATGGAACATCATATTCTTTGCCCTTTAAGACTGATACTGACATATGTAAACACCACTGGGCTTGGAGTGCCATAGCTTAATCCAGCCTCTCTAAATCTGGCTAAAACAATGGAAATATCTTCTGAAACCATTGTGGGTTGTATCCAATATAGTTAAAAACATCTGACTGCAACCGCAAATATGCTGGTATTTGGTTGTGCTATAAAAACATTTTTATGTCAAATACAACTGGGACTAATACAGTAAACTACAAGCACAGTTAACCCTTGGAATGCACCACACTTAGACGCTTGAAGGTTAAGGTAGTCTGCACTGGTTGTATTTGCTTATGAAGAGCATAAAATGAATGTAGGGTATAAAATCTAATTACTAGTACTAACAGAGTAACTGATATGTATATAGCACCTTCCACGCTATACTATAAACACACCAGCAATGTTATAAACTGCTGTAGCTGCTAGCTACGGACCTGATCAGGTCCTGCATGCTTAAAGAAAATCCCCATGAGTGCCCAGATACTGCTTCTGTTCACTGAGTAGCCTTGTGCCCCCTCTCGGCTCTACACCTACGTGTATTCACGTGCATACACACACAAGGACTGTTTCAACTCTCACCAAAACATGGTGTGGCCAGAGGACTAATCAATGCTTAGCAAAGCACAAATGAGGAGAGAAAGGGAAAGTAGAGTTAGGTGGGGTTGCAAGGGGAGTGTTTAGCTGGCAGAGAGGTAATACACAAAAAGGCAGGTAGGACGCAGGGGCTCTTAGCTACAACTAAACAAAAAATTAAATTTAAACAGAAGTTACTGAGAAACTTCATTGAGAAAAATATTTTTGAAGTAAGACGTATTCCAGTAGGAGACAAGCGATAGTGCTGAGCATACTGCAGGATCTCGCTTTGCTGCTCTGCGGGTCAAGGCCCCTGGCAGCGCTGTGCTGGGCACTGCCTCAGTGAGAGCATCTCTTGCGACAGTTCAGTCCACCATCATCTGGTCAGTACATAAGTAATGGAAACGTATGCGGTGTACAAATACTTTAATGTATATTTTTAGATAAAACTGGTATCTGAAAGTGAAACTCACATAAATGCATAATCTACAATAACATGTTAAGCCATGCTCAGGAGCCCATGTACCATTACCTACGTGGACTCAAGCACTGCGAATCCTACATCTCACCAAAAGCTGTTTTGGATGGAGGTTGCTGAAAAGTCTTGCTATGGTGATAAGAGAAGATACCACCCTTAACTGCCCCCTCTAGGTGCAGTTGTTCTTCTGCAAGGTAGGCAAGTCTGCAAGGTTGTTAGTACTGCAAGGGAGCTAGGAGGGAGCACTGTGCGGCTCCAGGCACACTTCCCTGCCAGCACGGGCATCGCAGCTCACAGCCCTGACCTGCCTGCAGTGCAGATACCCAAACACTTGACAGAGCAGGGCTTGTGCCCTTGCACCATGGCAATGCTTTGAAAATCTACATTTGTTCTGTATTGTAAGATATTTATTATGCATAAAATACGTGTTTCATCCTGTGTGCCGTTCCTAATTCTTCTGTGTACAACATTTGGGGAGCTAATGAATGTTTTCACCTACAGGGACTCCTCATCTCTTCCCTGGGTGGTGACAGCTAATTCAGAGCAAGCCTTGTATACAGCAAGAATGTTTCTCCCCATATACATCGCTTTGTATTTATTTACATTGAATTGCATCTGCCAGTCACTCAGTATCATGCAACTCCACACACTTTGTTTTAATTGCCGTTGGCTGGAATAATCTTGAATCGCTAGCAAACGCTGTCAGCTCACCGTTGTGCAGATCATTTATGAATACGTTGAACAGCTCAAGCTCCAGGCCAGATCCCTGTGGGAATACACCACTAACTCTCTAGCCATTTACTAGCAGCCATTGCTTCCCATTTTCAGATCTGTGGGGCATCTATGAGACCATTCTGAGACAACTTAAGAGCCCTGCAGCAGGGATCTTGTCAAACTCCTCTGGCAATCCATACACAGCATTTCAAACAGGTCACTCTTGTCCATGTGAGCGGTGGCTCCTGTATGTGCTCTTACTCTGTTCCCTGGCTGGGAAGTCATTAAAATATTGTTTCCTACTATAATACAAATGTCAGTTTTACACTTCTAAAATAAACAAACAGGGCTGCTATGGACTTCAGCAGTAGTCATTTTACAGTTATGTGTAGAAACAGTGCAAATAAGATAACCTTCTCCAGCTGCCTGCAAATCCAAACCTGCCCAGTTTCGTGGTCCTTCACTACTGTCATCAGTAACTTATTTCAATTAACTTACAAATATTAGTGCCATCTGTTTTTGTATCAGGAAGCAGCCAGTTGTTTTTATTTGCACATTCACTACAAAATTCTTCATCCTCACAGTCTAACTACTTGCATAACTTTAATAAGATCATATATATATATGGCTGAAAACATTGAATGTCCCGTTATCAGTTCATCAAAGCACGTACACAAGCAGGTTCCTCACTTAAATGCTATCCCCATCCAGCCACACACCAAGTCTCACTGACCTTCTCCACGTCTTTGTGAAAAACTTGAACAACACCCGAACCTGGACCTGATCCTGCTCCGTTCAAGCCAAGAGCAGTTTTTCCAGCAATGCTATAGAAGTACAAATATAGTACTACGAAGGTTGTCAGCTGCTCAGCTAAAGCTCTCAGCACCTTCCAGAATCAAATTAATATATCCCCAACAGTTACAAGGTGAACACAATGCTAATAACTCAAATTGCCATGTCTGAAAATAATACTAGGAAACACAGTTAATTGTTACTGAGTTTAACTCAAACATTCAGCCTTTTCCTTCCATAGCAACTTTGTCATCAGATGGTGAGTACTGAGCTCCTGTCATAGATTGATGGTCAATATCCACCACAGCAAGAAAACAAATAACATCCCTTAACACACTTCATCATTAGGCATCCTTTTTAAATGAGCTGTCAGCATTGTTAAATGCTTACATTTGAATTGCAGATTGGTTGATCCTTATTTTCCAGGTGAATAAAGCTGAACAGACCCAAATGTCAAAGGTGCTGTTATCAGTTTACATTATGGTTTATCAATAGCTTCAACTGCATTTTGTTAGTCAAGAATATGAGTGTCTGGTTTAATACCCAATACAGAAGAACCAAAGTTATCCTCTACAAAATGAGCTACAAAGTCATAGTAGCTTATCACAGTGATGCACTGGCTTACTTCATGTTTTGACTGGAGTATTTAAACTCGTATTTATATATTCCAGTATAGAAAAGCTTTGTGAACTAGGTAAGAAAGCATAACGTGTATTTTAGTTTTTGATATCAATGAAATAGACGAGCAGGCTTAATTGTGTAACTCCTCTGATCTTCAGAATTGAGACCATCCTATTTGTACTGTCTTACACGTAGCTGATGAAAGCAAATGAGTCGGGGTTGAATTTATTTGATTTTCAGAGCTACAACAGCAGCTGGTCAGCAGGCTCAGTCCAGTCCTCTCTAGTAAAAGTAGTTCAGGAACAGTGAGGTTTAGATCTGTTATTAGAAGAGGTTTGGGAGGAAATGCAAATTATTATTCAAAACCAGACAGCTGGAGGGCAGGAAAAGTGGGGAGCCACCATGAAGCATTAATATGTACTTGCCATTCTAGTTAGTCTGCCATTGAGAAAAGTGTGGGATACGTTGTGTCTATTACCCTCTACCCACATATATTTTAGTAGGGTATTTATACACACTCTACCATACCTATATATATTTTAACTTGTTTCTTTTAATCAAGGGTCAAATTATACCAAAATAAAAATCCTGCCAGGTTCTGCTGAGAAGTCCATCCCCTTCCTGCTTCTCTTACTCCCCTCGAATGGATGCTGCCAGCACACGAGCGCTGAGCAACAGCTGAGAGACGGACAAAGAAAGCACAAAACAATCGTAGTGTAACAGCAGTTAAACGCTCAGATACAGGAGTGACCCCCGCAAATAAATACACTTCTGGCTCCCATAGAAGATATTAGAAGGATGAGTTAGCATTGCTGAGCTCATGTATACGGAGGAAAACACCACGTATCTCTGTAGGAAAGGAAAGAGCTTGGCAAATAGCCCTTTCTGCATTTATCTGATTGCCCGATATCTTAGCTGTGGGGGGGGCACCCTCAGTTTTTCCCCAGGCAGAGGGTAGGAAGTTCACAGCCTTCTGCTGGGCCTGGAGAGAGAACTTAGCAGCAGACTGTGATTTTCCAAACTGAAGGTGACTTGTCCTGTACTATCTCTAGACTGCCGTCTTGGAGAACATGCACAGAAAATAAGCTGCACAGTGGAGGAATACTTTTCATGCCTTCCATACTGCAGCACACAAAGACTCCAAAGATTTTATTAATTCAGTTCATCCGCACTCTCAAACCTTTAGGCAGTAGGGAGTAAGCTATTTATCTTTTGGTTTCTTGTAAGGAATTCACACTAGACTCGCTGCTAAATCATTTTCCCTGTACTACTAGTACAGGAAATTAACTATAAATGAACTATGAAAACAAATCATTCTGCTACAATTTTCCACTGATATTACTTTACAGTTTTAGTACACTTAGGAAAAGCAATATAGATTCAAAAAAAGAGTTACAACTTATTTATATACTGATCCTTAAATTATGCTCTTTCCTCTTTTAACAGGCCCTACTGACAAGATATTTCTTGCTTATTCTGCAGTGCAATACTGAAGTTGGAAGCATCCTTATGACTACAGCATCATAGCATAGTTTCACAGTTAACACTGAAGACGATTTCACTTTGAGACTGCTATTTACTGAAATCTGTGGGGGAGGACATAAAAGTCAGTTCCTTGTATTCTGTCTGAGAAAGCAAACAGCTTCTGACTGTTTATATAAATGGCGATATTGAGATATTCTGCATTTTTTCAGCAGTTAGTGATTTTTTTAATAATTTCCTTCCTGCAAAAACACCACTGCATTTCTTCAGAAAGATTAAACACCAAGGATTTATGCCTTCATTAAGGTCTAAGTTTTTCACCTGTTTGAAGAAATAAGAGATGGCATACTCTCAATATGGAATATGCAATTTGCTCTGAAAATGTTTTTTAACTAACACACAGGGGTAATTGTGGAGAAGTTCTACAGCTTGATGGGCGATCTACTCCATACTGTTTGAAAGTCCCTTGATAAAGTCTTACACCAGCAGATGGTCAAATTATTTAACACAGAACATCTGCTGAGAGATATTTATTGAAATCTAATGTTAAACTATGAGTGTGCTACAAGCTTTTTTTTTTTAATGCATATTTACAGGACAAAGAAATCAGAAATGAGAATGCTCTGATCCAAACACAAACAACAAATTATAAACTCTGCCCCACTGTAATGCAGTTATTTCAGGGAATACAATTTAGCTTGCACATTTGTGCATTCCCATCAGGGCTGTGTGCTCTGAAGTACTAAGTGCTAACTGGAGTGAAAGCAGTGGGCAGCAAACTGAGTGCCTCTGAGTTGATGGCAAGGGTGAGTCTTCCGTGCTGCAGAAAACAGGCGATCAACATCTTGTTCTCCACTCTTTACTGTAGATGAGCCACGTGGAAACGAGGCTTTCCACTGCTACAGATTGCAGGCTGGGACGGGTGGCTGCTGTCGTGCCCATCCATTTCCATGCAGTTTACTATTTAAATAGCTAGGGTCGAATTCTACAGTAGGGATTTGGAGTTGAAGTCTCTACAGGGGTAAGCGGGAGAAAAAGGTGCTCCTATTTTTTTCTGCCAGTATGGTGGTATCTGTTAGAACTGGTGGAGAAACCTATTTCTTTAAATGAAAAAAAGAGTAAATCTGCAAATCGAAATCTGCAATTCAAAAAGCAGCTTTCTGTGAGAAATCCTGAGGCAGGTATTTTTGGGTGAAATCCCAACTCCACTGAACTAAATGGAAACCCCTCACGCCCTTCACTAGAGGCACCATTTCACTTTTTGTTGGAATTTCTTTCAAATCAACATTTCCCTGCAGAAAATGTTTAAACTGCCTTTTTTTTTCTTTCTTTTTTCTTTCTCCCCAGTAGGAACTGCTTTTTTGCCAGAAGGATTTTGGTCAGACCTACCAAGGAGCTGCAGACAGAAGTCATGAACAGATGTCCTCTTCGGGACCCTGCTGTGAATTGGAAGAGGTTACTACTCTCAGCTGCTCAGCACCATTCGCTGCTCTCCTCATTAGAGATCACCCCCACTGATGTGCTCATTGAACAGTGTGTATGAACACTTCCTACATGGCCCAGCTTCAGGCTGAGCCAGTTATCTTGGTGCAGACCAACGATGGGCAAAACAAAGGCAGTTGATTTTGCTTGAAACAAATGAGGGAGCTCCTACACAACTTGCTGTGTGAGTAGAAGGAGAGGGCAGCAGCCTTTGACAGGGGAAAAGCAGTGAGTAGCTAAAGGCAGCAACTTCTTCTGGTGACGTGGCTGGATTTGGAGAAGTCTGTCCATGGCTTGAAAACTAGCAGTCCCTCCAGTATGTAAAGCATGTAGAGTTAGCTTGACTTCAGGAGGAACCTGGCTCCAAAGCATTCAAGTAAAAGAGCATTTGTGCCGAAAGACATGGAAAGCTATTACAGAACAACAGAAAACAGCTACCCAACCTGCAGTTCAACAAGAATCAGAAGTAAACTAGATGACAGCGTAACTTCCTACCGAAACACACGTTCTTGTAGGCTCCCAAACATCAGCATCCCCCAATCACTTTGCAGCTCTCGGGTGTATCTTGGCCCTTGAAATCTGCCCCACGTAAACCCTGCGCTGGAACCCAATTGCCCTCACCAGACAAACAAATAAGCAAACCTCCACAGCCACGCATTCCTTTCAGGAATCCAGAAACATTCATAGGGGTTCTCACATCTTCCTAACCACAACAAATAGCTAGTCAAGTTACCTTTGTTAGGAAAACCTATTTTCTTTGCTTTCATTCAGACGGCCTTAAAATAGAATTCTTGCCTGCTTTATTTTGTCAGATGTAAAGAAAACTGAGAAACTGTATCCATTGTTCTTAAAAGAGCTTATTAGTGAAACAAAGACCTTTTTTTTTTCCAGTGAGTGCTGTTTGTGCAGTTACTTCATGACATTTATTTGGATTCAGTCCCAGGGGAAAAAGGCCAAATTCAGTTTCAGCAGTTGCCTACTACAGCATAAACACAGTCATTAGTTAACAGATCTTTTTTGGCGGTCTTTATGTAGCCTCCAACATCAAAGCACGTGATATTCATGAAATAATCAAAGCAACATATGTACACTGAAGCACTGTACGCACATTATTTTTCAGTAGCCTAGCAATCCTCAGAAATTTGAAGAGGTTCTCCTAGGCCTTGAGCCAAAGCCCTTGGAAGTCGATGGAAGTTTTTTTTTTCCTTTGATTTCAATGGATGCCGAGTCTGGCCCTCGGATAATCACTGCCACGTTAATGGCAAACTACTTTCCATTTTTGTATTAATTTCCTGCTCGAGGAAGATACAGGGCCAAAAGCACTGGGGAATGAAATCATTTGCCCTGTTTGTAGGCAGGGCAGAGAAAGCCTGGGTAACAGCAGTCAATTCCCCCCTTAGGGCCTCACTGATTCATCCTAAGCATGGGATAGAAGAGCAACTGGACACTGTTCCTTTGCCACAGCTTTTCCCCTTATTAAGGACACCATTAGCAGTACAAATACCTACAGACCATCATGGTGGTTTTTGTGCTGTGTCCACTAGAATTGGGAACAAAGCCAATTCCTTTCCTCCTCTAACACCGAACTGCTGGTAGCGATTTCTCCTCTAGATGCACGTTCTTAGGGAGATCCTAGCTATCTCATACCTGACTTTGCCTCCCATTTTTCTATATCCTGCTGTGGTACTGGCACTGCCTGTACTTTCAGCTCCTGTGTAGTACCACAGCTCCGTTCCAGGTCCTTCAAAACAAAACAAAAAAACCCCAAACAATTCCACCCAGTGAAAAAACTACAAAGAAATGCACTTGTCAATCCCTCCCAACACAAATGGGTGACATTATGTGATGTGAGTCAGGTGGGGGAATAACCTTTCCATGCTGTTAGCATCAGAGGGTGCATCTGTCCCTCTGCTCTTACTCTGCATCTGCTCTGGGGCTCTACCGAGAAGGTCTGGCTTTTGAACAACGCAGAAGCATGTCTATGTACCCTGAGTGTATTTCTCTTTACTGAGATTCTAAACTAACAAATTCCTTTTTAACTATTTAGCAATGAAAAAAAAACCCAAACAAATGAGAAAGCTCGTTAAAGCTGCTGAAAGGAGGACCTTGAAAGAACAGTTTTTACAGAAATTAACTGGGTTGATTAGGTCCTGCTTTAATAACCATTAACTAGACTTGAGCCCAAGAAAATTGCTAAGACAGCAGAAAAATTGCGGATGTGACAATTAGAGGATAATGGGTGGCATGAGGATTTAGGAGGGACGTTTGCAAAGGCACCAGTATGACTGACCTCTCTGAATACCATTGTGGTACATGAAGATAAGTGATTTTTATATTGCTAGGAATCTAGTTTAGAAGATTGAATGCACATTCAATCCGGAAAAAATACATGCTAGCACTGAGAGTTAGTAAGTGATAGCAGCCTTTAGGCTCAAGATTTGAAAAGTTTAATCCAGTTTTGCAATACTAAAAAAGTAAGTAAATGGTGGACTGGTAGAGATTTTAATTTGAACTGCTTGGCCAGTCACTTCAGCTATTAGAGAAGGAACGTTTGCTCCCTCACCGTGTTTGTCCGGTCTGGTTCAACATTGCAACAGGGGCTGCTCCTTCCCTGTGTGTGCACATCAGCGCAACACAACCAAGCACGGATCTTGGTTGGTGTAGCCCTTCCTGCGCTGCAGATGTACAACTCATAAATGAGGTGATGATTAAGCATAGTGTGGAAAACAAGACTAATATTACATAAGGCTCTCAAGTTCACTGTCTGAAATGATTGTGAATACATGGCCTGATTTGATTAAATGCATTCTATTTTAATGGAAGAAATTTGCAATATTTACTGGCAAAGAGATGCAGTACACAAGATTTGCTGAAGTCAAAAGAAGTGGCAGAGCTGGCTTGGGAGGGACATATACCCTTATGGAGAGTGAAACCTAAAACTAAACCTCTGTAAGGACCAATGATAAGTAGTTTATTGTTAGCTGAGTGAAAACAGAGTTCTGAAAAAGAGAGTGAGAAAGCAGGAGGGTGAAAGCATTGGCAAAGGACTGCAACCAGGTCTGAATTTTACAAGAAGCAATTGATGGAATATAAAGACAATATTTAAAAACATGTAAAATCCATGAAGGGCAAACAGCAAAACATAATGAATTTTAAAATAAAATAACTTTAAGATGTACTTGAAGGTTGAAGCTAAAATGAATTTTGTGGGACTATTAAAGACAAGATCCAAATCCCAATGAAGCTGGTGGAAAGACAATCACCGGCTCCTACAGAGTTGGATTGGGACCAAACAGAACAACAAAGAAATTTCCAATGACTGAAAAAGAATCAAGAAAATCTCAGTGGTTTCTTCACATCTGTGTTTGATAACAAAGAACACTGGCGACGTTCATGAAGGATGCGTTTGTGGGTACTAATGAGGACAAAGTAAAGGAATCTGTGAAGTAACCAAGTACAGGAACAAAATAAAGACAGATAATAAGTATTTACCCGTTACACCCAGACACGAAGCACAGCCTTACAGTGCACACTGTAATATTTCTCCTGCTCTGTTGAGGAAAGTCCTAGAAATAGATGCTATACAGTGTTTCTGGGCACACTGTGCACCTAATAGTTAAATGTCAGCAGTAAAAATCAAATAGGAGGCAAATATTTCAAATACTTGGTGTTTTTAAAAGATTAATATATATTTTGACAAGAAATTAGTACACAAAATTGACATTTTTAGCTGTTACTTTCAGAAATACTTCTTTCACAAAAAACAAGCCATGACATGATTTGCAATGAAACAGGAAGGACTGCAGGTCTGGACTCCCACTTGTTTCTGGTGACTGTTTGTTTTTGTTTTTTTTTTAAATCATATCAACAATATGCAAGCTAAAACATTTCTGAAGATGAAATACCATGTGTGATATGAGCATAGAGCACACTCACTAGATTTAAATATGTCACTATCAGAAGGAGCTTAGGCATGCCCAAATAAAATGCTCTGTACCTTTGTGTATGAATGTGCCCACTGGCAATCCATGGTTCTTTGTCTCAACATGTCTTCAGGAACTGCAGTGAACTGGTGGAGTGTAATTTCCTAGGCTAGTACCTTGATCCCCCTCTCCTGGATGCTATGCTGCTCCTTTGTTGCTGCAGCACACTGTCACAGCTGAATGCAAAAGTCTGGACTGGTGAATACTGCGGCTTCACTGCAAATTGCTAAAGGTGCTTTGTACTGTACTTCGCTGTTAATCATCCTTTGCCTGCTATGCCTGTTTCAGCTGAAGAAGTTGGGAAGGCAGGACGGACCCAGGGAAAGCACGCGTATGCAATGTAGTGGAAGAAATGAAGTGGTATTTGCGAAGTCAGATGCTAATGCTCTTTAAGAGAGAACCATCGGGATGTTATTCCTTTGGGTGAAACAGAAAAGAACAGACCATTCAGAGACATAAACATGCAGTGCTACTCCACGAGCCCAAACTGACTGCAGTTTTTCCATCAGTCAGTCCCTGTGAAACTGTTATAATCTCATGACCCAGCTGTGAACTCTTCCCTTCAAAAGCAATTCCTCTGGGCATTGGGCTTCTGATTAGCCAAGAGAGCCAGATGCAAAGAGAAGACCTGCACCACATATTTTAGGTGCTATTGAAATGCAAATACATATAAGGTATATTCCTTCTACTTCTTCTGGAGACACATATTTCAAGTTGTTTCATTTGCAATGCAAATTTATTATGGGAAAATATTGTCCTCTAAAGTCACAAAGAGGTAGCTTACTCTTAAAGGTCTACAGACATTATCCTGATTTCGGCCCTCCAAGAACCACGAAGACTTCAGAGCTCTGTGGTTTCATAGGTAGGATTGCAAAAACGCCCTGCGGTACAAGCTCCTACACTTCAGTCTCAGCTGTTTTAAATGTCCAAAAAGACGTAGCCTCTGGCTCTCCGTCGTTTCCTCTGGGAGACGAATACTACTATGTCAGAGCTTTTCTCCCTGTTCTGTAATACATAGCCCCTACTGATATTTAATGATATAAACCACAACAGATGGCTGGCAGAGCACTATGCTAAACTAATAGCAACTCTTTCAGCCATTTAGAAGCTTGAAAAATCTTGGAGGAATGCTCAAGTATGGACTGTAACTAACATAAAAGGGAGCCACCGAGATAACATTGTGGATATTTTTGTCCAACTTGAAATGCAGGACCTTCTCAGTGTTACCAAAAAAGAAATTTTATTAATAAACTGAGAGCCAAAGAAAAACCCTCCCTATACATAAACTGAGTTCTCTTTATGCACGCAGTAACATTTTGGCCTGTTTTCGCAAAAAAACATTTTGTATTTGAATCTGTGATTCTGTGATTCTGTATATGCTGCTTCTTCAAAGCAGGCAAAGTAGCAGGTGATGGTGTTTCGTGGTATTACAGATCCTGGCTGCAAGTTCCTGAGGGAGCACCCCAGTTTGGGATCCCAACAGGGAGCCCCAGCCCAGTCTCCATTCCCGACTCGCCGACTGTGCGGACTTGGCAGGTGCCAGGTACAGGCGTGGAGCTCGATACCTGGATGAAGGAAAGCGGCACATCACTAAAGCTGACCTTGAGACAAAAGCCTCCCATACATTTGCTCTACTGAAGCGAAGTTCAGTGTCTCCAAAAGCCCTCTCTTGAACTCTAGCAGTAACCTCTAAAAGATATTTAAGTGTTCCACTCCCACTGACTTCAGCAGCATGTAGGTACCTAAATACTGTTTAGTACCTGTCCGACAAGAACAAGAGCTACTTGCTCAGATAATTTAAAATCTGAATCAAGAGCCACTTTTGCCTCTTTGTCCTCCCAGTCCTTCTGAAACCCAAAATCAAGTATAGCGTTTTAAAATCCTTTCCCTTCTGCTCCTCACGTTTCACTGGCTGTGAAAGAGGACAGTGATATATTATGTGCTTTGGCTAACGATGCTCCAGCCTGCGCTGCTGCCGCGCTGCACAGCTCGGCCAACAACCCGTCGCTGCGCCGCCCCGGCTCAATCCGTTTTATGAAAGGCTACTGTATTCTCTTACATGGAAAACAAACAAGGCCCCCGAGCTGCACCCCAATCCCCAGCAGCAATGCTGGGAAAACTAATAACGCCAAAGCTCAAGCTACAGGAGCGCAAGGCTGAGCTTTTGTCATAACTTGCACAGTATAATGGGGTCTGGAGAGTTGCTGATTTCTGAGAGTGTATTAAATAGACTGTTACAGCTTGAAGGGTGGGGGGACAACAACTTCCGCGAGATTTTAATGAACAGACATTAAGGCTCAGACTATAAACAAGTCACTTGGAGGACTGGTACGTACACACACTCGTGTAACATTCCTGTTGATTTTATTTCCTGTGATTATGGCCCCTGGGTGGAATGACAGCTCAGAGTTACAGGGCAGGGGCTGCCTTGGCCAAGCACCGTCTCAAAGGTGGCAGCTGTCCTCCACGCAGGCTCGCCGCACAGAAAGGGATAGGCTGGGCTCAAAAGCAAACAGCAGTGTAAAGAATGAAACACTTCAATATTTCGGTACTTTCAAAACTTCATAAGGTTTATAAAAGGGAATATGAAATGCTCGTCCATATTTAGGTCACATATGTAAGGCTGCATTTACTTTGTAAACCTACCACCTCTCCTTTTGCCCCACCCCTCTCCCTTCAAGCCAGGTGCCTTTCGTTTTTCCTTGATATACTTGAAAGCACTGGTTTGGTGTCCAGCACAGTCTTCTGGCATTCCATTCTACCTTAAAGTTTTGCTAGGAGAAGCTGGAAGGATTTGCAGGTAAAGAGTAAGAAAGTTCCTTTCTATAAAAACCCCCTTTTAAATTCAAATTCTCAGAAAAGTAGCAAAATTTGTTATACAAAGGTTCAGTTCCCAGGTCCACACCAGAGGCTGGAGGACCACTGGGTCTCGGCCTTCTGCTTGGAGCCTTTCCTCTCCCCAGCTACCAGCTGGGCTGGGAGAACGTTCCTGAGATGAGCGGGTAAAGTTGGTGTATCTTCATACTTTGATGGGTTCTCCCTCCTTTTTAGTGTTTGCCAAACCAGAAAGTCTAGGTCATGGAGAAGTACCCACATCAAATAGCAAACTGCATTGGCAAGGGAATCCAGAAATGACCATGCCAAGGGAAAAAGGTGCAGCTTTAACATATTTATCAGCTGGTTTTACAATTTTTCTTGTTCCTGGGGACACTAAAGTGTGGAAAAACCAGGAAGACAGAGATTTGAAAGAGAAACAGTGATAGATCAGTAAATACACGGTTAGTACTTTATAATAAGTACTTTTTACAGTGCTTTTCGAAAATATGGCTACATTTTTATGTGTTCAGCTCTGATACCTATTTTTGGTAGTTGAATTAAACAGGAATTTTGCCAGTGATGTCCAATCAACTAGGGCTGAGCATGGCTTTGTTACTCATTATTAAAGTCCAAGTTTCTAAAGCATGGTTCCTTGCACATTAGAAAACCCACGTAGCCTATGGTAGTTTCCTAGTACTGCCGCTATTGCTTTTTGCCACTGACTTCTAATGCTTACCAGTTTATCTAAAATTTTTTTGAGAACATATACTGAGTATCTCTGAATATTCCTAGAGCTCTGACTGACGGATCTTCAGAGAAGTCTAAAACCAGCCTGGACTCGATGAGAGTTACACACCAGCTGGGAAATTTCTTTTGGGCTTGCTATTGCCAAATATAGGTGCAGTGCTACAAAATATCTAGTTTCTTTCATTTTTATGTTCTCAGTAAACACTGACAGATATCAGCACCCATCTACTCTTAATCTAAAAATAAAACTCATTCACACATCACAAAAACACTCTTTACTATTACCATAACATAAAACGGCCTTGCCTTCAAAAGCTCTGAACAGCTAATGAATGTAGTGGCAGAATTTTAAATCTAGCTTAAAAAGAATGAACAACAGTAAGTATTGAGCTTTTTTTGGTAGCTCTTTCCACTTGCAGATCTGACAGTACTTTAAAAAAGCAAGGAAAGTATCATTATCTTGGTTGCACAGCCAGGCAAACTGAAAAAAATGGGAGGGTATTCTCCTAGAGACTCCCCCACAGAGCCAGCGCTGGGATACAGCTTCACGGATGTTGCCCTCTCTGATGCTCTGCCAGCCCAAGGGTGGTAAGGTGGCACCTGAGCTGCCTGCTGACTAGACAAACGTTTGCCCAGGACTTTGACGCCTGTGCATCGTCTATGACAGCCTATACTGACTATTCATGATCCGAGGTTAACAACAGGACTAACTGCCCTTGCTGATTTCAGTAGTACCTGAAGACCCTTCCAGACATGTTCAGCCGCTGTACAGCAGGGCTTTTCCTTAAGAAGAGAAAACAAGGATCCTTAAAGTATGGAATAATGTACCTTTTTTTCCATTTTAAGCAAGAAAGTGAACCGAGTCAAGCTAGGAAATTAGTGAACAAAAATAACTTTCTTCAGTAACATGTAAGAATCACTCAGCTAAATTAAAAATCTTTCAGAATGAAAGATTATGCCGGTCAGAGAAGTTGTGAGCTGAAGGACCCTCAGTGGAGCAAACCATTAGCATTGTTACCTGAAGGCAGATTCAGCTGAAACAGCCTCTCCCTGTGGCTGGCAGGGCTAGCCTTGGCTTCTTGAGTGGTCGCTTTGATGTTACTAATTGTGCACTATATTTAAGAATTCAGAATAAAATGGTGGCCAGTTGGCTCTTTCATGAGGTATTATTCATCAGCAAATGTGGAGGTCACTGTGAGGACATGCTGGGCGTAGCTGAGCTTAAGCACAGCAAAACAACTGTTCCGATTTCTAATTTGAGCAACAGAGCAATTACTTCTCCCTGACCAACCTGGAAACGAAACAGAAGAGTTCACCTCCTCCTTTTATAGACCAGACAAGTTTAGTCACACTTTTTACTTATCCTCTCATCACCACATAATTGCTTACAAATCTTCAAAATTAGCCTGATAGTCTGACAGACTTAATATGGAAATGGTAGCAAAAATACATTATAGAGTTGCTGTCTTTATCCAAACTAAACAAAACATAACCTCACTTTAGCGCCTTCATTTTTCCTTAGTGTTAATGTAAAATTCATTTTCAAATCATTACAATTCTACTCAATTGACTGCTATATCCCTTGAGTGCAGGATGAACAGGAACAACCCAGGAGGCAGGGGACCCTACATTCAGAACCTGATCTGGTGTAAGCTGCAGGTACGTAGGACACCAGAGAAACTACAGGCTGCATAATTCACTTATTCTAGAGCCCTGAAAAATCACATTTTCTAAGGAAAGGTAAGAGTGTGAAGACTAAGGACTACGATGAAGGACAAAGAGGACAGAAATGAAAGAACCAAAGCATACCCTTGCGTGAGAAGAGCACAACAACCCTTGCCTGTTCACTGGGCCTTTCTAATTCATTTAGCGGCATTTGGTTCTGTCAACCCATGCTACCTCTGGTCTCTGCCCCCGCTGTGACGATAAACACTGAGCCCATTATTGCGGATGGCTTTGGAATGCATTGCCCACATATGTACGCCAGCTCTTAGGCACGTGTGTAGTTTTTGGCCACTTTGCAACACTTGCTGCTAACTGCAGAAAAGGCATCTGTTTGACAGTTTCTAGCAAACACATTACTTGTCTATTCTTGAAGTAAACAATGCTGACTGTCAAGGTCTAGAACTCTGAAGTCCTAAGCCAGGAGCTTCGAAAGGACCCAGAGATATTGAAGGATCTCTTCTCAAGATACTCTTCTCTTAGAAAGGAGACTGACACGGTTTCTATCATTCCTACTTAGCAGTCACTTCAAGTTCAGGCCCTTGCTGCAAGCAGTTATTAGTTTGCTGGGGCACACCTGAACAAGCAGAGCTTTCTCTTCTGCAATCTGTTCAAGCTTGCCCAGTGTGGACATGTGCCAGAGGCTTTCTGCCCAGTGCTGGGGGAGGCTGGATTTTGTGGAGGCCAGTGCTTCATTCTGAACCTAGAGGTGGCACTTCCCATGCGAAATGGAGATAACTGTGACTGCCCGTGAGGCAGTGCTCAGACCCTCGTCCCTCCTACGTGATCCCACGTTCCGTGGCCATTGAGAAGCTAAGCTCCTAGACTTCTTAAAAATTCCAAGCCATAATGCACAGGAACAACATTTATTGCTCTTCTATTTCTGACCTGACCTATTTTCTGCCATTATATGACTTGCTTCCAGCCTAATAGTACCTGTGTGAAAATCCTGCCCGCCCCAGAGCTCACCCACTGTATGTGAATGGATATTGTCCAAAGATATCTGCATAGAACACACTCTCTGCCATGCATCTTACTGGTAAAAACAGCTAAATGTTTTACCATCTGACCAACCGCCGATGCACATACTTGATTTTCCTGGCGTTAAGTGAATTTAAGTGTTCTGGGCACAGAATCAACATTCTGGTAATTTTCTTATACTTTGGCTTTCCCAAGGGCAGAAGCAGAAGAACACAGCAACCATTCCACAAGCAGAGTCACTCCAGATTCAATTCTGCAGGTTCAATTGGTATTAATGTAACCAAAAAACCAGGAAATCTTTCCATATTGGTATTGCAATACAAGCTTTTCTTTTTTGTAATGTTATTTTCATCTTGTATCAGGCAAAAATTTACTGCAAATCTGAAATACTTAAAATATTTTCAGAGAACATGATTAAATAGAAAAAACTCAAAATAAAATCCACCCGAAGATAATACAGCATTCCTCACACCGCAAAGTGAAAGCCCTGTTTACCTAGGCCTGCAGAACTGAAACTTTACAAACTAAGGGAATGTCTGCATCTTTTAATGCCTGTCTTACCAACATCCTTTTCTAATACTGTCAAAACACAAACCAGATCCCAATCTTTAAATTAACTTGTCAGTGTTTGTGAGATGCTAAGCTAAAGAAAAAAATACAGGAGCTGTATGTGGCCATATATGCAGATTTTGTGTACTCATGATGTTTTCTTTTGCTATGTTGATCACCTCAGTACTTCATTCCCATTAACCACAAGAGAGATGCACCTGTAGCAACTCAGAGCCTGGAAATCAAGCCTTTAAAAATCAACTTCAATTAGCATGCCTCCATGTCACCTGATGTACCTCTGAGGCGAAAAAGTGATACGAAAGTGTGTTTGTTTTCCTTTACCATGCCTTGCAATAAGAAATTTCATTCAATATTTATCTAAGGATTTCAGTAGTAAGTAGAGAGTTTGTGGCAGTTCAGTGAATGTTTTCACAGCGCTGTTGTTACTACAGTTGTAAAGTTTCACTTCTGATTGAATGTTTGGGGCTGGTAAAACCCTGTGTCTCTTTACTGCTCACAGATGTGTCAGAAAGAAATTTACTAAATGCCTGGTTTTTATTACTGCTCCGCTGATCCTTTTTCTGTGGACATTCCAACGTGCAAGTAAATACGATGGTGAATGTATCTTCCAGATATTCACATTAAAGGACGTAATTCATGTAACATAAAACATACTACCATAACAAAGCTGCAAGATTTAAAAACAGATTTTTTGGAAGCAAGATCTAATTTCATCCCTCACAAATGTTCTCAATTCATTTCTTCAAATAAATACGTACGTATGTATATATAGTTTCTACATATCTACTTTATACAAATCTGCGTCGATAAGGGTAGCTATCTGCAAAAGGCACCCACAGGTTCTGCCGATTAGATGTAGGTGTAATTGCCTGCCGCCCAGGGAGGGTTTTACAGATTTGTGCATAGACATTAAAGGCTACTTTAGTGTTTTGTTCATTTACTTCATCTGACTTTGAATCCTGTATGTTGGCAACTCCTGATATTCCATGGTATCACGGCTGAATCTCAGAACTCATCATATATCCAGCGTAAATAGTCCTTTGGCTGGACAAAGCTCCCAGGAATTTTCTGCAGGTCAAAGGTCAAACACACTCTGACTGTTCAAGGTCCTATTTTTATAAACATTAATGACCAATGAGCACTAGGAATTTCTTTTCTTCTTATAGGCCAATAACACAGCTTTTTAAATAATAAGTTTTAGCAGGACGGCAGCAGCTTGCCAACCCCTTCCGAACGAGACCAGAGTCTATTCCACCAGTGAGACAGGGCTACCATATTGGCTCACATGTGTTGAGTTTTTTAACCACAGCACAACTTCTCTGGCCAACTGCACAGAACAGGTATAAGTGGGCAGTTTTTCTCTGGAACAGATTAGGCAGGGAAAAAAAGCAATTTTTCAATAATTGGAGAGAAGAAATTACTGGCATCTTGCAAGATCAATTAATTTAACATAGTGTATTTGCTTATAACACAGACACTGGTAGCAAAACATTTTAAATATATAGCAGCCCAATACAACTGTATGGGGTCTTAATCTTTTCTATAATTGAGATGATGTAACTTCACATAAAAAATTGTAATGTGTTTCATCTAATAAAGTGCAGAGAAGACTGACCCTAAAAGATGTCAATACCTCCATTCAGACTGGAAAGTATGTTAGATGTGCCACAGAGCAATGCTACAATCAGCATCTTGATTGTATAAATTTAGTCTGCTTTTGGGAACATACAGTCAGTTATTTACGTTACCAAAATGGATTTTCCTGTGATATATGACTAATAAACACTGATGCTCAAGCACCTGCAAAAGAAATGTTGCTGCTTTGTAGTCTCTGCCATGAACGTTTCACCTTCTATCATCTCAAATAATCTTAAATTCTTCTCATCAAAGCATGTTACTGAGGTGAGGAATCTCCTTCAGTACATTAAACACGTTTTATAACATCCACTCTATTTAATCTTCTTGCCTTTTGCCTCTGAAAAGGATGCTGTCGTGTATGACTATACCATTCCTTTATGCAAGTTCTGCCACGAAGCCAACCACGTATTCCACACAAGCTTTTGCCTTTATTGTGGTTGACTCTTTTAAAATTATCTTTTCAGCTGCACTGGTATTAGTTGTCATCCATCATGCTATGGATCCAAATAATAGGTTTAATGAAAACAACGCTTAATTTCATAGATTTTGTTCAATGGAAACAGATCTCTTTTATGCCTGTGCTGTTGCTAACCAGATGACAATGCAGATATAAAACATCTACTGAGGTGCCAGAAGGGGAGAGAAGTAGCGTCTCCTTCCAGCTCTCAGGAAAACGATCCATGTTGGTATTACAGAAAGAAATTAATGTTACCCATACTGAGGTAAACGCCGTTTGTATAGTGATAGCATAAGACAGAGCTGTCTTATTGGATTGAGTCTCCGTGACCAAATACCTGCTTCTTTTGCTCAGAGTGAGCTTTCTGTCCTCTAACCAAAACAGCTGTAAAATACATCAACCGCTCTGAGACGAGATCCACCATATATAAAAAAAAGCTGCAGCAGTTCAGTCTTAACTAGTTTTGACACAAATTACATGTGGCACTCACCATCTGGCTTCCTCAAAAAAAAAAGCAGACAAGGCAAGGAATAGGCTGGGAGACTCCACCGCCTTTCGTGACTGAATACTACCAGAGAAAAGCAAGCTCGAGCAGCAGAGGTTTGCTGCAGGTAAAGGCATCAGGGTATAAAAAATGGCAGCTGTCACAGGGATCCTGAACTTGTTTCAAAAGGTGCATTAACAGAAGGGCCTTTGCTAATTAAATATTCTAAAAAGCAAAGGAAAAGTACAGGACAAACAATAAATCACACAGCTCCTTAGAAGTCACTGCGCTTTGAAAAAAAAACCCTGGTGATTTTTATGTGAGGAAAAATATTTCAAAGTGAATATTCTGTGCAAAGCCATGTGCAGAAAGTGTTTCTGTGTCGTGTAAACTTGATAGAGTTCTTCTGTTCTCTGCTCTGCGCCTCTGGGACCCACTCTGGCACCGTTTGACCTCCAAGGAGCTTTAATGAAAAGCACATCAAGCCCAAGTGAGGGACTTTTTGATGTTAGCACTGCACATCACTAAAGAAACCAATACTTTTTCAAGTGGTGTTGCACCTCCTCTGGTAAAAGCAGCTTGTACTCAAGACAGCAGCATATGAGTTTGAAAATGCAGCCACTAACTCTGGTAGCTCTCACACTTGCACAGAAATGCCCATGAGTCCACTCATGACAATTGCCGTGGCGAAAAGACGGTCAATGTGTTCATCTTCTGATCGAAGTATCTCTCAGTACAAAACGCAAAGTGCCACAGTGTTGTACATGAATACAAAGTTCTTTCTGAATGAGTGAAATAGACATTGTCAAAATACTGTTTCTGAGACTGACAAAACATTACATGATGTCCACCTGGAGCAGCAGAGCTGCCCCATGGCAAAAGCAGTTCAGGTGGTCAACCCTCCCCATCCTTCCAGAATGACTGTGCTCTTTAGCCAAAATGCATTCACCGTCATGCACCTGACCAACCAGCCCTTCATCACAGAACTCCCTAAGAACAGAACTTTGTAGGGTCTTAATTCCATAGGTAACCGGGTTCAGATGGGAGAATCACAGAATCATTTAGGTTGGAAAAGATAAGATAAGATTAGGTTTAAGATAATCGAGTCCAACTGTAAACCTTACACTGCCAAGTCCACCACTAAACCATGTCCCTAAATGCCACATCTACACATCTTTTAAATATCACCAAGGATGGTGACTCAACCACTTCCCCGGGCAGCCTGTTCCAGTGCTTGATAACCCCTTCAGTGAAGAAATTTTTCCTAATATCCAATCTAAACCTCCCCTAGTGCAACTTGAGGCTGTTTCCTCTTGTCCTATCACTTGTTGCTTGGGGGAAGAGACTGACACCCACCTCGCTACAACCTCCATTTGGGTAGTTGCAGAGAGCGATGAGGCCTCCCCTCAGCCTCCTTTTCTCCAGACTAAACAGCCCCAGTTTGCTCAGTTGCTCCTCATAGGACTTGTTCTCTAGACATTTCACCAGCTTCATTGCTCTGCTTTGGATATGCTCCAGCACCTCAATGTCTTGAAGGTGTGTTCTCCAAACTTCAATTCGATAACGCATTAGCTCACCTGCACACGCCAGTACAAACTTAGCTGACCTCCGGCGATATTTTAAATAATGCTTAAGAAGCAAGCAGGTCATCAGAATTTTAGACTTAGACTGATTCCTCAAATGAAACTTAAGCACTTCATTTAAAATGTACTTTTACAAATATGAAACATACACTGTAAAATGTATTTACACAAAAATATTTTTTCTGATAAAGGAAAAGCACCATACTAAAACTTTCTTGCACAAAATTCTCAAATAGCTTTTGAAAACAAATGTAAAAAATAATTTAAAATTATGAAAAATGTAATGAGATTTTTCCCAAGCATAACTACATACACATCTACAATCAGTGTTCAGTTTCCCTCGGAGCAGAATACAGGTCACTGAAATTTACTGGCTGTATAGGTGCTACCGTCCGTAAGTGTAACATTGCCTAACTTGCTACTTGTGATCCTACTTATGATCTTAGAAGCAAGGTCACGATCCTACAACCTTAAAGTTAATTGGCAGTTTTTCCACACACTTTGATGTGAACTGAAGTGGAGCTCAAAGCAATCATGGATATATTTAAGTTCCTTTAAATCAAAGTGACTGCATGGAGGGGAAGGCGGCAGAAACATTGCCCTTCGGAGCCACCCAGTAAAAATGGAAATTCTCCCTTTCTGAAGCAACTCCCATTGCCTGCATATCTGGAGACTTTGTCAGCAGTTAGTAAATTAGTTATACTTTTGCATTCTTCTCTTTTGACTGTAAGACATCTACAAAACATCACAGGCTGCACTATGAAAATATACATGCAATAATATTCAGCATAGAATACTCAGTGTCATAGCTCCTCCTCAGTATTTATTTAACAAACTACTCTTGACGGACAAGTAATTACTCCATATAGAAAAAAAACCCCCAACATGCTATCCAGAGAACAGCTGGGAGAAATGCCATCTTACGTACAAGCACACAGATGAGTGCTTTCTTTAGAAAACAATGGAAAGAAATGTCATGTTTGGCCTAGGAAGCAGTGACAGCTATTGATTGATACAATCACATTAAATGCAGAATTTCCCACTTCACAGAATCACAGAATCACAGAATGTTCGGGGTTCGAAGGGACCTCTGTGGGTCATCTAGTCCAACCCTCCTGCTGAAGCAGGGTCACCTACAGCAGGCTGCACAGGACCGCGTCCAGGCGGGTCTTGAATATCTCCAGAGAAGG